>RCNH01000212.1_pt1 | contig 27337 bp, 24 predicted proteins | sample 2041161 | NCBI WGS metagenome assembly RCNH01 (sample SAMN09708215, study PRJNA481090) | Feces metagenome, whole genome shotgun sequencing project. | biome: feces | host: Leptonychotes weddellii | place: Antarctica: Sion Island | collected 2010-03-01 | reverse complement strand
AGTGCAGCTACGCAGGTTCAAGTATAGCAAATAGCCTAGCCCAGGACAGGGGCTATAAAACTGCCCGTAATTCGACTAACTGAAAAATGCGTATCTGTGAATTTTTAATTGAAGCCCTTCTGTATATAAAAAAATCCGCCCTCCTTATAGAAGGGCGGATTGTTATTTCTAGTATACGTAGGCTTTTCTCTGAAAGAGACAGCCAACGATAGGATGAAATAAGAAGTGATTAGCGCTTGCTGAACTGTGGGCGCTTACGAGCCTTCTTCAGGCCGTACTTCTTACGTTCAACCATACGAGAGTCACGAGTCAAGAAGCCAGCACGCTTGAGTTCAGAGCGATATTCGCCTGCCTCGAGCAATGCACGGGAGATGCCGTGACGAAGTGCGCCAGCCTGACCAGACTTGCCGCCACCATTAAGGCGAGCAACAACGTCAAAGTGACCCTGGGTGTCGGTAATCTTGAAAGGAGCAGTTGCATAGTTTACAAGTGCTTCGCGACCAAAATACTCAAGAGCATCGCGGCCGTTAACGGTTACCTTACCAGTACCTGGCATTACACGAACGCGAGCGACAGCGTTCTTCCTGCGGCCAGTGCCGTAATAGATTGCTTCGCTAGCCATTATTTGTCCTCCATCTTAATCTCGCGAGGCTTCTGTGCCATGTGTGGATGTTCTGCACCAGCATAAACCTTAAGTTTCATGCCCATTGCACGACCGAGCGTATTCTTTGGCAACATGCCCTTAACAGCATGCTCAATAACGCGCTCTGGGTGCTTAGCCATAGCCTCTTCAAAGCTTTCTGCCTTCAAGCCACCGGTGTAACCGGAGTGACGGTAGTAAGTCTTGGTAGATGCTTTTACACCAGTCATGCGGATCTTGTCAGCGTTAATAACGATAACATAATCACCAGTGTCTACATGAGGGGTGTACTGTGGCTTGTGCTTACCCTTAAGGATATGTGCAGCCTGAGTTGCGAGACGACCAAGAACCTGGTTCTCAGCGTCAATTACGACCCATTCGCGCTCAACTTCGTTGGGCTTCGCATAATACGTCTTCACTGAATTCCTCCAATAAATACTTCGAATATTGCCTGAGCAAGTATATCACCTGCAACAATATTCACTGTTTGTTTTCAAAAGTTGCAAGCTTTTTCAGATTCGGTTTCCTACGCCGTTGACGTCTGGAACAGTCTGGACTCTGTGCCGTATATGACGCACCTGAAATCCACCTGCCACACGGGGCTTTTGAAAGCGAACTGTTAAAGTATAGATTCTTTATGCACTAATTTCAAGGCAGAATATGAAGAAGCTGTGGTTTTTACCTGCTTCATGGGCACAGAAGCTGATGGACGAAGCCCCTGCCCCACTAGAGAAACTCTCGTTCACTCCAACAGCTCTCATTATCGAGTCTTCAATCCCTCGCATCGCCCCTTTTGCCTTCGCCTGCAGCCTAGCTGCTGGAAAAAACGGATAGGAGCACCGCCGTACCATCATGTAATGCTTCTTACACAAAAAAGCATCCCCACAAACGAGTATGAGGATGCAAAGTAAGCTATCACAAAAAGACAGTCGTCATAAGCTCTTAGATTGTACGAGCCTAGTCAACACAAACCAGTGAGAAGATATCCTGGTCGAATTCCTTACGAATAACATCACGGGGATGCAGGAAACATAGTTCCAAAACAAAGGCAAAGCCTGCAATCTCGGCACCAGCAGCTTCAACAAGTCGTGCCGTAGCTACAGCCGTACCGCCCGTTGCTACAAGATCGTCTACAACCAATACCTTGTCGCAGGTATCGAGGGCATCTTTGTGCATCTGAAGCTCATCGGTGCCGTATTCCAAGGTATAGCTTTCGGTATATACCTCGCGAGGAAGCTTACCAGGCTTACGAGCAGGAATAAAGCCAGCTCCCAATCGATAGGCAACAGGAGCGCCAATGGTAAAACCACGAGCCTCTGCACCTATGACCTTAGTAATGCCCTGGTCAGCAAAATGATCAACAATACAGTCGACCACGGCAGCCAAGCCTTCTGGGCTTGCCAGGAGTGGAGTGCTGTCCTTAAACACAACACCTGGCTCTGGATAATCAGGGATGTCAACAATTAAATGTTCATAGTCAAATTGGGACACGGTAATTCCTTTCGATGGCCCGAATGTCTCCAATCCTAAACTATAGCAGTTATCACAAAGGCTTACAGGTATTTTTTTAACTTTTAGGCCTCCACATAGCTTCTCCAAAGAGCTATTAAACAGCTAAGAACTCTCGTGCATCAATATCTGCAAGGCTTGCAACTGTCCTATCAGCTACACGTGAGAGCTCCTCAATACTTCCTGAACTGGGCGAGCTATATACTGCAAGGGTCTGAAATCCTGCATCACGCAGCGTATGCAAGGCATAAACAGAGTCCTCAACGCCACAACACACACGTGGGTCTGCACCCAGGCAGTCAGCAGCATAGGTAAAGATTGCTGGCGAGCGTTTAGACTGACCCACAACTTCTACAGAAAGTATTTCCTGAAAATAGGGTGCAAATCCCGTGCTCGCCAGTCCAAGATCTAAAAAACGCTGAGGGCTTGCCGATGCCACTGCCATAGGAATACCAAGATCATATAAACCCTTGACCAATTCAAGGGCGCCTGCACAGGGACGTGCTTCATGCGTAAAATGCTTGATGGCAATACGATCTATCATGCGAACTACATCAGGCCCACTCTTACCCACGGCATGCTGGGTGTGAAAAAACTCTCCGATTTCTTCAATAGTAGATCGAGTAATATGACGCAGATCATCTTCGCTTAATTCCCCGTCTACCTTTTCCATAAGAAATACTTGAATACTCTCCCACATATTTATCGAGTCAAGCAAGGTTCCATCGCAGTCAAAAATAGCTGCTTCTATACTCACGCTACCTCCTTATGAAAAACGGCGCCGGAGCGCCGTTTGTACTATATAGTTTGACCTCTCAAGCTTTTTGTTGGGTCCTTTGCTATTCGCCCTGAACACGAACCATGACAGGTTCGGTGCCAGGAGTAAGAACGCCATCGAGCTGAGAGATTTCTTGCAAGGCTGCAACAACATTGCTTTCACGAGCCACATGTGTGAGATAAACCAGGTCAACAGCTGCACCCTTTGCAGCACCTTTTTGGATGACCGAGTAAACCGAAACACGATGGCGAGCGAATACAGCAGCCGTGGCTGCCAAGACGCCAGATTCGTCCACAACACTAAAACGCAAGTAGTACTGCGAGTTCAGGTTGTCTAGGGATGCCAAGGCACGCTGCTTGGCAGGAGGAGGACACGGGGCTGCTGGCATGCGATAGTGGACGCGACGGGCTATCTCTAAAACATCACCCATTACCGCGCTAGCCGTAGGCTTTGCACCAGCTCCCTGCCCAAAGAACATAGTTTCACCAACAAAATCGCCGGCAACATAGATGGCGTTATAAACACCATCCACCGATGCCAAGGGATGTGACTGGGGAAGCATCGTTGGATGAACACGCAGGTCAATGCCTTCTGGTCGCTGATGAGCATGGGCAACAAGCTTGATGGTGTAGCCCATGTCCTGAGCAAGGGCTAGGTCTAAGGCACTGAGCTTACGAATGCCTTCGACTGGAACATCTGATAATGTCACCTTGGTATCAAAGGCAAGTGATGCCAAAATAGCAATCTTTGCAGCAGCATCAAGGCCATCAACATCGGCTGTAGGATCAGCTTCTGCATAGCCCTTATCCTGAGCCTGACGCAGGGCCTCGTCATAGCCCAGACCATCCTGGGCCATAGTAGTAAGCATGTAGTTTGTTGTGCCATTAACTATACCCATGACAGATTGGCAGGCATTTGCGCCCAAGGAATGCTGCAAGGGGCCAATAATAGGAATACCTCCGCCAACGCTGGCTTCATACAGAACTTCGAGGTTTTGCTCATGTGCAAAGGCAAGAATTTCAGCACCACGCAAGGCCATAAGCGCCTTGTTTGCTGTAACAACATGCTTACCGTGCTGCAGGGCGGTCATAATCACATCAAAGGCAGCATCTGTGCCACCAATCAATTCCACTACGATGTCAATGTCTGGATCTGTAACAAGCTCGTTACTGTCATAGGTGAAGAGCCCCTCTAGCCCTCGTTTGAGGGCAGCATCTGGTCGTCGAGAGCAAACGCGAGCCAACTCAAGCTCTACACCTGTTTGCTCTGCAAAATCAGCCACATGTTCTGAAATTAAGTCAAGACAACCCGACCCTACGGTTCCTAAGCCTACGATACCAAGCTTTACTGCCATGCCATCCTACTTTCTTTTGCACCATACTCGTATATATCAACCAGAATACGCCAATGTTATTTCTTATGTCCTTAAGACAAAAGATCAATGGGTTTTTGGTCATCCCTTTGTAATAAATCCTCATATGTTTCACGACGAACAACCTGTTGTGCCTGCCCTTGTTTGACAAATACCACCGGTGGGCGTCGCTGTCCATTGTAGTTGCTTGCCATACTGTAGCAATAAGCACCTGTGCCGAATACGCAAATCGTATCCCCCACCTCGGCTGGCTGCAGAGGCATGTCTACCACAACCGCATCTCCACTTTCACAGTGCTTGCCTACTATGCTAACAATCTCACTACGAACATCATTGGCCTTATTGGCGACAACTGCTTCATAGTTTGCATGATACAGGGCTGTACGTATATTGTCAGACATGCCGCCGTCAACGGCAATATATTTGCGCACCCCTGGCAGAGTTTTAACTATACCCGTGGTATAAAGCGTGAGCCCTGCTGTTGCAACAATGCTGCGACCAGGCTCTACAAAAAGACGGGGCTCTTTCAAACAATGGCGTTTACAACTTTCCTGTAATGCCCGAGCGAGCGTTTGGGCATACTCTTCTATAGAAGAAGGAGCGTCGTTTGCAAAATAGGCAACACCTAAGCCTCCGCCCATATCGAGCTCCGATAGTTCAAGGCCGTATCGATCCTTAATCTGAGCCAGGAAGGCGACCATAGCATCCACAGCCATCGCAAAAGAGTCCAGTCCATAAACCTGAGAACCAATGTGGCAATGCATGCCCACCAAGCGAAGAGAAGGGGCTTCAAGTGCATCTTGGACGCAGGAAAGAGCCCAGTCATCTTTAAGGGTGAAGCCAAATTTAGAATCTTCGCAACCAGTCTTAATATAGTCGTGTGTGTCGGCTTCAACCCCTGGTGTGATACGCATGAAGATATCCTGGGTACGACCGTGCTTTTGCGCGATTGCCGAAAGGCGATGTAGCTCTATGCGCGAGTCAACAACGATTCTGCCCACACCCGCCTCTATTGCCTGGGCGAGTTCCTCAGGTGTTTTATTGTTACCATGCAGCACGATACGCTCAGCAGGAAATCCTGCTGCAAGAGCTATTGCAAGCTCTCCTCCGCCTGACACGTCCATGTAGAGACCTGAGTCATCTACCAAGCGTACCATAGCCTGGCACAAGAAGGCCTTTCCTGCATATATGACGCTCGCACCTGGAGCAGCCTCGGCAAAGGCCTGTCGATAGCGCATAAGTCGCGAGCTGATATCTTCTTCATCATAGACATAGGCTGGTGTTCCGACTGCCTGAGCAAGACTAACAAGGTCAACACCGCCCACATAGAGGCGGCCCTGTTTCACCTGGGCTGTTTTTGGCAAGCAGGCACCTAAGTCCATGGTCTGCAAGTAATCAGGTCGTTTGTTTGGATCTGCTTTTGGTAAGCCCATGCTCATGTCCTCCTTGTCGTGTACCCACGTGTACAAAATTCAAATAACACTATGGGCATTAGTCTAGCATCCCTTCTTTATAAGAGACGTCATCACAGGGCAAGCTTTATACATCTAGTAACAAAACTAAGGACAGACTCGGGAGAGCAGGGGGCAGAAGAGAATTTAAGACATAAGGCATGGACAAGCACCGAGGCAATCCCTGGCAAAGTTCAAGATATTATAAATTTGCCCTGCACGAGGGGGCTATTCCGTGGTAATATACGTTCATATGCCTCCGTAGCTCAGGGGATAGAGCATCGGTTTCCTAAACCGTGTGCCGCAGGTTCGAATCCTGCCGGGGGCACCACCACAGTCTTACAACTCGCCACTTTGGCGAGTTTTTTTATGCCTAAAATGCTAATGAAAAACCTTCTGATTACAGTTTTTCGTCCACAAGTACCCTATACTCCACCGAGCTAGATTGACGTATACCCACAAGCCGAGTACATATGGATACAGACGAGTTATTGGACAATAAGGACGGCATCTATGACACACACTAAAAAGACCTATCCTCTATGGTTTTATTATGGCCTCATCACCTTGGCCTCCGCCATTTGGGGCTTGGGTACCGTGCTTATTAAAACCTCTGTTGACAGTTTTCCAGCAACCTGGCTGGTTGCCTGCCGCTTTGGTATGGCTGCCCTTGTATTCCTGGCTTTATTCTTTATTCCCATCATCAAGCATTCTGACAAAAACACCGTTAAAGCAGGTGTTGCCATAGGCATAGCCACGGGCTGCGCCTTCGTATTTAATACCCTAGGCCTTACAGACACTAGCGCCTCAAATAGTTCGTTTATTATGGGGACCTCTGTCATCATTGTCCCCTTCTTAGCCTGGCTGGGATTGCACATTAAACCAACGGCCTACAACATTGTGGCCGCCTTACTGTGTATCCTTGGCATTGGATTTGTTGCCATCCAAGGCGCGGGAGACTTTGTCCTTCGTTGGGGTGATGGCATCACGGTTCTTTCTGCTATTGCTGTAGCCTTTGAAGTAACTATTACTTCACGCGTAGCATCGAGCAAGAATCTCTTTGCCCTTACTTTTTGGCAATTCGTAACCGCCTGCATAGTGGCCATCATATGGAGCCTTGCGACCCAGGCCCCGCTACCAACAGCAGAGCTCTTTACACCAGAGCTCATAGGCAATATCACCTATTTAGCTGTAGCAGGCTCGTGCGTTACCATCGCCTTACAAAACATAGGCCTCGCTCATGTCGACCCTGCTCCAGGCACCTTATTCCTCTCTACAGAAATTATCTTTGGTGTAGGCTTTTCCATCCTACTCTTAGGGGAACATCTTAGCTATTTAAGCGTTGTGGGCGCCCTGCTTATCTGTCTCTCCATCCTCGTAAGCGAATACCTACCTACGGCACGGTGGTTTATCGTCTACAAGAACACTCTTAAGCGCGCTGCACATGACAAAGTTTTTACACGCCCCCTGCATCACCATCAGCTAGATCAGGAAGATGTCGCACACACATCCCCTGCCTCAGTTCTCGACTAATACGAGGCCTGTACGTGTTTAGCTCACACTTCTACCCAAGCTAAGGCCAGAAGACGCAAAGCGCCTAATCTGCCATACCAAACACACGAAAAAAGCCAGCTTGCATGAGCTGGCTTTTATTTTTTGCTTACTTTTTCTTATTTTTAGGAGCATCCTCAACTACCTGTTTACCTTCTGCATCATCGGGTGCCGCCAAAGGATACTGCAACAGCTCATCAATGGTAACAAAGGTATAACCTTGTTTAATCATGTAGGGAATGGCTTCTCTAAGGGCTTCTACCGTTTGAGCGCGGTTTCCGCCTCCGTCGTGACACAGGATAATATCACCTGGCTGGGCAGACTCTATTGCCTGAACAATAGCACCAACACCAGGACGACGCCAGTCACGTGTATCAACATTCCAGCCAATATCAGCACGAACAAGATCTTCTAAATTGCGCCACACATCGATAGAGAAATTGCCTCCAGGGGCACGAATGATGTCACTAGGCACAGATCCCAGCACGCTCTTTATTACGTCATAGCTTTTCTGGATTTCTTGACGCTGTTCGTCACGCGTCATGCGACCCAGGTCAACACCACCGCCAGAACCTTCAGCATGATCATAGGTATGAGAACATACCTGGTGCCCTTCATCGTATTCACGCTTAAGAAGCTCTGCCCCTCCGGCGTTTTCTATGGCCGTACCAACGGTAAAGAAGGTGGCCTTAGCATTGTTTTCCTTCAAAATGTCCAGAATTTGAGCTGTATGTTCTGCAGAAGGACCGTCGTCAATGGTCAAGGCAATGACCTTAGCACCCTGTGTATCCACATAGCGCCTGTCATAAACTCGAGGCTGCATGGCAAGTTCTTCACGCGTTGCTGTGCGGCCAGATTCCTTGCCCTTAAGCTGGACAGTACGTCCTTCTACTCCAGGCTCGGTCACGATGTGCACAGGACCCTGACCTCGCTCGATGGCACGCACAGGGATAGGAGATTCCTGGCGCTCGGCAACTTCTTCAATATCTCCACCACGACTGAGTTCTATCACAGCATCCTTGGGGAACTTCTTTTGGTAGTCCGTATACTGTTCACCATTGACAGTAATGGTAAAGGGATAGCCTGCGCCTGTTTTGAGAATCTTACCGTCTACGGCAACATAATCACCTGCAAGCCCATTATTGTACTGCTCGCGCAAAAGCTGGTCAGCATTTTTGCTTCCACCAAGCTCTGTCTGTACTCCATTGATGGTTACCATGATAGGCTGGGCATTTACCACCTGTACAGCAACCGCAAAAATAACGAGGGCTACAACACCACCAAGAATGGCCTTACGTGTTGTACTACTTGCCTCGGCCCAAAATGCCTTGCCTGATTCAATAAGTTTATGCATGAAGGCAAGAAGAGCTGATTTTATGCGTTGCAGGATGGAAGTCTGCGACTGCGTCACACTCTTGGGCAGGTCTTCTGGGGCAAGAGACTCGACCCTACGTACATCTTCTTGTATGAAGTCTGTGTTCTGCACGTCCGTAGGCTTAGCTCGTAAGGAGTCAAATGATGCCACCAAACCCTGACCAGCATCTTTAAGTTTAGCCATAACATGCTGGGCGCCGGACTTTAGCCCTTCGGCAGTCAGAAGATCCTGCATGGACGCATGTGGCTTTTGCTCCTTGGAAGACAGATTGCTATCTGCCTCCTGCTCATCGGTGAGGGCCTGTTGCCAATCATCTTCTTGCGCATACTCCTGCGTGTCGCCTAAGAGCGGGGATGCTGAGGCGGGAGCATCCGCATATCGACGTGCGCCCTGCCGCCCACCTGTGGCTTCATGTGTTGTGCGAACACTCGCTGATACACCTAATGTACTAGTTGTCGCAGCCTTTGCTGCAGACAGGCCTGTGCCTTGATCCTTGCGAGCGCGATGCTCTTCAAGCTGAGGGTAGCGCCTCTCTCGCACGCGTTCGTGCTGGGATGTTTCTGCAGCTAGGCGCGCTGCAACGCGTTCCTGCGCACGCGCCTTACGCTCAGCCGCCTGCTCCTCAGGTGTAGATTTATGAAAAAGCTGATTTCCGAATCCCATAGTTGATCCTGTGTCCTCTGCTCTTAGTAGATTTTCGTCTCACCTATATTACCGCAAATACAGGATGCTTACTTGAAATATGTGTGGACGCCCACTGATTTTAAAAAAACCCTGGCCGATTTAGCCTTATACTGAAACATTACAGTAGTACGCCAATCAAGCTAGCGCAGGCACGCTAATTTGAAAGGAAATATATGAATCTTCGTTATGTATCCGCACGCGCGATCAGCAAGACAAGTCGCTGGGGGCTTAAACACCTCTTCCATCGCCCTGCTGCCAATATGCCGGGCAAGCTGGCACTCTATCTCGACCCCCAGGTCATCGCCCATGCACGCAAGAAGCTAAAACAAGGCTCTTTTGTAGTCTGTGGCACAAATGGCAAAACAACCGTGACAAACCTACTTGCTGACACCCTAGAAGCGCAGGGTTACTCTGTTGTGTGTAATCGAACGGGTGCAAACCTGGACTCAGGCGTAGCAAGCTCTCTACTAGCTACATCCAAATGTGACTGGGGTGTGTTTGAAAGTGACGAGCTCTGGCTTGCCAAAATTCTTCCTCATCTCCAGGCTGACTATCTTGTTTTGCTAAACCTCTTCCGTGACCAGCTTGATCGCTGTGGTGAAATATCCTACGTTCAGGATGCCATAGCTAAGGCCTTAACAAAATCACCTCATACTACCCTCATTTACAATGCTGACGATCCACTCTGTGCTGGCATTGCGCTTCGCGTTAATAACCCACGCATAGCCTTTGGCATCGACGGCGCCCTATCGAGTGCCGTAGCTACAGCAACAGACCCTCAACTCTGTCAATCCTGCCAAAGCATGCTTGACTATCACTACAGCCAGTATGGCCAGCTCGGAGACTATTTTTGCAGCTCATGCGGCTTTGCTCGTGAACCCTTGGTCTATGCCGCAGCTAAGGCACGTGTGGGCGCAGAAGGTGTGAGTTTTGATCTTGTAAAAACTCCTAACACAGAAGACGCCACCAAAGAAACACTCGGAACCATCACAAGTCCAAACAGCGGTGCGTATATGATTTATAACCTGCTTGCCTGCTGTACGGCAAGCCTACTCGCCGGATGCGACATGACAACATTCCAGGCAGCAAGCAAGGCCTATCAGCCGGGCAATGGTCGCCTCCAGAGCTTTGAGCTTGCCAATCGCTCCATTCTTCTTAATTTGGCAAAAAACCCTACCGGGTTTAACCAAAATATCCAACTTGCCCTCCAAGACCCTCACCCAAAGGTGCTCGGATTTTTCGTTAACGACAAAGAAGGCGACGGCAGGGATGTAAGCTGGTTGTGGGACATCGATTTCGAATCCCTAGCAGACTCTCCTGTCCCCATTACCACCTTTGCAGGTGGCATGCGTAAGGAAGACCTTGCAGTACGTCTTAAATATGCCGGCCTTACATCTGAGCTCTATGATACGGCCCATGAGATACTCCATGCCTGCGAGGACCTGCCCGAGGACACCCATTTCTACCTTATTGCTAACTACACAGCCCTTCCTGCTCTTCGCATAGAGCTTGAAGGGCTCCATAAGAACGAAGAAAACCAAGGAGGCGCTCATGCCTAAGATTACGATTGCCCAGCTTTTCCCTGAGCTGCTCAACCTTTACGGCGACAATGGCAATGTCCGAATCTTAGAGCAACGCTGCTCTTGGCGTGGCATTGATGTAGAAATCTGTCCTGTTAACGCAGCAAGTGACTTTAATCCACAGGCCACCGACATTGTATTTCTGGGCGGTGCACCTGATCGTGAACAAAAACTTGCCTGCGACCTTTTGCAAGATCTATCAGACTCGCTAACTGACTATGTAGAAGCAGGTGGCGTATTGCTAGCTATCTGTGGCGGATTTCAGATGCTTGGCAGCACCTGGGTCATGGCAGGGAAAACCGTACCTGGCCTTGGCATACTTGATCTCTACACTACGCGACTTGATACTGACGAACGCATGGTGGGAGACATTGTTCTGACAAGCCCCTTATCTACAAAGCCTGTTGTAGGATATGAAAACCATGCCGGCGCTACCTATCTGGCGCAAGGACTCCAAGCCTTCGGATCGGTTGTAGATGCCCTTGGGAGTGGCAATAACCCTACTGATGGCGTCGATGGTGTTTTATATAAGCACGTAGTTGGCACCTACCTTCATGGTCCCCTTCTTGCTAAAAATCCTGAAGTCGCTGACTGGCTTATATCAAAAGCCCTCGAACAGCAAGGATCGTCAGACACCCTGAGCGCTCTTGACGATACGGTTGAGTACCAGGCACAGACTGCTCGATTAAAAAAATTAGGCATTCATGTATAATTACTTCTTATATCAAAATTCTAGAAATTAGTAAGGAGTTGTTGCGTCGCAAAGGCAGCATATAGGTATTACTTATGACTACACACAAACATCGCCCCGAGCACGTGGCGCCTTCTTCAAAAAAACAACAACGACGTAAGCGAGCCCTTATTGCAATGGCACTTATCGCAATACTCGTTGCTGGAGGAGCCGGCGTAGCACTTGGGTATTTTCAATCCATCTCGGACAATCTACATAAAGACATTACGGTTGATCTTGATGGAGCCCTTACGCATACTAATGTAACCCAGGAGCCCTTTTATTTACTACTTGTCGGAACAGACAAGTCACAAGATCGAGATCTGGGAGACGAGCTTGATGGAATTTATCGTAGCGACTCTATGATTCTTACGCATATCGACCCCATCAAAAAGAAGGCCGCTCTCGTATCCCTTCATCGTGACACGCTGATGCACTTAGGCGACAACGGCCCACAGAAACTCAACGCAGCCTATGCCATTGGTGGACCAAGTTATGCGGTCAAAACTGTTTCAAAGCTTGCAGGAGTTCCTATTTCTCACTATGCAGAAATCAACTTTGATGGCTTTAGGGATATTGTAGATGCCCTGGGTGGTGTAGAAGTAGACGTAGACCGCGATATTAACGATCCCGATGCTGGTGGTCACCTTGATGCTGGCAAACAGGTCTTAAATGGTGAACAGGCGCTTATCTTGGCTCGTGCCCGCCATGCCTATGACGATGTAGAAGATGGCGACATCAGTCGAGCTCGCAACCAGCGCGCCATCATGAAGGCCATTGTTGATAAGCTTCTAAGCTCTGATATGCTCACCTTGGCTCGCACCATCAAAACCGTGTCGGAATACGTAAGCACCGATCTTACTGTTCAAGATATTGTGGCCTTGGCACAGGCCATGCGCGGCATAAATACCCAAACCGACATCAGCTCTGAAATGGAACCTACGATATCGGTTTACATTCCCCAAGATGGCTGGTATGAATACTGCGACCTGCCTAAGTGGCGCGCCCTCATAGCACGCATCAACGATGGTGCAGCTCCTGTAGCCACACCTGAAGAAGAGCAAGACGCAGAAGACATTACGCCCAGCGAAGCTGACAAGCTGTTTGTTTCCATTAAGAACGGCGTTGGTATTTCAGGCCTTGGAGCTCAGGCTCAGGCAGACATAGAAGCCTTGGGACTACGCTCCGAAGCAAGCAATGCTGATAGTTTTGATTACAAGAAAACACTCGTTGTCTATCATGACAAAAGCCTTACGCGTACAGCACAAAAGATTTTAGGAGCTCTTCCAATAGGCGAACTTGTCTATGACGAAGATGGCGAGTATGTCTTCGAAGGCGACTTCCTTGTCCTCATCGGCGCAGACTGGCAGTAACATCCCTCCCGCCGCGTGACACACGCGGCGGGTTTTTTACGCCCTTGATATTCCCAGCACGCAAGAACGTGTAATCATTCCAGCTCAAGGGCTTGAATCCTCCGTTATTCCCTATACAGAAAGCACTTCTATGAAACTAAGAATTGTAGCAGTAGGAAAGCTTAAAGAACGCTTTTGGAAGGAAGCCTGCGCCGAATATAGCAAACGCCTTAGCTCAGCTGTAAAACTTGAGATACTCGAACTTCCTGACATGGATCCCGCCAAGGTAGGTGGCGAAGCTAATGCAGTAGCCAAGGAAGGTGAGGCCATCCTTAAGGCGCTTCCAGAGCGAAGCCATGTAATTCTGCTTGCAATTAACGGCAAGGAACGATCAAGCGAGAGCCTCAGCCGCCGCCTCGACCAACTTGCTCTGCATGGTACAAGCGACATCAGCTTTGTCATTGGAGGCTCCTGTGGCTGTTCAGAAGAGGTCTACGCACGCGCTAACGAACTTGTATCCTTTGGGCCTATTACCCTTCCCCATAACTTAGCTCGTGTCGTCTTACTCGAACAACTCTACCGTGCCCATAAAATCTCTCGCGGCGAACCCTATCACAAATAAACACAGTGCATAAAAATACCCCTCTAGCTCTTGAGAGCTAGAGGGGTATTGTGTATATACGTTTAGAAAGTATCTACTCTTAGGAGTACAGGCCGTAAATCTTTACGCTGATCTTACCAAAGAGCTGACCTACGTATTCCTGCCAAACCTTCTGATTTTCGCTCTGCTGTTCAGAGAGCATCTGGATGGCAATACGGAAGGCCTGTTCAGCCTGTTCATGGGTTGCTGTCTTACCATCAAAGTCAGACAAAATCTGCTGATAAGGAGACATGCCAGCCCAAGCCTGAGCATCAGCATTCCAGCTAGGACCAGCAAGAGTGATGATGTACTGAGCATACTCCTCAGTAGGCTCATCAGCGGCACCCTCAGCAAGCTCTGCAGGAGCTTCTGGGATATCGATATCCTCTGCAGGAGGCATAACCTTTTCAGAGAGCTTCTTAATCAATAGGTTGTTGCGCAAAATTTCTTCTGCTTCAGCCTTTTCAACGCCGAAGGTCTTAGCGATAGCTTCTAAGTCGTCATTACCGAGCTGTTCGCGAGCAAAGTCCTTCAATTCCTCGTCAGATACACTCAAGCCCTGTGCCTTAGCATCTTCAATCAAAGCATTCTGGCGAATGTAATCAAGGATACTTTCTGCAGAAGGAGCCTGATACATACCCTTGTCATTGCGGAATTCCTCCAAGGAACCACGCTGCAAAAGAATGTCTTCAGCAGTTACTTCAAGCTTCTTACCGTTGAAGGTATAGCTTGCAACTGGCTTGCTAAGCTGGGACTCGTCAAGTTCAGCACCAAGACCAGTATGATTAGCAGCACAACCATGACCAACAAAGGTAGCGATAATAAATACCAAAGCAGTTGCGGCAATGCCAAGCAAAAGCTGCTTGCCTGTAAACTTCTTGTTCAAGAAATCAGAACAGTCAAACTTGCAGGCCTTCTTGTGAGAAGCACACTCACAGGCGCCCTCTTCGCAGTCACAGTCATCCTGGTCACAGTCGCAGGATTCGTCTTCGCAGCAGCAAGCTTTAACTTCTTCGCCCTTAATAAAGGCGATGCAGTTATCGTAGGAGTGCTCCATGTCAGCAGCTAAACCGAAGAGTTCTTCCTGGGCTGCCTCAAAAAGGTCAGCTTCTTTTTTGCTTGCGTCCTCAGCAAGTTCACCAAAGCTTTCCTTAACTTCAACTACCCTATTCTCTGCAGCAGCGCGAAGGTCTTCTGCTTCTTCGATGAGCTTTTGCTGAATCTCGTGCAAGCCTTCCTGGGCCTCCAAATCAAGATCCTGCAGCTTTTCTTCAGCGGATGCAGCAAACTTTGCATACTGCTCTTCAAGCTCAGACCTGAAAGCATCGAGCTTTTCAAAGAGCTCGTTCTTTTCATGGTTCTCTGACATATATCCTCCTTTTGGAATATGCAATCATATTAGTATCCTTGTTATTATACGCCGTCCTTAAGCAAATTTAATAAATTTGTAGGCGCTTTGTAAATTTATCCACTGAGCACGCTTGGTGTGGAACTTAGCTACGTCCAGCTTGAGGCAGTAGGTCACCTAGGCACTCAAGGGCAAGCTGGATACTTTCTTCTTCGGTCTTGCCATCCATGGTCAGTGTTATTTCGGCGTAGCGCTCATATAAAGGAAGGCGCTCAGCAAGCAACAGGTCGACATCGCTGCCTATACCTTCTTTTAAGACAACACCTCGCTTGACTAGGTCTCCTAGCCTTGGCTTTAAAGTGTCAGCTGTAAGGCTTAGATATACAATGTGGCCTTTTTCGCCCAAGGCTGCCATAGCTTTTTCTGAATAGATGGCCGAGCCACCTGTAGAAATAACAGCAGGGCTTGTTTGGATGGACATAAGGGCCTGAGCCTCCACCTGCAAAAAGCCTTCAATACCCCGCTCAGCAATAATCTCTTCGAGGCGCTTGCCATGGGTGCTTTCAATAACGACATCGCCATCCACAAAGGCAAGATTACACTGCTCTGCCAGAGCACGACCTATGGTTGATTTACCTGAGCCTGGCATACCAATCAGAACAATATTGGGCTTTTCTTGCATGGCCCCTCCTTACTCTTAGAGCACAGCAGCTAGTCACACAGCTCGCAGGCCTCAAGTTCTACAGCATGAGGTGCGAAATCGCAGGGAGCCTGCTCACGCCTGGGCAAGAGAGCCTTATAACGAGAGAGGTCAAGCGGGAAGGTTTCGCTGATAAAGATTGAAAGCAAAATAAGAACAAAGCCAATGAACAGTTTGAGGGTTACTTCTTCTCCGTAGAGCAATACAGAAAAAACAACACCAAAGACAGACTCGAGACTTAAGAAAAGAGCGCCCTGCGAAGGAGAGATATGGGTAAGCGCCATATTCTGGAACATCATAGCAACGCCAGTAGCAAACAAGATGAGATATACCATATCCATAACAAAGCCCAAGCTAAAGCTCGAGGGTGGTGGGAAGCTTTCTGTAAAGAGCCCCACGATTAAAGCACACAGGCCACCACTTAAGAATTGGTAGGTAGTCAAAGCTAATACATCACGACCTGGACTAAAGCGAGTAACACATACAATCTGCAGAGCAAAAATGCCAGCAGAAATAACCGTAAGCAAATCTCCCCATTCCATTTGGAAAGAACCCTGCAAGGAAACAAAGCCGATGCCCGTAAAACATACAATGGCAGCAATAAGATTCCAAAACGTAGGCCGAGCACGTAGTATCATCCACGCAATGAAGGGTACGATGATGCAGTAGGTTCCCGTGAGGAAGGCGTTTTTACCTGGGGTAGTATGAGCAAGGCCGTGGGTCTGCACAAAAAATCCGAGATACAGCTCAAGGCCCAACAGGCAACCAACAGCAATATCCATAGGGCTATGACAGGCCTTAATATGCTTATGCAGCACAAGAGCAAAGAGAGCACCTGCAGACAAAAAACGAATAGCAATCAGATAGGAGGGCTCGAGCACTTCTACCGCATTTTTCATAAATACGTAGCTCAAACCCCAAATAAGAGTTGCAATCAACATTAAACCCTTATAAAAAGCGTCGCTCCAACCAGTGGTGCGCTTGTGAGAAATCCATGCGGCAATCACGTCAAACCCCCTTTACGTGTCAAAATGATCTAGTTAGACAATAGCCCTCTTAGAGCTAGAATGCATACGCTTCACCCATTCTCCACGGAACAGGGCAAGTTACCAGGCTTTTTACAAGAATTACCTGTGGCGGTAAAATATCGACCGCTCGCGAAGACGAGGCAGCAAAAAGGCAAAGACCAACAGTCATTACAACAGAGCCGTGATGATGGGCCTATAATTTTTAAAAAATATATTGCTTTGCACCTTGTATAAATACCGATAGCACGGTATTATAGGTAATCGTTCATACACGGAGAGCTGACCGAGAGGCCGAAGGTGCTCGCCTGCTAAGCGAGTATGCCCCACAAGGGCATCTGGGGTTCGAATCCCCAGCTCTCCGCCAGTCATTATTTCAGACCCCTGCTTGCAGGGGTCTTTTTGTATACCCGGAAACTCTTTACCGAGCTCAGCGGTTTCACCGCTGTTAGCCCTGTATGTACCACCCAGCAACCATTAAAACTTGTTGTTGCAAGGCCTGCCGCAAGACAAGCCTTGTAACAAGATTTCGAAACTTGAGCTACTCCCTAGACTTAGGACATCCAGCACCTAGGCTGGCGGAAGCCTATGGAGCCTATAAGGCACAGGCCGCCTGAGAGCTCAAGAAGCTCACACGCGCCCACCAACCCATCTTACGTGCCTCGCGCGCACGAGCGGAGGCCTCATCATAGCTACCACATAAGACATAACAGGCCGATCCACTTCCCGATACAAGAGCAGGATGCTGCGAGCCTTGAGAGAGCTGCTCAAGAATACGATGAATCTCAGGATTGAGTTGAGAAGCTACCTCACAGAGGTTATTGCACAGGGGAACATCCTGCGCATCTGCGAGGAGCTGCATCTTCCTACGCTCTGAGGGGTCAATTACATACGCGCCTTGATCAAATGCAGCATATGCCTGTCCTGTGCTTACGCCCTCCTGAGGTCGAACGATGACAAGAGGGCTTTGCAAAGGCGCAAGCGCGCGTACAAAAACATCCCCGCGTCCCGTGTAGTGGGCACAGCCACCTTTGAGAAAAAAGGGCACGTCGCAACCAAGTTGTTGAGCCGTAGACACAAGACGGGGATCGTCCTTACTAATACCAAATACGTCCGCTGCTGCGAGTAGAGCAGCAGCGGCATCAGACGAGCCGCCACCCAAACCACTTTGAGCTGGAATCTGCTTTGTGAGCACCAGGTCAATATGGTAGGACTCCTGTATAGCACATGCTTCATACAGGGCATGGCAGGCCTTATAGACAAGATTGTCCTTTGTTGGAATGGCTATGTCATCAATCCCTGGAGCTGTTTTGCACTGCAAATCAACTTCAAGACCCCCAGCATCTTTTTTGCATGAACGAATCGCCAAGGTATCGTGCAGGGCAAGACTGTGTAGGACAGTATCAACCGGGTGGTAGCCATCAGGCTGGCGGGATCCCACCTCAAGATAGAGATTTACCTTCGCAGGAGCGCTGTACATACGCCAAGATGATGCCTGGGTAGTTTTTGCCTGTCGATAGGCTTCAGCAATAATGTCGACTTTTTCACCCTGATGTGACATAGGCACCTCCTTACGTCTTTATTGTTGGCCCTTGTTTTGCATGCACACCCCATACGTGCAGCAACAGGCCGTCAAACACAAGACTCACGTCACAAGCCTTGTTAGAGCTTTTTATATGTGCCCGCAGGAGTCATCAAGCTGCACTCCATCTGCGCACTGGCGTGCTGCACGACGAGCTTCCTTGTTGCGACGGCGCTTTTCCTTAAAAAAGTTTTGAAGAAGAGCAGCACTCTCTTCCTCGCACACACCCGCCGTAACTTCAAAGCTGTGATTAAGGCGCTCATCAGCATGAATGGAATACAGGGTGCCCAAAGCTCCTGCCTTAGTATCGCAAGCTCCATAGACACAGCGATCAATGCGAGCCTGATGCATCAATCCCGCACACATAATACAGGGTTCTAGGCTTACATAAACCGTGCATCCACTAAGACGCCATGCATCCAGCACTTCTGCAGCCTGCTTAAGGGCCAAGAACTCAGCATGACCTGCAGGATCCTTATCGGTCTCGCGCCTATTGTGGGCGCGAGCTATAATCGTATTTTCATAAACAACAACAGCGCCAATAGGTACCTCATCTAAGGCAAGCGCTGCTCGTGCCTCTTCAAGGGCACATTGCATAAAATATTTATCTTCCATATCTGATATTATATGGTATCCTATATACTGCTTTAAAGATTTCTTTGGAATCTTTTCTCTGGAGGAATGGCTGAGTGGTTGAAAGCGGCGGTCTTGAAAACCGTTGTGCCGAAAGGTACCGTGGGTTCAAATCCTACTTCCTCCGCCATCTAGAAAATAAAACACCTGCCCTTGTGGCAGGTGTTTTTTTGTTTGTATTACTGCGAGCCTCTTGAAGAAGACTCTGTAGCACACTTAAGCCTTACGGCACGAGGTGCCGTAAGGCTTAAGTGTTTACTACTCATGGGCTACCACAGGGACCTATGCTCGGAAATCACATCCACATCCCTCTAATAGAAGCTCCGCACACCCCTCACTCGTAACGAAGGGTTCTCAATCACTGCACTAACTGTCTCCGCCGCGCTCTTCTAGGGGTCTGTAAATTCGATCTTCTTCAATGAGCGATTTATAGGCAGGTCGAATAATGCGATTACCTCGGGTAATTTCCTCAAATCGATGAGCAGCCCAACCTGCCATGCGTGCGCAGGCAAACAAAGGCGTGAACAGCTCTTCGGGAATCCCCATCATGCGATATACAAGCCCAGAATACATATCGATATTGGCGCACATGGTTTTGTTGCTACCCTTAACACGAGCAACAGCCTCGGGCGTAAGTCGCTCAATAGACTCTAAGAGCCTAAACTCTGCCTCAAATTCTGTTCCCGAGGCTAGATCGCGGGCAAACTGCTTACAAATAACAGCTCGCGGATCAGAGAGTGTGTAGACAGCATGACCCATGCCGTAGATGAGGCCCGTTTTGTCGAAGGCTTCTTTACGCAGAATCTTTTCAAGATAGGCGCGTACCTCGGTGTCGCTATCCCACTGAACCACAACTTCCTTAATTTCTTTCTGCATGGCGAGAACCTTATGATTGGCACCGCCATGGCGATACCCCTTAAGCGCTCCTATGGCGCCTGCATAGGCAGAATAGGGATCGGTGTCGGCTGAGGAAAGCACCCTACAGGTAAAGGTAGAGTTATTGCCTCCGCCGTGTTCAGCATGTAGACACAGCATGATGTCGAGCATGCGAGCTTCTTCAGGAGTGTAGGAGCGATCGGGTCGGAGCATAGAAAGAATGGTCTCAGCAGTACTCTCCCCTGGTCTAAAGGGGTGCATGATCATAGACTCATGAAAATACCTATGACGAGTTGCGTAGTAGGCAAGAACCATAACGCGAGGAAGTCGTGACAGCAAAGACAGGGCAACACTAAGCTCATGCTCACAGGAGCGATCTTCGGCCTGAACGTCATGTCCATAGAGGAGCAGAACAGAACGCTCGAGCACATTCATAATATCGGGGGGTGTTTGCGCCATGATCATCGATGCCGTAAACCCATCCGGCAACTCGCGCTCAGAATCCAACTGCGCGATAAATGCCTGGAGCTCTTGGCGTGTTGGCAGCTCCCCGCGCAACAATAAATAGGCAACTTCTTCATAGGCAAAGCGACCCTCATACGGGGCACGTGCTAGCAGATCATAAACGTCATAACCTCGGTAGGTAAGACAGCCCTCATCGGGACGCTTATCTCCATCGGAGATAACATAGCCATGAACGTTTGATATATGAGTAAGGCCCGCAAGAACGCCCGACCCATCAGCATTGCGCAGGCCACGTTTAACGTTATAGCGATCATAGAGCTCAGGATCTATCTGCAAGGAATCATTAAGACAGGAACTCATAAGCTCTCGTACATACTCCGACATAGTAGCTCCTAACATATACGGTTCGCTTAGGTATGCGAAGTAGTGTATATCAAGGTGCAAACTTTAGGGATAACTATTCCTAAAACACCATTATTACCTGGCCATATTTAGCACAATGGCAAAATAACTACTGTGCTGTCAGAAGTTTTTTAAATTAATCATTGACGAACGCCTAAGAATCCTGCATAATAACCCTTGTTGCATTTCACGTGCGCCGTTACCTCAGCTGGATAGAGGGACTGACTACGAATCAGTACGTCGGGGGTTCGAATCCCTCACGGCGCACCATCTGCACAACATACGCCGCTTTCAAGCGGTACGAAGCATGCATAATGCGCCGTTACCTCAGCTGGATAGAGGGACTGACTACGAATCAGTACGTCGGGGGTTCGAATCCCTCACGGCGCACCATTGCAATAGAGGCCGCTTACTGCATTGCAGTTGCGGTTTTTTTGTTTTATACCCCAAAAGAAGGAGCTGACGTGAAGGTTCGACGAAAGAAACCTCACAGTAAGTAGCCCTTCGACCCCTTTGCAGATTGGCGGTCGAAGGCGACCACCACTACTAAAGATTGCCTTGAGCTAGCCTGTAGCCCCTCCAACTCATACGCTACGGGAAGCTTAAGACATCTGTGCAAAGGGCGAACTATGTTATATCTCTCACAACTTATCGGCAAGCCTGTCGTAGATGCCAGCGGTGAGCGCATTGGTAAAATCTCTGACGTTGCCATTTCCACAGGCGAGGTCTTTCCTCGCATCACATCCCTGGCCTTCCTTGGTCCAGGAAAAACTCCCTTTATGATTTCCTGGCGCAAATATGTCGAAACCTTTGATGAGGACGATGGCATCTGCCTGCGCGTCGATGCCCCTGGCATTCGTTTTAGCTATCTACAGCCCGATGAAGTCTTGCTTGCTCGAGACCTTCTCAATCGCCAGATTGTTGACACGCAGGGTATGAAGGTTGTTCGTGTAAACGACCTTAAGCTTTCTGTATCAGGCAATCAGCTTCGTCTCTTAGGTGCAGAAGTGGGCCTGCGTGGTATTCTGCGCGGCTTGAGCCCCTGGATTGAAAAGTCTGCTGTTTCCATAAGTAAGCTTTGTAATAAAAAAATTGATGAGCAGATTATCGCCTGGAACTATATGGACCTGCTTGATCGTGACCTTTCAGAGGTTTCTCTGTCTGTATCCCACAAGCGCCTTGAAGAGCTCCATCCAGCTGACGTTGCTGACATTCTTGAGCAACTCGAGCCAAGACAACGTGCTGAAGTATTTCGCCACCTAGATGATGCGCGAGCAGGCGAAGTTGTTGCCGAGCTTGAAGACGAATTCCAGGCAGACGTCTTTGACGACCTAGATGACGAGCGTGCTTCAAAGTTCTTAGGCTCCATGGATCCAGACGACGCTGCAGACATTGTACGAGGCCTGTCCTACAACAAGGCAGAAACCCTGTTGCGCCTTATTGGTGTCGAGGATGCAGAAGAAATTCGTACCCTCTTAGGCTATCGTGATGAAACGGCCGGCGGCATCATGACCACTAAGTACGTCGCTGTGCCTGAACAAACCACCATGGGAGAGGCCATTGAAGTACTGCGTAATCTTCCTGAAGATACGCCAGCCATCCATTACGTCTATGCCCTCGATGAAGCAGACAGGCTCTCTGGTGTAATTTCTTTGCGTACCCTTGTTCTTGAACACAACGACACACGCATCTCTGACGTTATGTTTACCGACCTTATTACGGTTTTGCCTGATGAGGACGAAAAAGACGTAGCTTCTGACATTACAAAATACGATCTTTTAGCCATGCCTGTAGTGGATGAACACAATAAGCTTCTTGGCATTGTGACCTTCGACGACGCATTGGATGTTATTGAAGATGATTCAGAAGATACCGAACATAAGGTCAACTGGATTCGTGGCACAGCCCTTGTAGCAGCACTGTTCTTTGGCCTTGCCTTCTACACCCTGATTCTCTTCCAAATTACTGGCTTCCGACCAGGTGCGTAAAGGAGGCCACATACTGTGAATCAATTACAAGCACAAACTAAGACACAAGAGCTTGCTGGCGACGGCGCTGAACAGCGCTCCCATAGGTCAAAGCTCTTCATCATCCTTGCCGCCATGGGTCCTGGCATCGTCACGGCCATGGCAGGCAATGACGCTGGTGGCATTTCTACCTACTCAACCGTTGGTGCACAATTTGGCTTTACTGCTCTGTGGGTTGTTCCCATCATGTGTGTATTGTTGATGGTAGTACAGATGACCGCTGCACGCATGGGTGCTGTTACGGGCAAGGGCTTTGCAGCCCTAATTCGTGAGCGTTTTGGCATTCGCCTAACAGCCCTGGCCATGTTTGCCCTGCTCATAGGTAATATTGCAACTACCTTTTCTGAATTTGCCGGTATTGCTTCCGGCATGGAAATGTTTGGCGTGTCGCCCTATATTTCTATCCCTATTGCAGCTGTAGCTGTATGGCTTTTGATTGTTGGAGGCAGCTTTAAACGAGTTGAAAAGGTATTTCTGATCCTTTCGCTCGTTTTCTTCACCTATGTTATTGCAGCCTTTATGGCACAACCTAACTGGGACGAGGCAGCCATACATACCTTTGTGCCTTCTGTCGTCCATGACCAGAGTTTTGTATCCCTAACCATTGCTATGATTGGTACCACCATTGCACCCTGGATGATGTTTTTTGCCCAGAGCAATGTTGTAGAAAAGGGTATAACTATCAAGGACTTTCTTTCACAGAAGGTTGATGCTATCTCGGGAACCGTAGCAGCCTGTTTTGTTGCCTGGTTTATCATTGTGACTACAGGAGCTGTTCTCTACCCCCAGGGCATTCAAATCGAATCAGCCGCCGACGCAGCTCGAGCCCTCGCTCCTTTTGCTGGTGTATATGCCGAAGCCCTCTTTGCTGTTGGCCTTATTGCAGCTTCCTTCCTGGCAGCCTGCGTACTACCCCTTACGACCGCCTTTGTCATTTGCGAAGCATTTGGTTGGGAGGCAGGCGTTTCCTTCACCTGGAAGGAAGCCCCTATCTTTAAAACCATCTTTACCTTTGTGATTATTATCTCGGCCGTGGTTGATATGATTCCAAACATCAACCTTATGGGCGTTATGCTCACGGCCCAGTTTGTAAATGGCGTGATCTTGCCTATTCTGCTTATCTTTATGGCCATGATTTCTACTGACAAGCGCATCATGGGACAATATAAGCTGAATCTTGTAATGAACATACTAATTTGGTTTACCATTGTGGTGGTAACGGTACTAACCATCATGTTGCTTATTATGCAGGTTTTAGGTATAGGCTAACAAACTCAACACCCCCTACCCTGCAGACAGGTACGCATATGAAAGACACTCAAGACATAGCTCATATAAAGCAGGAACTTCGCACGCATCTCAAAGAGGTGCGTGCTTCTATTTCTGCACCCCTTCATGCAGAAAAAAGCCGTATTGTGTGCCAGCATCTTGTAGAAGATATCGCTTCTCACACACGTTCAGGCTCCTATGTGGCGGCCTTTAGCCCCCTAGGAAGCGAGCTAGACATATCTGCTGCCCTTAAGGCCTGCTTTGCCCTAGATCGCAAACTCTGTCTTCCTGCCCTAGTACGCCCTACCGCTTGCGAGCAGGCCCAGATGCACTTCTATCCCATCTCAGAAGATATGTGGGCAAACAAGGCGGCGCCCTTCCTTACCCACCCTGCCCGCGCCCTAAATGCAACAGATATATACCCTATGCAGCTTGAAGCTTGTAAGCACGAGCACATAGACTACCTAATCTGCCCCCTCCTAGGATTTGATGCCGGCTGCTATCGCATCGGCTATGGAGGCGGCTACTATGACCGCGCCCTTGCTGACTGCGCGGGCAGAAAGGTAGGAGTGGCCTTTAGCGAACAGTTCTGTGCCTGTCTTCCCCTTGAAGCACATGATCAGCCTCTTGACCTGGTACTTCATGCCTAGCTTATAGCTTGCTCATACTTGCTCTTCAAAACAAAAGCTCCCTTAGATACACTCTGCATCTAAGGGAGCTTTTATAGTATGTTGCTACAGGCACCAAGGGCTTCGCCTGTGCTTTAGAGAAGGGTCACACACAAGGCTTACAGCCTCGTGCCCCCCACGTAGGCTCAGTGCCGAAACTCAGAACAACAGGGATTGTGCCCAGCTTCTCCTACCAAGGACAAGCACTTAAAGATTTCCTTGACCTAAGCCAAGTAAAACAAAGTTTTAACGTTTAGCTCGCCCAGTTTTTTAGTCGAGCGAAAAAACCTTCCTTTGGCTTTTCTAAAGGACTCCAATCAATGGGATGGCGACTTAAGTGCAGACGTGCCTCGTTAAGCACCTGATCACCTACGCCTGCATCAAAGGATGACACACCACGCAGAGGGGTGTTCACAAACACATCGGCCTGCGTAGCATACATGCTATCAAGCTGCGTTCCCGCGCACATTACCGTGCGTGTCACAACATCTACAAGGCCCATTTCCTTTGGATCCTTATACGACAGCGGCATCTGCATGGCAAAGGCTACAACACCATCAAAGTGGCGGCGATTAAATAACGGGGTGGGCAAATTCATACGCACGCCCCCATCAATAAAGGTAGAGCCCTTATATTCAGCAGGCGCTATAGCAAAGGGGTAGGAGCAGCTTGCAAGCAGGCACATGGCTAGGTCTAAATCTCCGCTCATACACTTCCAAGCATTTTTATCACTTGCAAACAACTCGGGTGCATTAGTAAATACGACAAGCTCACCTGTTCCAAGTTCAACAGACGGAATGGCTATGGGCAGCACCAAATCCTCAAATCCCCTAATACCTGCCTGTTCAAGCAGGTGTTGCAATTCACCGAGCAAAAACTCAGACGGCACCATACCCTGAACTTTTTTAAAGTTCCACATGCGCAGGGGCAGCTTTTTAAATACGCCACTTTCTACAACACGTTGCTCTGCTTGGGCGCAAAGCTGCTTAATATCTTCCAAGGGTAGTCCAGCTGCATACAGGGCTGCTAAAACCGATCCAGCAGACGTTCCTGCAACAGCAGAAATAGGAATACCTGCTGCATCGAGCTGCTCAAGGGCAGCAATTTCGGCAAAACCCTTAAAGCCACCACCACTGAGGGCAAGTCCTATGTGTTCCTTATATGCCATATATCACGCCTCTCATAGTATCTTGCTTAAATCCTAACACGACTCAGACCAGGCGTTTGTATTTTGTAAACCAATCTCTTGATTTAGCTCAAACATGCCTTCATCCCAAAGGCCACAATAATGATGCATCAAAAGCTCCTATGACCCCCGAGATTACCAAAAGCCAAGCTAAAAGAGCAGTTCTGTTGGAGCTCTCATAAGCCTGTAGTCGCATAGGGGAATAAGAAAAGGCGTGACAAAAAGCCTTTTGTCACGCCTTTGTAGACGGTATAGAGCATGCACACGCATTGTAGGATAAAGCTTGGCGCACACACGTTTATAAGTAAGCTAGAGCCGAGAAACCACTGTGAGCTATGCGCCACTGCGGCGGCTTAAGAACATGCAGGCAACAACCAACACGCAAGCGCCAATAATCAGAAGTATCCAAGGATGGGGGAAGAAACCCGCAATAAGATAGGCGCAGAAGGAAACCACCATAACCAGGGATGCGTAGGGTAGCTGGGTTGCTACGTGGCGCAAATGATTACAGGAAGCACCGGTAGAAGATAGGATGGTGGTATCTGAAATGGGAGATACGTGATCGCCATATACCGAACCGCCAAGGGTGGCGCCAACAGCCAAAAGATACAAAGGACTTGTTGGCTCAAACACACCTAAAACAATCGGAAGGATAAGGGCGATAGTGCCCCAGGATGTTCCCATGGAAAAGCCAATGAAGGCAGATACAACAAAAATGATGGCAGGAAGAATTGCTAGATCAACACCCATGCCAAGCAAGAAGCCTGAAACAAATTCTCCCGTGCCCAACATATGACGACACATACCACCGAGGCTCCAGGCTAATACCAAGATCATAATGGCACCAACCATGGAGCGGACACCTTCTGAAACGCCGCTGATGTAATCATCAAGACTCATCAATTTGCGTGGTAAAAACTGGACTGCTGCTACAACCAAGGCTATGGATACGCCTATACACAGGCCAGAAACAGGATCCACGCCAACGGCTTCTGCAAATGCAGTACCTTCAAAATATCCACCCATATAGAGCATGCCCAAGATAGCAAACACAATGAGCACAACAAGAGGAATGATCAGGTCCCAAATAGTTCCCTTGTTCGACACCTTAAGGCCCTTATACTCCTCAAGAGCAACAAGTGCCTCACCCCCTGGCACCTCAGAAGCTTCTGCCACAACAGTGGGAATTTCTGGTTTAACCTGGTTGAGCAAATCCTCATCTAGGCCAACGGTTGAGAGCTTCTTAAGAGCGCTTGATTTACCTGGGATAAACTCCTTTTCTTCAAGACTCAAGAGATGCTCCCTTTGAGCGGTGCGCATAGGGCCAAATTCATACTTGGTAGAAGCCATAAACAACACAAAGAAGATGGTGAGCAAGGCGTAGAAGTTATAAGGAATGGAACGCACAAAATCATGGAAGCCATTTTCGCCTAAGTAACCACCAACGGCTACTGCCCAAGAAGACACAGGTGCAATAATGCAAACAGGCGCTGC
>RCNH01000210.1_pt1 | contig 27379 bp, 24 predicted proteins | sample 2041161 | NCBI WGS metagenome assembly RCNH01 (sample SAMN09708215, study PRJNA481090) | Feces metagenome, whole genome shotgun sequencing project. | biome: feces | host: Leptonychotes weddellii | place: Antarctica: Sion Island | collected 2010-03-01 | reverse complement strand
GCTGCTGACATTGGAGCGATAAGCAGAATTGTTGAGATCTCATTTGTTTTCTTGTCATAGTAAGTACGATATGAGCACCAGTAACTAGAACCAGAATTCACTCCCGTTTTATACAAGCTCATATATCTCTTTGTATTCTCAAATTCCTTGGCTTGTTCATCACAAATCCATATTGTAATAGTCTCCACGCCTACATTTATCTCAAGAACTTTATTACCTTCGGCATTCATGGTCTAAGCTTATGGATTCAGAATGGACCCAGGTGTAACATCATAATCATAAATAGCGGACCGATGTATGATATTCACTACATAGAGCAAAGAGCGTACTCCACAAAAAGCAGAGTACGCTGTTGACAATTATTTAAAGATTAAACAAAGGACCTTTATTTGATTCAATAAACTGTGTTCTATAAGGTTCTGATATTGATTTAACTTGCCTGGTCTTATCAATGAGACTGTCTTTGTACCAAGATGTGCCATACATACCCCAAACAAGTGATATTGAAATATTAATAAGGAACATTAAAGGTGGGGCAATAACAGCAATGAATGCTAAAGCAAAACAAATTGCTACCTGCTTATAAAGACGTCTGTAAATTCCCCAGAATATTCCAAGCAAAAACGCTGACCAATTCCAAGAAATTTGAGAAGTTGCAGTCATCATTCTAAATTTTGAAAGGTAATAATCTCTGTTTTTTGCTCCTAATAGGGCATTAAAATCTGGATCATCAAGAAGAGAATTGATATCTGTTTCTTGAGAATAAGAAGCGTTCGTATAAGCCGGTGTTGGGCTTACGCTATTTGCATTTGAGCTCATATTTGTTTGCGAATGAGTTGCATTATATGTGTTTGAGCTATTATTAACTGGAGCTGAAACTGTAGTAGCACCATTATTAACTGTAGTTGAAACTGCAGTTGAGCTAAGATTTCTGCCACAACCGTTGCAAAAATTTGCATTTTTGTAATTGAGAGTAGAGCAAGAAGGACATACAACTGCTTGTACGTTTTCAGGAGTATTCATATCCATTTATAACATCCTTAATTTTAAATTACTTAAATAAACAGTCTTATTTCAATGTTTATATATAACATAAAATATTATACCAAGTGGTATCGTTGTTGAATAATACTAATATAAATAATCAAAAAATAAATCCACCTAGCATAGCAATATATAAAGAGGAGATTAAAGATATATAGATAGTATATAATTAGGTTACATAAGATATATTATCATATTATAAATTATAAAAATGCAGTTCAAGTTATATGCTGTATTATTAATATCATAACAAGTATTTGTTTTAGTTTCTATTCATGCAATGGCTAACGTTACAAATGTTCATTCAAGATTACTAAGAAGCTTATTGATCTTTAACATGAATAAATATTACTATGTACATGCTACAATTCATATCATATCGTACTCACTAGAACATATAGAAATTTGATCCTCTCAGAGCCGATTTAAGCAATTTTAATTATTCTATATGAGTATTTACACGCGTAAAATAATGACTACTAAGCACATTTATACATTATGATAATTAATTCGGCTGTGTTGCCTATATATTGTTTCAATAACTATTTCCTGATTTATTTATATTCTCATATTTAAATTCATGATCCGCCAACACTGTTACAGCTCTACATGTATGAATCAGACAGAGCTGTAAAATTTAAATGAGTATAATCAATCTAAGTTACCATGAATTAAGCCTAACCCTAAAGTATAGGGTTAGGCTTAACGTAATCAAAATTTATTTATTTATTTAATTGTTAATATGCTGTCCAACATAAGCTGCAGCGGCACTACAAGCAACAGCACCATCGGCAGCTGCAGTTATGATTTGTCGAATTGGGCATTCACGAATATCTCCAGCAACAAAAAGTCCTTCTGTCTTGGTTCGCATCCATTCGTCAGTTATAACTGCTTTAGCAGGACTATATTCAACCATGTCACCCAAAAGGTCAACTACAGGTTGATGGCCTACAAAAACAAAGACACCCTTTGATCCATCTGGGAATTCGTCATATGACAGCTCCCCTGTTTCATTATTTTTAAAGGTTATCTTACTGAGTGCTCTATCCCCTTCAACTTTTACAATAGATGTGTTGTAGCGAATATCAATCTTAGGATTTGCCTCTGCACGCTCTTGTAATACCTTCTGAGCTCTCATATGGTCCTTACGAACAAGGATAGTAACATGTTCACACATATTGGTTAGGAAAATAGCCTCTTCAATTGAGGTATTACCTCCACCAATAGCGTATACATCCTTACCACGATAGAACATAGCATCACAGTTTCCACAGTAGGAAACACCTCTGCCTGTAAATTCCTCTTCGCCTTCAAAGCCTGCAAGACGTGGTTTTGCACCTGTAGCAACAATCACAGTTTTAGATTGATATGTCTTATTAGCCTCGATGGTAAACAATCCGCTTTCAGGATCTTTGGTAAGAGACTTAACCTCAGTCAATTCGATAACTGCACCAAGATCTACGGCTTGTTTTTTCATTAATTCAGATAATGTAAAGCCATCAGTATTTGGAACACCAGGATAGTTATCAACTTCTGTTGTAGTAGCTACCTGACCGCCTGGGCTTAACTTCTCCAGGACAACAGCGTCTAACATTGAGCGTGTTGCATATAAAGATGCAGTTAGACCAGCAGGTCCAGCTCCGATTATAACCAAATCATAAATCTTATCCATATTAATCATCCTTTCTAGGATTTACTTACTATAAGAATAAAGGTTTTTAGATCATATGGTGTGTAGGAAATCAGTATACGTGACCCTGTTACTCTTATATCCATTATTAAACTGACGTAACAGATCAAACTAAAGATATAAAAACGTATGTATATCTAAAAATGACAATTAAAATCGTATAAATATATCAAATGACTACTAATTAGTAGTGTAATAATGAAAAGTTATACAAAACTTGACTACTAATTAATGACCATTCCTGCTTGAATATTAACCGTTTACGTTTTAACTTTTGTATGCTGTAGTTTCAATTTATATAATTTGAAATGTTTCACAGGTGGAATTTGACACATATATGAGCTTCTGAACATCTCCATCCTTAAATATTTTGTTTTGGAATTTTATACACTGTGCCTCGTTTTATTAATTATATATAAATTCTTTTCACCTGATGAGATCTATAAAGTGCGTGAAAGGAACAGTATGGCAAGTCAAAAGATCGTTGATGTTGATGAAAACTTGAGTCCACACAAAGCTTTTCTTATGGGACTCCAGCATTTTCTTTGTATGGTTGGAGGTGCTGTTTTAGTACCATTGCTTGTTGGCTTTAATCCATCTATATCAATCCTGACATCAGGTATAGGTACTATTATTTATCTATTAATAACTAGAAATCGCATTCCTAGCTATCTTGGAGGATCTTTTGTTTTCATCAGTCCGCTTATTGCACTCGTAGCAAGTGAAGGAGTAAGCGCTGCACTATCCGGTGTTATTGCATGCGGTCTTATTATAGTAATTGTTGCTTATATTATTAGATACACAGGCACTAAATGGATAGACCGCATACTACCACCTGTTGTTGTAGCAAGTATTCTTATTGTTATTGGACTGGGCTTATCTTCAAATGCTGTTACCATGGCTATGTATGGCGGTGGAACAACTTTCTCTAGTCAATCACTCATTGTAGCAACGATAACCTTGTCAGCAGCAGTTTTCTTTTCATCTCTCCCAGGAGCCATATCTGCTATGTCGATACTTTTAGCTATGATTGTTGGCTATATAGTAGCTATGACAATGGGAATGGTTGATTTTGAGCCAGTAAGACAGGCTGCTTGGTTTGGCTTCCCTGAGTTTGTAGCTCCTCAATTTAACATGAAGGCTGTATTATTGATTGGACCACTGGCATTCATTGTAATCATTGAAAATATCGGACACCTGCTTGCTGTAGGTGAGGTTGTAAATAAAGACTACCGCGAGGATATTTTTAACTCTCTCGCTGGAGATGGATTTGCAACCATCTGTGCTGGTTTATTAGGATCGGCTCCAGCAACTACTTATGCGCAAAACATTGGTGTTTTAAGCATTACAAAAGTATATGCGACACAAATATTTTGGTATGCAGCAGGTGTAGCACTTGTAGTTGGTGGTTGTATGCCTAAAGTTGAATTTCTCATAGAGTCTATCCCTACTCCAGTAATGGGAGGCGTTCTCTTGCTGTTGTTTGGACTCGTAGCAAGTAATGGTTTGCTCATGCTTGTATCAAAGAAGATTGATTTCAATAAAAATCGCAATCTTATGATTGTAAGTATCACGCTTGTACTCGGAATTGGTATGGAGTGTGCGGGAATTGTTCTTCCTCTGGGAGAATATGCAATTCCTGGCATGGCACTTTCCTCCCTTGTAGGAATCATCTTAAATCTACTTATTCCAATGGATCAAGAAGCGCATGCTGAGGAATTAGTAGATCTCTAACATGAGCATATATTCATAAATCCTAAACCTAAAATATAGAAAATAATAGTTATAACGTGGTGTTTTATTACACCACGTTTTTTATACCTTATAAACTAAATTTGATTGATCATTTTCAGCTCTTGCAGAATATACAATCATTTTAATTACCCTATAAAAAAGGGTGGAGATGCTTTATACATCCCCACCCAGATATAGATATATAAATTAAAGATCCACTTGTTCTTCTGCCACTGCCTCTTGTTTTTGAGGAATAATAAGGTTTAATAAAATACCAATAATTGCTGATGTTGCCATTCCTGGTATCTGGTATGCACCAACAGGAATAGACATACCCGCACATTCCATTCCAACACCTAAAACCAAAACAACGCTCACTATCATGAGGTTTCTATTATCGGAGAAATCGACTTTATTTGAAACCAACATACGCAAGCCGTTGCTGGCGATTAAACCAAATAACAAAAGCGAAACGCCGCCCATAACAGGCGCTGGTATAGATTCAATAAGGGCTTCTACCTTTGGTATAAAACCACCTACTACTAAAGCTATAGCAGATGCATACCAGAATACTTGAGTGGAATATACTTTAGTTACACTCATAACACCAATGTTTTCAGCATAGGTAGTTGTTGGAGGAGCTCCTACGCATCCTGCAATAATAGTTGCTACGCCATCTCCTGCAAGCGATCGCGGAAGGTCTTCTTTATAGTCTCTACCTACAACTTCCCCAACTGTCAGTAAGTGTCCGATGTGTTCAATAATAACAACAAAGGCAAGCGGTGCAATTAATATAATCGCCTGCATGCTAAAGCGTGGGTAGATAAACTGTGGAAGTCCAATCCACGATGCCTGTTGTATAGGAGTTAAATCTATCATTCCCATACTCATAGCAGTTAGATAACCTGTTGTAATAGCTAGCAAAACTGGCATTGTAGATATTGCACCAGGTAAAGATGAAAAGAGAATAGCTGCAAACAATGTAACTGCAGCAACAATCATACTTTGAGTTGAAAATGCGTCTCCTCCACCATACAGAGCCATCCTGGCAGCTGTAACAGAAAGACCCATTCCAATTACAATAATGACACTTGCAACAAGAGCTGGTGGCAATACCCTATCCATCCAATCAGTACCAATAAATTTAATTATCAATGCAACAATCAAAAAGATAAATCCAGAAGCTATAACACCTGATAAGGCTGCCTCTATACCTTCGGATGCCCCTATTACGACGATAGGACTGATAAAAGCAAATGATCCTCCAAGATAGCTAGGAATTTTGTTTTTTGTTATTAGCAGATAACAAATCGTTCCTATTCCTGAGCACATAATAGCTAGTGAAGGGTGCATACCACACAAAAGCGGAACCAATACTGCAGCTCCAAACATACTCATCATATGCTGTAAGCCCAAAGGTATAGCTTTGAGGGGACTTACACGGTCATCAACATCAATAATGTCTTGACTTGCCATTTTCCGTCCTTTCTATCGCCCTTATATCCTCAATGCAGTTTAAAAAAATACCTAAATCGACCAACGATTTAGGTATTGAGTAAGAGATAATTTTATAACCTTATTTAAGGTTGATTTCTCTTGGCAGTTTTAAACCGCTCATGAGGTCCTTATCACTATAAACATGTTTTATCCAACATACAAGATGCGGCAATGTATTTGAAACACTTTCGCCATATTAAAATTTTGTTTCATATGTCTAGCATGCTAAAAAGTGCCTATAGACAAACTGCAGCCTGCACAAATAATATGTCTTATGAAACTGAGATAATCACATGAGTACTTCATTACAAAGAAACATGTAAACACTAACGGTATTTAATGTATGGGTTTTTCTTTTTATATCAATAATGCAAATGTTTGTCTTATATAAATAAGGTAAATTTAAATCGATTAATTAGTTAAATTAAAGGCTATATCTCAAAAGGAAAAGCGATGAAGCAAGAGAATATTCAAGAAAATAAAATGGCGACTGAAGATAAAAATAAAATTACAACAGAGGCCAATGGTTCTTCTGATTCTGTTTTTACAACAAGCGCACCTACCCAAATAAAGAAGCCAAAAAAGAAGTTAGATAAAGGCCTTCTTACCTTATTTATCCTAGTTGGCGTAATCTTTGTTGGATATGGTGGATATCGTTATTTTACACAAAGCAACGTAGAACATTATGAATATAAAGGTGTCTCTTATACCACCCCACCTGTAATGCAATCAAAAGCCATAACAACAAATAAAAGAAATAATGTTGTTACTTCAGAAGTATATAGTCAGGATGTTTTCTTAAAGAGCGGAACCGTATCGATAACCATCCAAACTGATGACAAGAATAAGAATTATACTAAGAGCTCATTTAAGAATGACTACCAAGCTCTTAATAGATCCTTAGCTTCATCTGGCGTGACATGGGCACAAGGTACTGAAGGATCAAGAGATACAGATGATACCTGGAGCCACTCTAATACTGGAATTCTTCTAGATACAAACACATGGGTTTCATATCGCATATACTATGACAAGAAATTGAATCGGACTATAACGATTAAGTTCCAAGCACCGATGACAGCTGCTGAGGAAGCGGCTCAGATCATGGCAACTCTAAAATACAACAACAAGTAAGTCGAATTTAATTTAATAAAATAAATCTCTCAAGTCATTTTCATGCTTGAGAGATTTTCTTTTATAGATACTATTTTTTAAACTTTAAAAGTTTGATTAGCGCTATCTATTTTGATTTAAACGATGGATAAATAAATTCCATCTTCAATATTTAAACACTACACTACTAAACGAAGATGAAATACATCAAGAAAGCCAATATGGATATCCACATAAGTGGCTTAACTTCACGTGCTCTATTGTCCGCAAGTGCCACAATTCCATAAGCAATAAAACCAAGTCCGATACCATTTGAAATAGAATATGTAAAAGGGATTCCAACCATAATCATAAAAGCAGGAAAAGCCTCTGCAGGATTGCGCCAATTTATCTCTAGCGCCTCACCCATCATTAAGCTTCCCACATACACGAGCGCGCCACATGTCGCAGCTCCTGAAACAATAGTGAATAAAGGTGCAAAAAATGCAGCAATGATAAATAAAGAACCTGTAAAAATAGAACATAGTCCTGTTCTTCCACCTTCAGAAGCGCCTGAGACACTCTCTAAGAATGTAGTAATTGATGAAACACCTAAGAATCCTCCAAATGCAGCTGCTATTGAATCGACAATAAGAATGCTTCTAATGTTTTTTACCTTACCATCCTTTGTCAAGAAATCACCTTGCTTAGCGACGGCTAGGGCTGTACCCATTGTGTCAAAGAAGTCACTCATCATAAGACTGAGAGTAAGTATCAACAATGATGGATTAATCAAAACCTTAATGATACCCATGGTGCCTTGTTGGTCTTTTTGAAAAGGTGCACCTATCGTTGATAAATCTAATGGACTTATAAATTCAGTAGGAATTTGTGTAACGCCTAATGGAATACCTGCAATTACTGCAATTAATATGCCATAGAGAATAGAGCCATTTATACCCTTTATAGATAAAAATATCGTAGCTATTATAGAAATAATACCTACGATAAAGTTTGGATCATATATATTGCCCAATGATATAAGTGTTGCCTCGTTGTGAGAAATTAATCCTGCATTCACAAGACCAATCAATGCTATAAATAAACCTAGTCCTACAGATATGGCATGGCGAAGACTTACAGGGATAGCATCCATAATCGCTTCTCTCAATCCAAAAAGGACAAGAAGCAATATGAATATACCTTCAAGAAATACAACAGCCATAGTTGTATGCCAATCGCCATTAGCCATATTTATAGTGGCAGCAGCAATAACTGCATTAACACCCAATCCAGATGCCAAGGCAATTGGTCTGTTTGAACACAATCCCATAAGAATGGTCATAAGTCCAGCACCTAAACAGGTTGCCGTAATACAAGCAATTGTTGGTATGCCTGCAGACGATAAAATAGCAGGGTTGACTGCAATGATATAAGCCATTGCTAGAAAGGTTGTAAGACCGGCTCTAAACTCCTGTCCTACACTAGTTCGACGTTCGGAAAGTTTGAAGTGTGCGCTTAAAGTTTCCATAAGTACCTTTCAATGGTAATGAGTACAACACCACATCAAAGCGTTCTATTTTTATTTACTTCTTTCCAGAAGAACCAAATCCACCTTCCCCTCTTTCAGTCTTGTCGAGTTCCTCGACTTCTATTAATTCAACAGCAGGAACTTTTTGTATTACAAGCTGTGCGATACGATCGCCACGCTTGATGTGGATGGTTTTTTCTGAGTCGAGATTGATTGCAATAATCATTAACTCGCCTCGATAATGAGCATCGATAAGTCCTGGGGTATTAACAATAGAGAGGCCTTCTTTTATAGCCAAGCCACTACGTGGCTGCATGAAGCCTGCATATCCATCTGGAAGAGCAATTGCCAATCCAGTATGAATGAGTGTTCTTTGGAAAGGTGCCAAATCAACATCTTCTGAACTACGGATATCCAATCCAGCATCACCTGGATAAGCATAACTTGGCAATTCTACAGTTGGGTCTAGGCGTTTGATTGGAAGTGAGATGTTATCGGTCTGTGCCATTAGAAAGGCTCCTTAACTCTTCATTAAATTCGTCAATATCTTTAAAATCACGATAAACAGATGCAAAGCGTACATATGCTACTTTGTCTAAATCTTTAAGCTTGAGTAACACCATCTCACCTAATTTAGTGCTTGGAATTTCAAATATACCCTGGTCTTTAAGATTTAATTCAATATCGGTAATGAGATTATTAAGTTGTTCGATATCAATGTCTCGTTTTACCGTAGCTGTTTCTAGTCCACGTAAAAGTTTTTCGCGATTAAAAATCTCTTTTGAATTATCCTTTTTAACAATAAGAAGAGGTGATTCGTCACGTCTTTCATAAGTTGTGAAACGATGACCACACTCAATACACTCTCTTCTTCTACGTATAGCTTCTTGATTTTCTGATGGTCTAGAATCGATAACTTTCGAATCAGTATGACCGCACTTTGGACAACGCATGAGTCCTCCTAGTATTTATATAAAATACAATATATAGTAAAATCATAACAACATCACGTCATTATATAAAGATTCTACCATATATTGTATAGTTTATACTTAAATATAGAATTTCATTTGATTGCTATATCACATTAAAGATTAGGAACATGCAATACTTGACCTTTAACGATTGAACCACCTTTTATGTTGTTTATTTTACTAATGTAATAAATAAATTCAGAAACATTCATTTTTCCATGAGAGTTCTTAGAGGCAATATCCCATAAAGTATCACCCGTTTCCACAACAATAGTTTCTGTTGGTGCATTATAAATCAAAGACTCAACCCGTGCTGCATGGATATTACTTTGAACTAGTGATCCAACTGCAAACATTACTATTGAAATCATTACACATACAAACATATATTTTGCTTGTAGTGGTGAAATAGTTGGTAGTTTTTCATCCTCCTCTTTTTCATCGTCGAAAGTGAATGGATTTTCTAAATCGCTAATTGTTATTACTTTAAATTCTGGGGTGGCTGTTGCGCTATCACTATTATCTAATTCTACTTCTTCAATATCTACTACTTCTACAGCCTCGCTCATCTTCATACTCATTGGGTCCTCCTTATCTCCGTAGCATATTTATACAATAAGGTTCGGACATTTTTGAATGGCACAATGTGTCAAACAATCGAACTTATGTTTGCTTTTTAACTTTTTATTTCATATACTTAGGAGGAAATAGGAGGCACTATGACAAAAGCTCTAACACCACGTCGTGAAAAAATATATAACTTTATCTGGGATTTTGTACAAGAATATGGCTACCCTCCTACAGTTAGAGAGATCGCACGTGAGGTTGATTTATCTTCCACTTCAAGCGTAGCTGTTCATCTAAATAGATTAGAGAAAGATGGCTATATAAAACGAGATCCCAAAAAGCCACGTACAATTGAACTTCTTGTTCAGCTAGATAAAGACACTAACAGCAATAAACTCTACTCAGAGCTAACCGAAGAACAAGAATATATTTTAAATTCTGTTGATTTATTGCCTTTACTAGGTGAAGTTGCAGCTGGAACCCCTATTTTAGCAATTGAAAATATTGAAGACTATATTGCAGTTCCAAGAGAATTAACCAATTCACGCGGTGACTTCATACTTAAAATTCGTGGCGAATCGATGATCAACGCAGGAATAAATGATGGTGATTTAGTTATAGTAAAACAACAGCCAACAGCTCTTAATACGGAAATTGTTGTTGCACTCATTGACGATAGTGCGACTGTAAAAACCTTCTATAAAGAAGCAGATCGAATAAGACTTCAGCCTGAAAACGACAATATGGAACCTATCTATGTCAAAAATCCTATTATTTTAGGCAAGGTAGTTGGGCTTCTTCGCTATTTTTAAAGTATAACAATGCCTCCCTCACACTTCTGTGAAGGAGGCATTAATTCTATTGTGTTGAGTATGGTTTAAAGGCATCGATAAGATCTTCAGGTATACGAGCTGTAAGATTTAAGCCCTGATCGTCATATACTTCACGAATAACCTGACATCTTTCATGGGCGATATTTATTAGCTGACCTCTGTCAAATGGAATATGACACGTCATTGTTGTATCTGCCTTGCTGGCTTGTTTAGCAATTTGATAAAGAAGCTCTTGTATGCCCTCACCGGTCAATGCTGAGATGAAAATCGCATCTGGGTGTAAGGTCTTCAAAAATGACAATTGATCTTTGTCGATAAGATCGCATTTATTAAATACCTTGAGGTAATCAATCTCATCTGCTTTGATCTTATGCAAAACATCATTTACAGATTTTAATTCACGCTCAAAGTTAGGGTCTGATACATCTACCACTTTCAGGATCAAATCGGAAGATTTAATTTCACTGAGTGTAGTATTAAATGACTCAATAAGCGTATGAGGGAGCTTTTGAATAAATCCAACAGTATCAGTAAGAGTTATCTTTCTACCCTCTTCCAATGCTATAGATCGAGTGGTTGGATCGAGAGTTGCAAATAGCTCATCTTTAGCATATACATCAGCCTCGCTTAAGAGATTCAATAAGGTAGACTTACCCGCATTAGTATATCCTGCAAGAGCTACTGAGAAGACGCCTGTGGTCTTTCTGGCTTTGGATTGAGTATCTCTTTGGACTTCAAGTTTTTTGAGTTCCTGACGAAGAGCTGAGATTCGCTTCTTAACTTGTCTGCGGTCAACCTCAAGCTGAGACTCACCCGCTCCGAATCTACCTCCAATACCACCTCTTTGTTGTTCAGTTACAAGGTGAGACCACATGCCTCGCAAACGCGGATAGAGGTATTGAAGTTGAGCTAGTTGTACCTGTAGTTTACCTTCTCTAGTTGTTGCATGCTGACCAAAAATATCCAAAATCAAAGCAGTGCGGTCGATGATTTTAATATTTTTACCAACAGCTTTTTCAAGATTAGCCTGTTGAGAAGGAGAAAGCTCATCGTCAAAGATAATAACGTCAACATTCATGCGCTGAGCATATCCAACCATCTCCTCTACCTTACCAGAACCGATAAAGGTAGCTGAGACAGGACGTGTGAGCTTTTGAGTCATGCTAAAAACAGTTTCAGCGCCATCAGTTTCGGCCAAACGTTCTAATTCGGCCATTGATAACTCAAGCGGCCATTCTTGATTTTTCATATCGACTCCAACAAGCATTGCACGCTCTGATGGAATCTCAGTTGAATACATCTCTTGTAGACGTTTTTGAGCCATAAATTACTTCCTTCTGTGGTTATGGCCAATAATTTATCAGTAGTTCAGTTCTCTATAACAGGTGGTCTAAAACATAGTCTAGTGCTTGTTGCTCTGTTTTTATCTTATCCATATCAATCCAATTAATACGCTCATCTTTCTTAAACCAAGTCATTTGCCTTTTAGCATAATTTCTAGACCTCTGGCAGATAAGCTGTTTTGCTTCTTCGAGCGTTATGTTTCCTGCAAAAGCTTCAAGTATTTCTTTATATCCAATAGCTTGTTTTGCAGTCAATTGTCCTTGTAGACCACTTTCACAAAGCTGTCTCACTTCTTCTACAAGTCCTTGTTCAAACATAATATCAACTCGGGAATTAATTCGCTCATAAAGAATTTCACGTGGCCACAATAAACCGAAAATTACAGCATCGTAATGGGGTTTTCTTTTATAGAGACCCTTGTGAACCTCATAGTATGACTTACCTTCATCTATAAGCTCAAGAGCACGAATAACTCTCCTAACATTATTTGGATGAATAATTTCAGCCGATTGAGGATCTCTCTTTTGGAGTAGTTCAAAAACATATTCACGACCCCTCTCATCAGCTAATCTCATATACTCGCTACGCGTTTGTGACTCGATATCTCCTTTTGGAAATTCCATCTCATCAATAACAGCATTGAGATATAAGCCTGTACCTCCGCACAATATCGGAAGCTTTCCTTGCTTTATCATATGGTCGCAAACCTCACGGGCTTGTCGCTGAAAAACCTCAGCTGAATAAGAGTCAGCAATATCTACAACATCTACCATATGAAGAGGCACTAACCTATCCTTTTCCGGAACTTTAGCAGTACCAATATCCATCCCACGATATACCTGCATCGCATCTACAGAGACAACCTCACTCTTCAAATGAAGAGCAAGGCTGTCTGCAAGTGAACTTTTTCCTGATGCGGTAGGACCAACAAAAGCTACAACCTGCTCCATTAGTGAGGCTCACCTACCATCTTGCCTCTTAGATACCAAGTTTTAGCTTCTTCTACATCCACATCTACAAGTTTACCGAAAAGATCAGATGGTCTATATCCTTCAGGTAGTGGGAAGTGTACAGTAACGTTTTTCTCACTGTGCCCCATCAAGATGTTTTCATTTTTCTTAGATACATCTTCAACAAGAACCTCTACACGTGTATTGAGCTCACGCTGATTTGCAATGTATGCATTGTCCTGAACAGCTTCAACAAGACGATCAAATCGATCTTGAATTTCTTCATGCGTAGCGCCGATTTCCATCTTTGCAGCCGGAGTTCCTTCACGTGGAGAATAAATAAAGGTAAATGCTGAATTAAACTTAACAGCTTCCACAAGCTTGAGAGTCTGTTGAAAATCCTCTTCAGTCTCGCCAGGGAACCCAACAATAATATCGGTTGTAAGAGAAAGGCCAGGAACATTTTCCTGAAGCTTATGAGCCAATTCAATATACTGCTTTGATGTATATTTGCGGTTCATACGATGCAATACATCGTCACTTCCAGACTGAACAGCTAGGTGAAGATGAGGCATAACAGCATCAACCTCAGCCATGGCTGCGATAATATCATCATCTAAATCATGAGGATTGGAACTTGTGAATCGAATACGCTCGATACCTGTTTTTCCAACTTCACGCAAAAGCTTACCAAAGCAATGCTCACCATAGATATTCTTACCGTAAGAATTAACGTTTTGACCAAGAAGAGTAATCTCACGAACGCCATCGGCTACAAGGCTTTCGCATTCAGCAACGATATCCTCAATAGGACGAGATACTTCCCTACCACGAACATGAGGAACAATGCAGTAAGTACAATAGTTGTTGCATCCTGTCATGATTGGAACCCAAGCATGAACCTTGCGCTCGCGCTTAGATGGAAGATCGGTAGAAAAACCACTGTAATCTTCTACAGTATCAGCAAGTAGAGCTTTTTCTTTTTGTTCAAATGCATGAGCAACCATTGCAGGCATACGTCCGATTGCCTGAGTACCAAATACAACATCTACATTAGGCATATGCTTGCGGATAGTCTCACCATCTCGTTGTGCAATGCAGCCTCCAATACAAACCACACGCTTACCTGATGGTGCTTCAGGTGCACTTACCATAGCGCTTACTTGACCGTAAAGCTTTTGATCTGCATTTTCACGAACACAGCACGTCATATAAATTACAATGTCTGCAAAATTTGGATGGTCTACAGCGATGCAGCCCTTAGATTCCAATAAGCCTGAAACACGCTCTGAGTCGTGCATATTCATCTGACAGCCGAAGGTACGAACATAGTAGGTCTTACCTACAAGCTGAGAAAGGTTTTCCATAAATATCCTTTTATTTATATCGTAGAAATATGTTAACTAGCGCTTTGAGTATTAGCTGAGGTGAGTTTAACGGTATGGACATATATGGCAAGTTTAAGTGCCGTACGAGTTGTTCCGTTAATTTCAATTTCAGAAAATACCGGTGCTACAGAAATATCATAGCCACATGGAATCAAAAAACCACGTGCAATAGCAACAGCCTTCATTGCTTGATTTACAGCACCAGCTCCAACACATTGAAGATTAACTTCAGTGTTATCTTTTACCATGCCAGCTATTGCACCTGCAACAGATGATGGAGATGATTTACTAGAAACTTTTAAACAATCCATTTTTCCTCTTTGTGAATGTAGTTCAGTTATTGTTTGTTTTTGTAGCGATTAGTCTAAATTATCGATTTCAAATGTAACAGTGATGCGATTTTTAGAAACACGCACCTTTGGATCTTTAGCTAGTTGTAAATAATACTTATCAGCAAGATCTGCAAATTCACGTTCCATGTGAAGAGAAAACTCTTCGATATCTTCTTTAGATATCTTCAAGCCCCTGCGATCTTTAAGCAAATCAATTTGCCTTCGATCACCCTCTTCTTGGCGTAATAGTCGATGAACTACATTTGATGCTGGTGATACTTGATGGGCCAAAATACGATGAAGCGTTCTTTCAGAAAGTGTCAAACCCAATTGTTCAACTACATCTTTGAGCTCTTGAGCATCGGCTGCCATCACAATTCTGTCTAGGACTGGAAGCTCGCTGAGATTATCAATAAAGAACACGTCTGAGGCCTGAGATTGAGGCTTGTGATATAGACGAATAGCGGCAATGATTTCAGATGCCGATCCTACATGAACCACAACTGAAGACTTTTCCTCAAGAGCAAACTCGCAACACGTACGGATGATGTTGTGAGGGCCTCTTGATACTTGATGTTGTCCTTGCACGTCTTTGGAAACATCAGGCCAAGTTGACTGATCTTTCTTTTCATTAAGCTCATCGGTGTTTACTACAACACGTATTGATGCACCTAAACCAGCAGCACTGCTCATAACTTCAGCGCTGGATGTATTTTGGCGAACTGAATACAAAGCCATACCACGGCCATGTATTCCCCATTTATCCATATGAATAGTTTCAAGTTTAGAGGTAACACGAGCATCAAAAATAGTTTCCTGCATATCTACAGGAATACCAGAACCATCGTCGAGCATGACAATGGTTCTGGTGTTATCTTCTTTATTCGTTGCAACATAGATATGACGTGCACCTGCATCGCGACTATTGCGAAGCATTTCAACAATAATATCTTCGACACAACGAATGTCATGTTTTGCCTGTCGCCTCTCTGCCTCAGCGACACGGAGTCGAACAAAACCTTCTCCGAGATTTTCTTCAACGCGAAGGTTTTCTTCTCCATTAACCTGAGCTACAAAATCAATAAGACTTGATGCTTCAGACATATCATTCCTTTATTTAGCCAAATCAACAGCTCGTGATTCACGAATAACAACAACCTTGACCTGTCCTGGATATTCCATCTCAGTCTCAATTTGAGTTGCAATATCATGAGCTAAAACGATAGCTTCATTATCGCTAATCTTCTCAGGCTGAACCATAACATGAAGTTCACGACCTGCCTGCATAGCATAAGTTCTCTCAACGCCCTCATGAGCATTAGAAATCTCTTCAAGCTTCTCAAGACGCTTGATATATGCCTCTGCACTTTCACGACGTGCACCAGGACGAGCAGCAGAAATTGCATCTGCACTCATTACAAGGTAGTCAAGGATAGTTGCAGGTTCAATATCAGCATGGTGTGCCTCGATTGCATGAACAACAATATCCTTCTCACCATTGCGTCGGCAAAGGTCAGCTCCAATTACTGCATGAGGACCTTCAATCTCATGATCGATTGCCTTTCCAATATCGTGCAAAAGACCAGCGCGCTTTGCAAGGTAGCCGTCAATTCCAAGCTCAGATGCCATAATCTCACAAAGATTAGCAACCTGAACAGAGTGTTGTAGAACATTTTGACCATATGAAGTGCGGTAGCGAAGAGATCCGAGGGTTTTGATAACCTCAGGAGATAAATCGTGCATGCCACAATCAAATGCAGCCTGCTCACCAGCTTCAATAACACGCTCATTTACAAGAGCCTCTGCCTTTTTGTGCATCTCTTCAATGCGTGCTGGATGAATACGGCCATCTGCAATGAGGTTCTCGAGTGTTACACGAGCAGTCTCACGACGAACTGGATCGAATGAAGAAAGGACGACAGTTTCAGGTGTATCGTCGATAACCAAAGAAACACCTGTTACCTGCTCAAATGTACGAATGTTACGTCCTTCACGTCCAATAATGCGTCCCTTGAGATCATCGGATGGGATATGAACGGAAGTTACGGTAATTTCACCAGCCTGATCTGCAGCACAACGTTGAATAGCTGTGGTGATAATCTCACGTGCTTTTTTATCTGCAGTCATTTTTGCTTTTTGCTCACTATCGCGAATGATCTGTGCTTGCTCACGAATAGTGTCTTTTCTCACACGATCTAAAAGCTCATTGTGAGCATCTTCAGAGGTGAGCTCAGCGATGCGCTCAAGCTCCTCGACTTGTTTGTTGAGAACAGCGTCGATTTCTGTAGACTTCTTCTCCAAAGTGCTCTGAAGTCCAGATAATTGATGTTCGCGACGATCTAGAGTGTCATTGCGGCGGTCAAGAGACTCCTCACGCTGAAGCATGCGCTTTTCAAGAGAATGAATCTCTGCTTTACGTGCTTTTTCTTCTGCTTCAGATACACTCTTGAGTTTAATAATTTCTTCCTTAGCCTCAAGAACTGCTTCCTTTTTTAGAGTTTCAGCGTCGCGTTGAGCTTCTTGTTTGATTTGTTCAGATTGTTTGCGTGCCTTAGCTAAAAATTTCTCAGCTTCCTGAGATTTCTGCTCAGCTTCTGCAACTTTTGCATTGCGCTTACTGCTCATATACTTTGAGGTAATGAGCACGGCAATCACTGCAGTAATAAGGGATGCAATAATGATCCCAAGTTCAGTACTAACCATGTTTCTCCTATTATATTATTAAGATTTGAGTGTTCAGGAGACTGTTTTGACACACCAAAACAGAACCCATCAAAGAGGGGTTCTCGACAGCGTTATTTGACGAGATATAAAATAAAAATATATAAAAACCGTCAGCATTATGCTGAACGAGACATACTCAATGACTTCTCTATAATATGAACAATTGTTGTTTTTGTCAATTAAAAACGCTTGATTACTGAATATCTATGCAATGTATACCACAACACATTGAGGCTGGAAATCACGGAAAAACAAGACTTAGTAGCTAGTTATCTTTATTAATATTTTCAATGCGCATACGTGCAACTGACAAAGCGACAGAAAAAGAAAATCCTCGACCTACGAGAAAGCGAACGAGTTTTTGCTCTGGATTTGTTTGAGCGAGTGTCTTATGGATAGCTATCTCATATGCACGTTCAAATTCTAGATCCTCTTCCAGCATAGACGCAACATCATCTTCCAGTAATGTAAGATCAATACCTTTGTGCATCAATTCCTTTTCAATGCGTGCTCTTCCCCATCCGCTGTTTATTTTTCCTATAACGTAGGCATTAGCAAATCTCTTATCATTAAGAAATTTTCGTCTTTGCGCATTATTAATTGCCTGGTCAATAGATTCTGTTTGGAAACCTACGCCTTTTAATTTGTTTTGTATATCGTGACACGAGTAATCTCTTCGCTTGATCAGAGCTAATAACTTAGACCAACAAGCCTCATAATCATAGCTATCAAGCTTTTGTTTTAGTTCATCTTTACTAAGTCCAATGAGCTCATTGTCATATTTCATAACTAGTCGTGCGGTATCTTTAGCAACATACATATCTTCGCTACTGCCATCGCTAAAATTTAGCAAAAGCCCTGCACGCGGCTTCTTTGTAGAGAAGGTCGATGCAGGGCGTTTATTGTTATCTATATGTATTGAGCTAAGAGTTTTATTCTTCATCATCATTGTGAGATTCTACGAAATCAGTCTTTACAACAGGCAATCCGCATGCTTCTCGAACTTGAGCCTCTATAGTCTCTAAAAATTGAGGATTTTGACGTAAGAAATCTTTTGCATTTTCACGTCCTTGACCCAAGCGTTCAGATCCATAGGTATACCAAGCGCCGGCTTTATTTACCACACCACACTCAAGACCCATGTCTAAGATGCAACCTTCTTTGGATATGCCCTCTCCGTACATAATGTCGAATTCACACTGTTTAAATGGTGGAGCTACCTTATTTTTAACTATCTTGACGCCGACACGATTTCCAATGATCTCACCTTTATCTTTAATAGTGTCTTTACGTCTAATATCCATCCTTACCGAAGAGAAGAATTTAAGTGCACGTCCTCCAGGAGTAGTTTCCGGATTTCCAAACATAACACCAATCTTCTCACGAAGTTGATTGATAAAAATACAAGTGGTTTTAGACTTAGATAAGCTACCGGCTAACTTGCGCAAGGCCTGACTCATCAAACGTGCCTGAAGACCGACTGTTGTGTCTCCTATTTCACCTTCGATCTCAGCTCGTGGAACTAAAGCAGCAACAGAGTCAACTACAACGACATCGACAGCACCGCTACAGACAAGCATATCGCAAATTTCTAAAGCTTGTTCTCCTGTATCTGGTTGAGAAATCAATACCTCGTCGATATCCACACCAATACTAGCTGCATAAACAGGATCTAAAGCATGCTCAGCATCAATAAAAGCGACGATTCCACCCATGTTTTGAGCTTCAGCCAGAATTTCTAGCGCCAATGTGGTCTTACCTGATGATTCAGGTCCAAAAACCTCAATAATACGACCACGAGGAACTCCTCCGATGCCCAATGCAGCATCAAGAGATAGGGCACCTGTTGGAATAGCTTCAACCTCAAGATTAGGTCCACCATCACCAAACTTCATGATGGCACCTTTACCAAAGCGTTTTACTATTTCATCTGTGGTAGTCTCTAGAATTTTTTCGCGTTCATCTCCATACGATTTTTCATTAACCATACGAGATGACGTTGCTTTCTTTACCATGAAAACTCCTTGTCCTAATACGTGCATCAAAAATTATGAGAACATTCGTTCAAGGTCAAGCACGTTAAGGACATAGTAATGGGATGTTACTAGCTAAAATATGCCACCATTCCAACAACTATCTCACACAAGCAATATCATCAATACAAATATTTCTAATAATACATTTATACATTTAATAAAAACTCGCGATAGAGATTAAGAGCAAACTTAACCGCTTGAAGACGAACAGCATCACGATCTCCATCAAAATGCTCAGTAAAGGTCTTGCTCCAAACACTTGCGTTATTGTTTGCATAAATACCAAAACATACTGTGCCTACAGGCTTTTCATCTGATCCTCCCGTAGGTCCGGCAATACCTGTCGTGCTCACAGCTACATCAACTCCAAGAGCGCAAGAAGCCCCTTGAGCCATCTCAAAAGCACAGGATTCAGACACTGCACCTTTATCCACAAGCGTCTCTGAGGTAACTCCTAAAATGTGTTGCTTTACACTATTGGAATAGCTAACAATACCACCGTTAAATACAAGAGATGAGCCAGAGACATCTGTAATAGCTCCAGCCAAAAGTCCGCCTGTACAAGATTCTGCACAGCCAATAGTTATATCTTTTTGACGTGCAATTGTAATAACCTCATAAGCAAGTGCATCAATATCCTCTGAATACATAAGATTTACCTCCAGACTTAACGTTTATAGTGATGTTAATCTTGTAGTATATTCCTAGAATTATAAATATATTCTACTGCGCTCACTACCGTAAGAACTACAGCTATATACATAAGAACAGATGCCAAAGACCCAAAAGCTCTATAGACATCAAGCCAACCTAATGTATATGATACAGCAAAGCAATTAGCACATAAATATAAAGAAATACTACCAAGAGTTACTGCTGTTTTCCATTTACCCAAATTTCCAGCAGGAATAACTACACCCCTATCGCTTGCAATCATACGCAATCCCGAAACAATAAACTCACGTGCAAGGATAACTAAGACAATCCAAGCGGAAATCCAAGATGTCTCAAGCAAATAAACCAACCCGCACAAAACAAGTAATTTGTCGGCAATAGGATCTAAAAACATGCCGAAAACCGTAATCTCGTTGCGACTTCTAGCAAGATAACCATCTAATTTATCTGTTGCTGAAAGTATTATAAAAAACAGTGCACACCAAAAATGCGGCATAGAAAAATGCTCAACTGGCACGCTTGATGCAAGTTGAGCACTTAAATACCAAAATGGAAGTGCACAAATACGAACGAGAGTAACTACATTAGCTGGAGTCCAAATTTTACTGCGTTCATTTTGCACAACCATCATTCCTTTACTTATTTACAGGAACACCAATAAGCTCATAGCAAAAAGCATCCGTAAGCTCACAGGTTACCTTATCTCCAATAGCAAATTCTCCCTCTTCGATATGAACTGCACCATCGCAATCAGGAGCCTGAAACCATGTATGTCCAATAAATTCAACACCGTCATCAGTTTGTTCAATGCCATCGATAATAACGTCGCAGATTTCACCAACATGGGAAGCTGTGGCGCTAAATCCTGATGCTTCAGCTACATCTAAGAGAGCCTGCTCACGTTCTAACTTAACATCTTCTGGTACCTGATTATCCATGTGGAAAGCAGCGGTATTTTCTTCTGCTGAATATGAAAAGACAGAACAGTAATCGAATTCTTGCTCTTGAACAAAATCTAAAAGCTCTTCAAACTGATCATCGGTTTCACCTGGAAAACCTGTTAGTCCTGTTGTTCTCAAGATCATCCCAGGGATTTCCTTGCGAAGACGTGCAAAAAGCTCGCGATATTCTTCTGTAGAACCACTGCGACGCATAGCCTTAAGAATTTCAGCATTACAGTGCTGGATAGGCATATCAATATAGTTGAGAATCTCAGGAGTATCACGGATGGTACTAATAAGCTCATCTGTCATACCTTCAGGCTGTAGATACAAAACACGCACCCATGCATCATATGGACGAGCAAGCAAAGCAACCTGCTCTAAAAGCCAGGCTAGGGTCTTTTTATCTTCGAAATCTTCTCCCCAAACACCTGTATCTTGTCCAATAAGAACAATCTCTCTCACGCCACCTTTTAGAAGACCTTTGACTTCATCTAGAATCTCTTCAGCCTCACGTGATTTATAGCGTCCACGAATATAAGGGATAGCACAAAAGCTGCAGAATCTATCACAGCCATCACTAATTTTGACATATGCAGATGCTCCTTCAATGGTGCGAAGGAAGCTTTTGCCCGTATGTTGCTTTTTAGCAAGTTTAACGCCTAAGACTTGAGATACATGCTCGACGATATTGTCTTCTTCATCCACTCCAACATAAGCCGCAACTTCAGGAATGAGCTCTTTGAGTGATTCTTCCCCATAACGAGATGGCATGCAACCACATACAATGATTGGGCAATCGGCTTGTTCACCTATTTTTGCCTGTGCCACATCAAGAATAGTTTCAATACTTTTTTGTGTAGCTACCTCTAAAAATGAACAGGTATTTACCAGCATCACATCGCAATCTTCAATTTGCTCAGACTCTTCTAATCCAGCATCGAGCAATAAGGTGCGCATGCGATCTGAATCAACCTCATTTTTAGCACAGCCCAGTGTAATAATTCCAAATGTATAGGACATAAACCCTCTATCGATAGTTATTAAATTGAAGTGGCTGACCATAATCTTGGTCACGTAAGAATGCAATAACTTCTTGTAGTGCATCTCTTGAAGGGCTTGTTACACGAAGCTTCTCACCCTCAACTGTAGGTTTAACTTTAATCTTTAGGTCACGAATGTCTTTGGAGATCTTTTTAGCAAGCTCCTTATCGATTCCCTCTACAATCTTTCCTTCACTTTTCATCATGGCACCAGAACTAGGTTTTGCCTGATCCCATTGGATAAAGTTAAGGTCAATACCACGTTTAGTAAGTTTAGAGTTTAAGATTTCTTTGATCTGGCCAATAACAAAATCGCTAGGCGCTTCGATGACCACACGCTTATCGGCCTTGCTAAATGTGATGGTAGAATTGGTATCTTTAAGATCATAGCGCTGTCCTACTGCCTTTACAGCCTGTTGATAGGCATTATCTACTTCTTGAATATCGACTTCTGATACAACATCGAAGCTTGCATCTTTTTTAGCCATGTTAACTCCTTTATATATCTGCCCGCTATCATATTTCAAACAGAAAGCATGAGCGCCTACAGAACATACACTAAGTGATGGTTGCAGGCGCTTGTTATATCTATTTATTAAGCCTTAGATGTGTTCTCTGAATTTTGGTTAGATTCCTTATTGGAATCCTTAGACTCAGATTTATCTTCCTCTTTAGGCTTAGGTGCATCAATAGTAATCTTTGCAGTTCCAGCGGTTACCTTACCAAATTCAACTGGCTTTCCGTTGCGCTCTACAACAACATCACCAGGCTTGGTTGTACTGATTGTTAGGGTTTGCTCAACCTTAAAGGTTTCCTCCCATGGACCAGTAACGCTCTTTGCAATGAGGTTCTTTCCACCTTGGTTAATATCAACCCATGCAGTCTTGCCTTCAGCAACCTTAACAACAACAATGGTCTCTTTGTCTTCTTCCTCTTCTTGTTGTTTCTTTTGCTCATCTGCAGCCTTTGCTGCTTCTTCAGCATTTTTCTTTGCTTCGGCTTCTTTATCTGCATCCTTCTTCTCTTCTTGAACTACCTCTTGTTTTGGAGGTGTAGGTTGAGCAACCTGAGAAGACGCACAGCTTCTAATAGAGAGAACAATAACTAAGGTAAGTAAAATTCCAATAGTAATAGTAATCGCAGCTATTGCGCGTGTGCGATCTGAGAAGAAATCTGATAGAGCATCAAGAATTCCTTGATATCCAGAGCGACGTTGCTTTTCTTGAGGCGCACGATTTGAACGCTTAGAATTTCTTCTATTAACAGATGGCCTTTGTGTTGAAGCAATATTGCGAGAGTTTCTTCTTCCTTCATGCGATGAGGCAGATTGAAAGGATGATGCCTGATTAGAATATGCAAGGTCATCGGTATACTGCTGAGTAATAGGCCTACTTATAATCGTATCTTCAGGTGAGAACTGACTTTCAAATCCTGCAGGTTGAACCGTGCGTCGATTAGGATTTGTTCTGTTAGACCTCTGTGATGCACCCGGTACTCGACTGGTGTAAGGGCGTGAATCCTGAGAGGTGTAGCGAGAATAATTATCTGTTTGGATACCATATCCGTTAGATGTTGCAGTAAAACCCTCATCATAAGGTACATTCTGATAAGAATTTACCAAAGGGCTAGATTGTTGCCATCTTTCACGACGTGAGCGAATCTCACTCGTAGAGGTAAATGCATCAGAAGAACCCAAAATCGTTGGATTTTGAAGCAGTGTATTTGTAGGGTAATTTAAAGGATAGCTCGTATCATCTGAAGCTAAAGGATATCCAGGTGTTGGATTAGAACGACCAGCTACAACCGCACGTTCAAATTCCTCAAGGTCCTGTTGGAATAGATCTACAATCTCATGAGGATTAAGACCTAGATAACGAGCATAACTAGAGAGCATTCCTTGAGCATATCCGCTCTTAGGAATGTTTGCGAAATCACCATTTTCAAATGCTGCAATCGCTCCTTCTTTAAACTTAAGCACCTTAGATGCTTGAGATAAAGAAAGACCGAGTTCTTTTCTGCGAGTATATAATATTTCAGCAAAACGAGGACGTTGCATATATTACTCGACCTCCTGATATTGTTCTTCTGCTACACGAAATTCTTCAAGTAGTTGTGCATCCATAAGCACCTCACGTGGCTTAGATCCTTGTTGTGGTCCAACAATGCCCTTAGCCTCTAAAAGGTCCATTATACGACCTGCACGTGCATATCCAACTGAGAGTTTTCTTTGCAATCCAGATGTAGATCCCATCTGAGTATCTACAACCACTTGTGCTGCCTCCCAAAAGAGAGGATCTAAATCGCCTGTTGAACCTGGTGCTCCTGGAGCAGCTGGTGCAACTGCACTCAGTATTTCATCATGATAATCTGGCTCACCTTGAGAGCGAATAAAATCAACAGCTTCTTCGATCTCTTCATCAGATGTATAAGGTGCCAAAATACGACGTGTTTGACTGCCGCTATAACGGAAAAGCATATCACCATAACCCAATAGACGATCTGCTCCCGTACCATCTAAGATAACACGTGAATCAATAGATGATGAAACTTTAAGCGCAATACGAGAATCGATATTAGATTTAATAAGACCCGTTACAACGTCTGCAGATGGTCTTTGAGTCGCTACGATCAAATGAATTCCTGCAGCACGACCAAGCTGGGCAATACGTACGATTGAAGCCTCAACTTCCTTACCTGCTACCATCATCAAGTCACTTAACTCATCGATGATAATTACAAGGTAAGGCAATGGATCTCTTGGATGATCAGATTCAGCAATCTTACCAGAAACACAACTCTTGTTAAATTTAACAATGTTTCTGCATCCTGTACGCTCAAAGATTTTAAGGCGCCTCTCCATCTCAGTAACTGCCCATTGCAATGCACTTGATGCCTGACGTGGCTCAGTAACAACAGGGACATAAAGATGAGGAAGACCGTTATATCCTGAGAACTCAACGCGCTTTGGGTCAACCATAATAAGACGAACTTGTTCAGGCGTTGTTCTCATAAGCATAGACATAATGATTGAGTTAATCATTACAGACTTACCAGATCCTGTTGTACCTGCAATGAGAAGGTGAGGCATTTTGCAAAGATTTGCAATAACAGGCCTTCCTTCACTGTCTCTTCCAACAGCAAACTCAAGAGGACCTCCTTTTGCATAAGGAAGTACATCTCCTAAGTATACGCTCTGCCTGCTCTTATTAGGTATTTCGATTCCTACAAGACTTGTACCAGGAATTGGAGCAAAGATACGAACTGACTCACTAGCCAAAGACAATTGTATGTCATCTTGTAGATTGGTGATTTTATTAACGCGCTCTCCCTCACCCATTTCAATTTTAAATGTAGTGACCAAAGGACCGGATGCAAAACCAACAACCTTCGATTTAAGACCGAATTCAGCTAATGTTGCCTGAAGTTTATTGCCTGTATCTTGCAGCTCTTGCTTTGTCATAGCAGCAGAGCCAGCATCAGGATTAGATTTAAGAATCTCAAATGGCGGAAGCTTAAATGTTTCAAGTCCATCACCAGGCCTGTCAACATTTTCAGGTGTCTTACCCACCTTCGGAGATACATCACCCTCTATTTCAGGTGCTTCCTTTGTTGGGATAGGCTTGATGTCTGGAGAGCTATTTTTCTTGTCCTTTTTTACATTAGCAACAGCCTCAGCTCCAACAACAACGCCTGAACCTGCTTGAACCTTGTCTATCTTTTGAGTAAGGATTTCAGAAGAATCAGACACATCAGAGGCATTTTGCAAACTTTGCTTTTCAGAATTGTTCTGTTTGAATTTAGAAGCAAGGCGATCTGATAGCTTAGAGGTCTCCTCGACCGTTTCATTGGATAACTCAGGTTGCAAAGCTATAGATAGCTGGGTTTTCTCCTCAGCCTTTTTATTCTTGCGCTTCTTCCCTGGAAGCAATGTAGTCTTAGGCTCTTCCCAAGGCATTTCTTCATCTTCATCTTCTTCAATTTCAAACAAAGCAGGTGCTTCGTTGCGTTTTGATACTGAAGTTTTACGTGCTCCAATGAAGGTGGTTTTCGCATTTTCAAACTCGTCAAAAGGAGAATCTGAATCAACTTCATCTTCATCTAAGAATCCGCTCTCAACGACCTTTTTCATATCGTGAGCGGCTTTCTTTTCTCTTGTACGCTCAGCTATCTTATGAACAACACCTGAGATTGAGAAACCACAAATAATAAATCCTGTTAGCAACAGACCAAACAAAATAACAAAGCCTACTGCCATACCTACATAAGACAGCAAAAGCCAAGCTATAGCAGATCCAACATAACCACCAGCAGCTACAACAAATTGTGAAGCGAACAAGACGCCTAAATTAGCATCTGCGCCTTGGATCATCATAGACAAGCCTGCCAATATGCTCAATACAATAAGAGCAAGTCCGCCAGCTAAACGACCTGAGAGCTGCTTGAGCGGTGGCATAAAGTAAGTAAATGAATACAAAAGCGTAGCGATAGCAATAACTGGAGCACCTGCACCAAAACTATAACGAAGTCCTTGGCCCATATAATAGGTAAAAGGTGCAGATGAGTCACTCAAAAGTGAGATAAACATCGACAAAGCAACAACCGCGATAGCGACACCTGTTACATCATTTCTTATGATGGAAGGCTCTTCTATAGCAGACATCTGTTCGATATCATCGATAGACTCACGTCTCTTCAGACGCCTATTGGCACCTGAAGAGCTTGAGGTTGTATTTTGATTCGTACGCCTTGTGGCCATTTATACCTCCATAACAACTGGAATAATCATTGGCCTTGTGTGTGTTTTACTCCAGAGGAAATTAGATAAACTATTGCGTGCTTGTTTTCCAAGAGCTTCGGTTGTTGATCCTTGAGATACCGACTCTTTAATAGATTTACGAACGGTCTCTTGTGCTTGGTTTAACAATGCTTCATCACTTGAGAAGCTCACGCCACGAGCAGAAATTTCAATATCAGAAATGACATG
>RCNH01000209.1_pt1 | contig 27537 bp, 25 predicted proteins | sample 2041161 | NCBI WGS metagenome assembly RCNH01 (sample SAMN09708215, study PRJNA481090) | Feces metagenome, whole genome shotgun sequencing project. | biome: feces | host: Leptonychotes weddellii | place: Antarctica: Sion Island | collected 2010-03-01 | reverse complement strand
CAATCCTGAATTTCCACAATTCGAATTTCTCCCTGCAGTTCTTTCTTGCTTCGATAAGGAATTGTTTCCAATTCTTCTGCTGCAGGAAAATATGCTCTTACCTCTCTATTCTCCGCCACAACTTGATTTGCCTCATACTCAATGCTTCGCAGTTCCTCTGCTGTAAGAGGACCGTCATAATCCATAGTCACTTCCTCTTTGCCCAGATGAAAGCCTACATTTTCATAACCAAATCTACTATGTACAATCCCTGAAATAATATGTTCCCCTGTATGCTGCTGCATTCTGGAAAACCGCTCCTGAAAATCCAATTCGCCAATTACTGCTTGCCCCGGCAGAATTTCCTCATCTATGTAATGAATGATTTTCCCATTTACTTCCTGTACATCCAATACTTTTATCTCTCTATTTTCTGTACGCAACACACCTGTATCTGCACCTTGTCCGCCCCCTTCCGGAAAAAAAGCAGTTCTGTCAAGAACTGCTTCAAACCTATTTCCTTTTGGAATACAAGACAAAACTGCAGCTTTAAATTCTTTTATATAACTATCCTGATAATATAACTGCTCTGTCATTGTTCCTCTCCATATACTCTGATAACAGAAGAAATCTTCTGCACTACATCCATGCTTTCTAAAAGTAAAATAGCATCGTAAAAGTTTCCTTCTTTTACCTTTGATGTCACTAATACCAGTTCTGCCAAATCTTTATGCTTATGTTTCTGAATCATCTGAGCAATACTTACCTCATATTTCTCCAGCACACTGGCAATTGCCGCCAATACCCCCGGATTATCACTTGCATGGATACGCAGAAAGAAACGACTCTCAATATCTTCTTGATTTTTGATAGGAAGGGTTTTATAACAAGTACAGTGAATTCTTCCTGTACACGCAAATAAAATATCCCTCACAATATCAAACACATCTCCTACAATGGCACTTGCTGTAGGAAGTTCACCTGCACCTCTGCCATAAAACATTGCATCATCTACTGCATCTCCATGAACAAATACTGCGTTAAACGAATCATTTACCGATGCCAGAGGATGCTTTTCAGAAACCAACATAGGCTGCACAGATACTTCAATTCCCGTATCTGTATTTCTGGCAACACCTAAAAGTTTAATAACACACCCTAAATCTCTTGCATAGCGAATATCCTTGGAAGAAATATGAGTAATCCCTTCTGTTACAACATTTTCAAAAGTCACTCTGGAATTAAAAGCAATGGATGCCATAATTGCCATTTTTCTTCCTGCATCATAGCCCTGTATGTCAGCAGTAGGATCTGCTTCTGCATACCCCAGCTTTGTTGCAAGAGCAAGCGCATCTGCAAACTCCATATTTTCCTGTGTCATTTTTGTAAGAATGAAATTCGTTGTTCCATTTACAATCCCTACAATTTCAGACAAATGATTTCCGGTAAGACACTGCTTTAAAGGACGAATAATAGGAATTCCACCTGCTACAGCTGCCTCGAACAAAAAATCACAATTATTGTCTGCAGCACACTCTAAAAGCTCTCCTCCATAAGATGCAACCAAATCCTTGTTAGCTGTAACTACATTTTTTCCTGCTTTTAAAGCCTCTATAATATAAGTTTTCGCAGGCTCAATGCCTCCAATGACTTCAATGATAATATCTATACTCTCATCTTCTAAAATTTCTGTCCAGTTATTTGTAAGAATTTCCGGCTCTGAAATTTTCACTGCTGCGCTTTTTAAATTCCGAACAAGAATTTTCTTTAATTTTACTGTAGCGCCGATTTTCTTCTCCATCTCGGTTTCTTGATTTTTCAGCACCTTATATACCCCGGTTCCTACAGTCCCCAAGCCTAAAAGTGCTGCGTTAATTACTTTTTTGCTCATGCTTTTCTTCCTTTTTAACCTCTACCCTTTCAATGAACCCTTTTTTTAGTTTGCTGTTTCGTTTAAAAGCCTTGCTCCAGCCTCCGATTTTATTATATACCCAGAAAGAATGAGAAAGAACTGTCTTTGCCTTTCCGATTTTTTCCTTTGTTGTCTTAGTATAAATACTTCCTCCGCAACTTAATTTCGTTCCTTTCATAATATGCGTAATCAAATCTGACTCACATGTAATATCATCAGGAACTTCTGTATATGCCCGTCCTACACAATCTGCCTTATGGGCATCACTTCCCCCTGTTCCCGGCAAATCGTATTTCTCTGCAATTTCCACAGCTCTATCGTTTACTTCCTGCGGTTCACAGGCATTAAAGGTTTCCATAAAGTCAAATTCCTTTAAAATATCAGGATTTCTCTCATATGCCTTTGCATTCATAAAGCTCATAAATTTTTCACCACATGGATGTGCCGGTCCTAAAATTCCCCCATAATTATGCACAATAGGTATCAGCATCTGCACCGGAATTCCACGAAGTTCCAAAAGACGTAGCTTAATATTTTCCGGCATAATTACAATAATATGTCCGGCATCAAGCGTGTCATATTCAATTCCTTTCAATACTACAAAATCCCTATATTTTTTTCCTTTAATGTTCTTTTTCCAATAGCGGTATCCTCCATAAGAATCATGGTCTGTTACCAGCATTCCTCCAAATCCCTGCGCTTTCAGCATAGAAATATATTCTTCAATAGGGACTTTTCCGTCAATAGAACCCTCTTTTGTATGGCAATGCATGTCAATCTTCATGACAACATCTCCTTCCCCATATTTGATATTTTGAATTTACATACCAAATCTTTGCTTTAATGCACTCATCTTCTCTTTTGGAAGAATTAAATTAAAACTGTTAGGATTAATTACAATCCCTTTTGCAATCGGTATCAGCACTTTCTCCATATTTTCAAAATTTACCAGAAGTGCCTGAAATTTTCCTTCTTTGTTAAATCTGCGGAATTCTTCAGCATCTGTAAAAACAGGCTGGAAAACGTCGCCATTTTGATTTTTCACATAAGGAACCTGTACATTTTTTTCTTCCTCGCCCTTTTTCACTACTGCCAGAAGGAATTTGCTTTTTACCACATTTGCTGCAACTTCCTCCTCCAATTCAGGAAGTGACTTCTTTTCTGCCATTTTCACATCTCTGCGGAATTCCTGCATAAAGTAAATAGCAGACAACTGAAGCTGCGGATTGAGCAATGGTCTTTTTTCCTCTGGAAGTACAGAAAAATCCGGTTTTTTTACGATTTCTTCCAATTCAAGCTCTGTTTTTCTATCTTTTTCATGATATACAACACTATTTACCCCCAGCGTATACAGTGTTGTATAAAAATTAAGAAAGCTCTTATTTTCTACTTTTATTCCTGCAACTGCATTTTTCTCTGCTGCAATAGGCTGTGCCGCCTTTTCCAAATCTTCTTTGTCTTCGAAAATCCACACCTGATCGTTAAAACTTTCTGCGTCACAAATCACGAAGGGCTGTCTGGTAGCTCTTGAAAAGAGTGCAAATACTTCCTCTCTTGTCTGTATTTTCTGAATTAGTTCTTTTTTTACATTGTCCATGTCCTTCTTCTCCTGTTGTAATCTTTTCTATGTATAGTATACACCTTTTTCTTGTTTTTGTCCCTGTTTATTTCCTGTCAAAAAACAGCAAACTGAAAAATGCTACTTTTCCATCAGAATAATAAGGAAATCCACAATATTCTGCCAGCTTATTTACCTGAATGCAGAAAGCAGATAAACAGGACGCTTTTTTATCCGGAAATGCACACTCTTTTCCTTCTCTTATTGCACAAGGTGTGCATAGCTGACATGGACCTGCCATTGCCGGTAGGTATTCATGAATTTCTTCCTCTAATTCTGAAATCAGACTTCTTGTAAGCTGATTATGATGCTTTTTAATTAATCGTGTCTCACTGTCATCATTGATGTCATGAACCATAGTAATTGTCTGAAGCACCAGTGCCTTTTTAAATTTGTCTGCTTTTTCTTTTAATTCTTCAAAAGTTCCACAGGCAGGAGGACAGGAATAATTTTTTTCATAATTTCCACAATAATTCATTTCACAAAATCTACGAAAACTGCCATCATATTCAATTGCCTCTGTATCAATGATTTTATAATTTGCAAATCCCAGATTCTCTGCTGCTTCTAAAATTTTTTCTTCTTGCATATTTTACCGCCTTTTCTCTATTCTGCTGTTTTCATAGGTGTAACGGAAAATCCGTATTCCATCTCTTTATTTTCCCAAACTGCTTTTATCTGATAAATATATCCCGGCTGTATGGTAATTACCCAGTTGCCTGCTTCGTTCTTTTCTGCCGGTACTGCTTCACCTTCCGGAACCGGTGATGTATCAGACGCTTCCATTTTTTTGTCTGCTTCCCATCGTACCGTCTCTATATTTTGGGGCTGCGTACTGAAGAAAAGCTCTGCCGATGTATCTTTGTCCACGGAAAGCTCCATAATTTTGGAAAGCTTTAAAACAGGAATATCTGTCACCATATCTGCTGCCGCTGTTACCAGTGCCTGAGGCTGTTTATAAGAAATATCTAGATACGGCGGTTCTGTTTCATCCGGTGTCACGATAAACTCTTCTAAATAATGTCCATACTTCTCTATATATTCTTTATTTTCTTTCTCTTCTCTCTGCATTTTTACAATTCCCGGATACTGTGCAGGGTATGATTGAGCAATGGCTTCATTTCCCCAGATTTTCACTACATCCCCGGAATTTAAATCTTCTTCTGTAATTTTTTTCTCTTTTTCATCGTATAATTTTTGCGGAATAGTACCATAAAATACCATTTCTGTATCTGTTTCCACAAAAATACTGTTTCCATGTTCATCTTTTAAATAAACAGCCTTCATATAAGGTTCTTCATTTTTCTTTTTTTGTTTCCCGAAATTATTTTTCCCTAAAAACATTGCTCCGATTATTAAAATCGCAAAAACAACCCCCACAATTCCTATAATTTTTTTATCTTTCACCTGACTTTCTCCTTTACTTTTTTTTATTTTCAGAATACCATAATTTGTGTCTGAAAACAACTCAATAAAAAAAAGAAGGAATATTACATTAAGTATCACTTACTGCAACACCCCTTCTTTTGACTTACTTATTTACATACTTCATCGTAAAGATTTCTTCCCTTTGAATCAATTACTACAATCACAGGGAATTTTTCTACTTCCAGCTTTCTGATTGCCTCTGTTCCTAAATCGCCATAGGCAATAACTTCTGCTTTTTTAATACATTTTGATAGCAATGCACCTGCTCCGCCTACTGCTGCAAAAAAGACTGCCCCGTTTCTTACAATAGCTTCTATAACTTCCTGTTTTCTTCTTCCTTTTCCAATCATACCTGTAAGACCTAAGTCTAAAAGTCTTGGTGCATATTTATCCATACGGCTGGCTGTTGTCGGTCCTGCTGAACCAATAACTCTGCCTTCTCTTGCAGGAGTTGGTCCCATATAGTAAATAATATTGTTATTTAAATCAATGGGAAGATCCTCCCCTCTATCTAAAGCCTCAGACATTCTAAGATGTGCTGCATCTCTTGCTGTGTAAATTGTACCTGTAATATAAACATAATCCCCTGCTTCTAAAGCTTTTACTTCTTCTTTATCAAGGGGTGCCTGCATATATCTGTCCATCTTCATTCCTCCCAAATTTCTGCTGTATTATATGGTTCTGGCAATATGGCGGTTTACATGACAGCAGATGTTTACTGCCACAGGAAGTCCTGCAATATGTGTTGCATAAGTATTGATATTCACTGCCAATGCAGTAGTATCTCCGCCAAGACCTGCTGGTCCTAAACCAATCTGATTGATTTTTTCCAATAATTCTTCTTCCAGCTCTTTAATATGGGAAAGCTCTGAGTGTGTGCCAATTTCTCTTGTCAGGGCTTTTTTTGCCAAAATAGCAGCCTTTTCAAAAGTTCCTCCAATTCCCACGCCTACTACAACAGGTGGACAGGCATTTGGACCTGCTTCTTTTACTGTATTAATAATTGCTTCTTTTACACCTTCAATACCGTCTGCCGGCTTCAGCATATAAATTTTACTCATATTTTCGCTTCCGAAGCCCTTTGGCGCTACCATAATTTCAACCTCGTCTCCCGGTACAATCTCATAATGAATAATGGCAGGCGTATTATCTTTTGTATTTACACGTAATAAAGGATCTCCTACCACGGATTTTCTCAGATACCCTTCTGTATATCCCTGTCTTACACCTTCATTTACTGCATCTTCTACACTTCCGCCTTCAAAGTGTACATCCTGTCCCACTTTTAAAAATACTACTGCCATTCCTGTATCCTGACAAATTGGTATCATATCTTCTCCAGCAATATCCAGATTTTCCAAAAGCTGTGCCAAAATCTGTTTTGCCAAAGGCTTAGTCTCTTTTTCATGGGCATTTTTCATGGCTTTATCCATATCCGGTGCCAGATAGTGATTTGCCTGAATACACATTTCTTTAATATTCTCTGTTAAAAGTTTTACGTCTATACTGCGAATCATGCCAGCTTCCTCCAATTTCTGCTTTACTTCAAATGATTAGTTAAATGCTTGCTGATATCAATACGGTTAAAGTCATTAATATCATCTGACTGATGTTTTCCCAGCAATCCGATTAACATATAGTAACCATTTCTGGGGTCTTGAGGATAATTCTTAACTAAAGTAAAATCCTTAATTTTTCCGGTGCTGGAAATGTGCATTCTTGGTCCTAAGCATTCCAATATATAATTCCCAATCTGTACATGATTTTCGTCATAATAAGACACCGGTAAGTCCTGTGCTACGGCTTCTTTTACCTTTCGCTCCAGTTCATAAATATCTACCTGAGGTTTTTCCTCAAATTCCAATACAAAACCATGACGGACATCAGAACGCGGACCATCCTGTGCATAGCCTTCTCCCATAAAGTGCACACACAAGTCTTCCAAAGTATGTGCTGCTTTTCTATAAGTTACGGATTTATGTACAATTTTAGCAATGTTTTCCGGAAGTGGGCCGAACATATTCGGTCTTGTAATAATAATTTCTTCTCCAATTCCCACCAACAAATCTGCATTACGTTTTAAAAACGGGAAAATCAGCTCAAAGTGCTCTACAATTACCATTTTTCCATTTTGAGCTGCTTCTAAAATGGCATCTGCAAGAACATGCATCTGTGTAAATGCAGACTCAAAGCGAATGTCCAGATGATATGTATGAGGCGAAAACGGATCTTCCAGATTTTCATGCAATAAAGGCAATGGACGGATGTTTACTCCTTCATCATCGTTAGTAAGATCTATCCCCGGAAACATTCCTTTAATTAAAAGACTTTTTCCTGCACCTGCATCTCCGATAATTCCGATAATGTGATCAAAAGGACTTAAATACATCTGACTTAACTGCATCCCCAAATCTGCCATGCGGCGATTTCCTCTGGGAGCAAAATAATAACTGTACAGATTTCCATCCTGCATTTGTTTTGAATATGCCATATTTTTATTCCTTTTTATTTGCCAGAATAGCCAGTCACATTTTAGTCTTCCAAAATGTGCTGGCATATTCATTCATCCTTATTTCTCAGTGTCCTGTATCATTAATTTTTTCTTGCTTTACGAAGGGCAAGAATTCTCTCCATTTCATTGTAAACAATCATGTAGCCTTCATCAACACCCATACCTGGTTTTGCTAAAATCTGGTCTGGTTTTGTAGCCATAGCACAGTTTACACATACCTGAGCAGAACGGTCTGTTTCGTTACAGGTACCACCCTGATAAGCGCCAAAGCCTTTTTCCTTACAGTACAATACTGCTTCTACAATATTGTTAATTCCACCAAGATCAGGTGTCTTAATCTGAGCCATATGTCCAGCCTTATTATCTGCAAAATATTTTACATCTTCTAAAGTGTTGCACCATTCATCAGCAACCAGCTCTACGTTAATACCGCGTCTGTCTACTTCTTCACGAAGTCCCTTTAAACAAAGCATCTGTTTTTCTCTTTCCTCTGCATCCATAGGTCCTTCAATTCTCAAATGGAATGGTTTTGCTGCTTCTTCCAGCTCTGCCAAATAATCTGCCATTGCAGGATAATTATCTACACCGAAAATCGCACCAATCGTTCCATATACATCAATATGGAATACAGGCATATAATTTTCGTCATTACGAAGCTTCTGTACACGCTGGCTTAACCACTGTACATATTCTTTTAAAAGTTCTCCCTTTTCACCCAGTTTTAATTTTACATTGTTAATCAATGCGTGAGGCATAACAGCTGCCCCTTTTAAAATCATCTTATCTGCATTGTCATAACGATTGTCACCGGACTGTGTGAAAACAGGAATCGGTTCTTCTGAAACAGTTGTGCCATATTCATCTGCTACAACTTCACACATCAGTCTCTTGCTGGATTTTGCAACTGCGTCCAAAATTGCCTGGCTGACACCATAGCGAATTGCTGTATGCAGTCTCTTTCCATCTACCTGAATATTCTCCAACATTTCACATAAGCCTTTAAAGCTGTCTGCTTCTTTTCCTACTAATTCTGGTTTAATATGTTTTTCAATAATCGGAATAAAGTCTTCTGCTAAGAACAATGGATCACGACCGCCTGCTCCGGAATACTGAACGGCAGCACAATCACCCCATGCAATCTGTCCGTCCTCTAAAATCAGCATAACGGAAATTGCCTCTCCTGCCTGTCTTACAGATTTAAATCCCGGTGTAACAGTTTCGCCAAAATAGGCTGCTCCATCAGCTACTGCGCCTTTTTTAATTGCTCTTTGATCATCAAAGAAAAATCCGGTTCTTGCTTTAGAACAAACAACATCTACTATTTTCATAATACACTTCTCCTTAAACGTTTGTAATAATTCTCTGTATGCTGCTGTCTTTCATTTTTTATTTAGGCTTTCCAACAAGTCTTCCTTTACTGATAGCATATACATCATCAATTACCATCTGGAAAGAGGCTTTTCTCTTTTCCAGTTTTGCACGATGTTCAATTTTACCCCTGTTAAAATCAACCAGTTCCTGTGGTAATGGTACGTTTGCTACATTCAGATAACGAACTGCACCTTCGTTGTCACGCGCCGGAAGCATCTTACCAAAGTTATAACGGCTTGGTGCAAATGGAATATCAATAACACCGGCTTTTACTGCACGGATAACACCAAGTGCCAAATCTCCCATACCAAGTTCAAAACATTTATCTACGATAGCGCATGTTTCACCTTTAATAATGGCTTTTTCAAGTTCAAGAGCAGAACTCTTTAATTCCTGATCTGCCAGCAGAGAAATTGCCTGTTTTGTACAGCGAAGTCCCTGTGCATTTGCCTCCATAGTCGGAACACCCATTGCTTCGTGAGGAGTTTTTACAATAACTTTTGTTGCTTTTGCAAGTGCTGCTACAGCACTTCCCCATGAGATAACGGCAAAGGCTTTTGCCTCATCCTGTGGAAATCCTCCCATCCACTGATGAAGAACAGATGTAACTGTAACATCTTCGTATCCGTATTTTTCCAGATATTCTTCTGTCAGTTCTTCCAGAACACGTAAAGCTGCAACGTCCTGTACCAAGTTACCGCACTGTCCGTAACCAACCGTTAAATTTTTTACTCCCTGTTCTGCTGCCAGTAATGCTTCGATAATTGCAACTGCATTTGACATAGAAGGTGGTACCAAAGTACCTGTCAATGGTCCGTAAGGTTCACGGTTAATAGAAACTCCTGCTTCCTCATAAATACCTGTCAGACGGTCTACATACTGCCAGTCATAAATGGTTCTTTCAAGAGGAACATCCTTTGCATAAGGGATATTATAAGAAATACCACCGCCTTCGTAGCTAGTAAATCCACCTGCATAACAGATTTCTGTCAGAAGTCTGGCATCCGGAGTACCGTGACGTACCTGTACCGGAGTATCCAGATTTTCAATAATCTGACGGCATCCGTATACACCATGATTTACAGCCGGAAAACCATTTAACATGGATTTCTGTGTGTGAATGGACTCTTTAATTCCCACTTCCGCTTCTTCGTAACGATTCTGACGTGTATAGGAGTCAATGGTTGTAGGAAGTAAATCTGCTTCACCTTTATCCTGTAAATACTGTAAAAGTTTAATGTGCTCATCAATCAATGCTACACCAGCTCTTGGCTGAATTAAAGTTTTTCTTTCTCTCTTTGCCTGTGCCAGCTTTGTGGAAAAGCTTTTTGTTTCAGGCATGTTTTTATGATATTCCACTGCTTCGTCAAAATCAACATCTTTTCCTGTTGACCACTGTCCTAAAATCTCATTTCGAATACCATAGAACTCATCATCCGATAACTTTTTATTCCTTATGTCCATAATAAGCAATCTCCTTCTTCATAATTTCCAGAGCAGCCGCTGGGTAATGCTGTGAAAGCAATCCCATTGCTGCCAGGATATATTTTCTATCCACCAGGATTTCCGCATTCTCCGGGCGCAAAGAGCCAGGAGTGCTCTCATCATACAGTGCAAATTTTGCAATTTCTTCTGTATGCTTTGCATGTATTAAAGCTCCGCCGGTAACAACTACATATCTTACCCTGCGAAGATCCTTGCCGCTTTGTAAGTATGTCAAACCGCATGGTGTATAAACCTGTTCCAGAGATCCTGCATGACGTGCCACAGCAGTTTCCACTGCTGCACATGCCAGTGCATAATCCATCTTCTCCATTTCCTCATTGTCAGGAATGTAATCCGTATGGCTTCCCAGATAATCTACCAGTTCATTTACTTTCTGGCGATTAATACCGGCTATTTTAGAAAGTCGTCTGTCACCTACTGCTTCCAGAATGCCATGAACACTGTAGCGCATACCAATGTCGCCCTCCACGCTTCTTTTAGCATAAGGTTCCTGAATGCCTTTCATAACAGTTCCCATATTAGCCGGACTTCCTTCTGCTATAGAATAGATGTCGGTAGTCGCTCCTCCTAAATCCACACCTACCAACTCTCCAATTCCCGGAATTTCCTCCCAGCCATCTGACAAAAGCTCCATTGCCGTAAGCATGGCAGACGGTGTAGGCATGATAATTCCCGATACTAAATCCGATGCTTCTGACAGTCCTTTTCCCTGCACAATTCTCTTTAAGAAAATTTCCCGAATTTGTTTCTGCGTTGGCTCTACATTCAGCTCACCAATCCTTGGCATTACATTTTCACAAAGAAATGTGGTCCTCTCCCCCAGAATTTCCTGACACTCCTCTGCCGCACAGCGATTTCCTGCAATGACAATAGGACAGTCATAGCTAAGAGAAGATAACATTTGTGCATTATATAAAATGCACTCAGAATTTCCTCCATCTGTTCCCCCTGTGAGCAAAATAATGTCCGGATGATATTCCTCTATTTCCCGCATATCTCCTTTTGTCAGATTAAAAGAATATGTTTTCCATACCTTTGCACCTGCGCCAAGAGAAGCTTCTCTGGACGCCTGAGCCGTCAGCTCCGGTACCAGACCGATAGAAATCATTTTCAGTCCTCCAGCTGCGCTGGAACAGGCATATCTTTCTTCGTATTCGATATGCCCTGTTATCTTTTCCAAATTGGAAACCGCATCCCGAAGACCATTGTTAATATCTGTTTCCACGGTTGTATACGCTGCCGCTGTTCCAAGGACCTCACAACTTTCTACATCAACTGCTGTCACCTTTGTGTTGGTGCTTCCGAAGTCCACCAATAAAATTGGTTTCATTTCAATCACCGCCTCGTCTTTTATTCTGCTGTTTTTGGAGCTTCGATGCCAAAATCTTCATATAAAGCTGCAATGGTTGTTTCCGGTGCTGTACCGGGACCAAATACTCTGTCAAATCCCATAGCTTTAAAACGTTTTTCTACTTCATCAAAAGGCTGCTTACCAACTACAATATTTCCGCCTACATAGAGTAAAATCCCCTTTAAGCCCGCCTCATCACATTTTTCTCTTAAACCTCTGCAGTCCAGTTCTCCATGTCCGTACAGAGAAGATACCATAATTCCGTCAGCTCCTGTTTCAATCGCTGCAGAAATATATTCCTCCTGTGAAACCATAACTCCCAGATTTGTCACCTCAAAGCCGGCATCTTCAAACGCATGCTGGAGAATACTAATTCCAACCGCATGTACATCTGCGCCGATTACACCAATGACCAATTTCTTTTTGTCCATTGTAAAAACGCTCCCTTCCGATTCCTTGATTAAATGGCTTTTATTTTATACTTTTACAGTACATTTGTAATGGTATCAAGCAAAGTTCCATCACGATAAAGTACTTTTGCTACCACCTTGTCCCCTGTTTTTACTTTATTTGGAACACCTGCAATGTCCTCTGCTATCTGTTTTAATTCTTCAATGTCTTTTACCGGAAGTCCGGCTTTTAACAATTTCTCTTTCAATTCCTTCTGTTTTGGATTTACTGCAATTCCTCTTTGTGTTACAACCACATCCACTGTTTCACCCGGTGTGGACTTACAAAACACTTCATCTACAATAAGAGGAAGTCTTGCACGAATTAAAGGTGCTACAATAATTGCCAATTTAGAACCTGCGGCTGTATCACAGTGACCGCCGGAACCTCCCATAATAAATCCATTTGAGTCTGTATGTACATTGACATTAAAGTTTACATCTACCTGTGTTGCACCTAAAATAACTACATCAAGGCTGTCTACCGCAGCGCTTTTTGCTGCCGGTGATGCATAGCGCATAGCAGAAATTTCCTGATGTTTTGGATTTTCCCGAATGGACTCAATGGCTTTCAAGTCAAAGCACTGTACATCCAAAATAGTGTCAAAATATCCCTTGTTTGCCATATCTACCATATATCCTGTAATGCCGCCCATACAAAAGCTGCCTTTTATATTTTCTTTTTCCATCATTTCTTCCACATATTTAGCTACTGCTAAAGATGCACCGCCTGCACCTGTCTGAAAAGAAAATCCGTCCTTTAAATATCCTGAATGTTTTACTACCTGTGCTGCTAGTCCTGCAATCCGAAGACCAACAGGATCACGGGTAATCTTCGTTGTTCCTGACACAATACGTGCAGGATTACCAATCTGCGGAACTTCTACCACATAATCTACATAACCTTCGCTGATGGAAGTATCCTTCAACGGATAAGGAACCAGATTGTCCGTAAGCACAACCACCTTATCTGCATACATAGCATCAGAAAAAGCATATCCTAAAGAGCCACATGCAGAGGGACCGTATTTTCCACTGCAGTTTCCCATATTATCCGCACAAGGTGCTGCCAAAAAAGCAATATCAATTTTGGAAGAGCCATTTTCCATATCTCCGGCTCTGCCACCGTGACTTCTGAAAATCACCGGTTTTTCCAGTATTCCCTGAGAAATAGCTTTTCCTACTTTTCCTCCCATATAGTTACATTCAAGACCTGTTACTACACCGTTTTTTATATGTTCGATAATTGGTTCGTGGATATCGAAAATGGAACTGGCATTTACAGTTAATTCCTTAATTCCCATTTTGGCTGCCTGTTCCAGAACCATGTTCAGAACAAAATCTCCGTTTCTCATGTGATGATGAAAGGAAATTGTCATGCCATCTTTTAATCCTGTTTTTTCAATGGCTTCCTTTACGGAAGAAATCAATTTACTCATCTGCATGCACCTCCATAAATTGCCTTTTCCATTTCCAATACCTGCTGGGCACGTTTTACAATCGGTGCATCAATCATCTTTCCTCTCAGGGAAATTACGCCTTTTCCCTGACGTTTACCATCTTCAATGGCATCCATCACATCATGGGCATATTCTATTTCACTTTCTGTAGGAGAAAATACTGCATTTACAATATCTACATGTCTTGGAGAAATAACCGCTTTTCCTGCAAATCCTAGACTTTTTGCAAATTCCGTATCTTTTTCCAGCCCTTCCATATCCTCTACATCTGTAAACGGTGTGTCATAAGCCTCAATTCCACAGGCTCTGGCAGCACATACCAGACGAGTTCTGGCATAGAAAATTTCTTTTCCTTCTTTTGTTCGCTTACAATGCATATCTGCCGTAAAATCTTCTCCTCCTAAGAAAAGCCCGATTACTCGTTTATCTGCACTGGCAATTTCAAAAGATTTTTCCACGCCCAGAGCAGTTTCAATTAATGGAAGAATTTTAACTGTTCCTTCTTCCATGCCATTTTCCTTTTCCACCTGCGTCATAAAATCTGCCACCTGACAAATCATCTCTTTGCCACTGACTTTTGTAGGCATAATCACATCCGGTTTTAAAGGAATAATCGCCTTTAAATCTTCTTTCCAAAACTCTGTATCTGTAGGATTAATTCGTACCACTACTTCACAGTTTGGGAAGGACTGATATCTCAGTGCATTTCTTACCAGAATTCTGGCAGCATCTTTTTCATCAGGAGATACAGCATCTTCCAAATCGAAAATAATCGTATCTGCTCCCAGTGTGTCACCATTAATCAGCATATTCGGAGTGTTACCCGGTAAAAACAACATTGTTCGTCTCATACCTATTCAACTCCTCCTCTTTTCAATGCAGTTTCCATACGAGCACGAATGACGCAGTCCAGAGCACCTTTGTCTTTAATAAATATTTTTCCTGTGGATACGTCAAATTCTTTCAGAGTATCCAGAACAGCAGTCCGAATGGCATCCATGTACTGATTTGCAACAACGGAGTCAATCTCCAAAGTTAGTTCCTTTTCGTCCGGCTCTATCTGAATAAACAAATCACTGGATTCCAGAGTTCCTGCTACTGCATTTTTTAAAATTTTCACAGGCTTTCTCCTTTCATCGTCTTACTCTACAACACTTTTGGAAACCCCTGCCTGTGCCAGAATTTTCTGTTCAAAAGCAATTGTCTTTTTCTCCAGCACTTCCACTTCTTTTGAAGTTTCTTTTACGAATTCTTCATCTTTAATGGATTCCAAGTTAATCTTTACATTAAATAATGCACCTAAAACTGCTGTTCTTGCCATCATAGTTGCCACCAGAGCATCTGTAACTGCTGTTTTATTGCCTTTTACCACCATAGTTTCTGCAAAAGGAAGAACTTCATAAGCTGCTTTTGCCACAGATAAAGGTACTGCAACTGCTGCTTTTAATCCGTTCTGCATTGCTGCTGTACGTTCTGCTTTTTCTTCTTCTGTTTCCTTTGGAAGTGCTAAAGCCTGCATATACAAGTCAAAGGACTCACTATCTCTTTTAATGTCATCCAGAAGCTGTTCACAGATTTTGTGCATTGGCTCTACTGCTTTTTTCATTTCATCTTCTACTTCAACATATTTCTTTTTCCCGATTGTAAGTCCTGCCACCATCTCTGTTAAAGCTGCTGCTAAAGCGCCAGCGAGGGCGGAAATACTTCCGCCCCCTGGTACTGGTTCATTAGAGGCTGTCTGCATGGCGAACTGTTCAATTGTCATCTGTTTCATGGCATATACCTCTTATTCATATTTTTCGAGCATTGGGAATGCTGTGCATTCCATGCTTCTGCTGTTTTTATAATCTTGTTTCAAGAACCTGTTTTGGATCAAAGTTTTCAAATCCAAGATAGTATTCTGCACAATCAACGATAGCCTGCAGAGGAATTAAACCTATCACTTCGCTACCTAATACATTTACACCATAACGTCTTGCTTCCATACGTACTGTTTCAAATACAGTATAAACAGATGTTTTTGTATAATCTGTTAAATTCATGGATACCTGCGCAATATTTCTGTCTTCCAGCATAACGCCCATAGCTTTACAATAACGGAAACCACCTTTTACGTGACGGATTTTATCCGCAATTTTCTGAGCAATTTCCAGATTTGATGTATCTAAGTTGATATTGTATGCAATCAGAGGCATTCTGGCACCGATCGCTGTAACTCCGCCTGTTGGATGGATTGTATTTGGACCAAAATCAGGTTTCCATTTTTCCTGATCTTTCATTTTTTCTGCCATACCTTCAAACTGTCCCTGACGGACTTTTGCAAGGTTTTCTCTATGAGGAGCTGTTGCAGATTTTTCATACAGGAAGAAGGGCTGTCCGAATTTTTCAGAAGCTTCTTTTGCAACTGCTTTTGCTAAAGCATCTGCATCTTCCACTGTCACACCACGAATTGGAATAAATGGAACAACGTCTACACAACCCATACGAGGATGCTGTCCCTGATGTTTTGTCATATCAATTAATTCTACTGCTTTTCCAATTGCTGCAACCATAACATCTTTTAATGGTTCTGGCTCACCGATTACTGTTACAACACTTCTGTTATGGTCTTCGTCAGAACTGTAATCAAGAAGCTTTACACCTTCTACATTACGAAAACAACCTACAATCTGTTCAATTTTGTCTTTGTCTCTACCTTCGCTGAAATTAGGTACGCATTCAATAATTCTCTCCATGGTTTCATTCTCCTTTTCTTATTTCCAGTCTTTGTGGTATACCGTTTCACCCTTTTTGATAACAGTTTCTACTAAATTTATACCTGTATGATATGGCATAAAATGAATAGATGGGAATTTCAGGAAAACAATATCCGCCTGTTTTCCCACTTCCAGACTTCCCACTGTATCCGCTCTATCCACTGCTGCTGCACCATTGATAGTCAATGCCGTAATCACTTCCTCAATAGACATATTCATGTAAATGCAGCCAAGTGCTACCAATAACGGAATAGAATTGGTAAAGCAGCTTCCAGGATTTAAATCAGAGGCAATTGCCACTGCACATCCTTCATCAATCATTTTTCTGCCCGGCGCATATTCTTCTTTCAAACAAAATGCTGTTGCCGGAAGCAGTGTACTGATAACTCCCGCATCTCTCATCTGATGAATACCTTCATCAGACGCTTTCAAAAGATGATCTGCGGACACAGCGCCTACTCTTGATGCAAGCTCTGCTCCTCCCAACTGATAAATCTCATCTGCATGGATTTTCAACTTAAATCCCATTTCTTTTGCTTTTGTGAGATAATATTCAGAGTCTTCTATATTAAATACATTCTTTTCTGTGAAAATATCTGCAAATTCTGCAAGATTTTCTTCTCTTACTTTTGGCATTACAACCTGAAGCTGCTCCTCCAAAAACTCTCTCTCTTTGCCTTTCCATTCTGGAAGTACACTGTGAGGTCCTAAAAAAGTTCTTACAATATCTACTGCATGGATTTCATCCAGCTTTTTCATGGCACGAAGCTGTTTTAACTCTGTTTCACAGTCCATACCATATCCGCTTTTGCCCTCTACGGTGGTTACACCGAACTCCAGCATGCGGTTTAATCTTTCTTTTCCTGCCTCGATTAATTCCGCCTCTGTAGCTTCCCGTGTAGGAATAACCGTTGCATTAATTCCGCCGCCTCGTTCCATAATGGACATGTAACTGTCACCTTTTAGTCTCCAGGAAAATTCATCTGCTCTGTATCCACCAAAGATAAAATGTGTATGAGAGTCTACAAATCCTGGCATGACTGTTTTTCCTGAGGCATCAATCACCTCATATTCTTCAATATTAATCTGTTCATCCAGTTCTTTTGTAGTCCCTACTGCAACGATTTTATCATCATGAATAAGAACTGCACCATCTTTGATAATACCTACATCAGACATCTCTTTTCCATGCTTTGGTGCATTTCCTTTACAGGTTACTAATTCAGAAGCATGACGTATATATCTTTTTTTCATGTTCTATCTCCTTGCGACTGCTTAATAGGGGTTCAGACACCGATTTTACGGTGCCTGAACCTGAAAATTCAAGATAAACTTTTAGTGGTGTGTATGATGATGTTCTTCTACAACAACATCTTTGCACACTCTTTCAATCAGCTCATCGCTTGCCAGATAAGGCATTGTTACATAATCTTCACCATTTCTGCTTTTGTTATATTCTGCTACTGTTTCGATAGAATGTTCACATCTTCCCCAGCTTCTTCTAGAAACACCAATCATAGTATCCCATGGAATCGCTGCCTTCAGAATTTCATCTACTCTTTCACTTCCGTCAAGAACCATACCAAATCCACCATTGATAGATTTACTAATACCAACGCCACCGCCATTGTGAAGAGCTACAAGGCTCATTCCTCTTGCAGCATTACCTGCATAGCAGTGTACTGCCATATCTGCTGTAATATTGGAGCCATCATAAATATTAGATGTTTCTCTGTATGGTGAATCAGTTCCGCCTGTATCATGATGATCACGTCCCAACATAACAGGTCCGATTTCTCCGTTTCTTACCATTTCATTGAATTTAAGTGCAATGTCACGTCTTCCGAGAGCATCCTGATAAAGAATACGACACTGTGTACCAACAACCAGTTTGTTCTTTTCTGCATCACGAATCCAGATATAGTTATCTCTATCCTGACTTCTTCTGTTTGGATCGATAATTTCCATAGCAGCATGGTCTGTTTTTCTTAAATCTTCCGGTTTGCCGGACAGACAGCACCATCTGAATGGTCCATATCCATAATCAAATAATTCTGGTCCTAAAATATCTTCTACATAAGATGGGAAAATAAATCCTTCACTTGTATCTACACCATTCTTAGCAATATCTTTTGCACCTGCATCAAATACAGCTTTCATAAATGCGTTACCATAGTCAAAGAAGTATGCTCCTCTTTCTACCAGAGTCTTAACTAAGTGATAATGCTTAATTAAGGACTGATCTACTAATTCACAGAATTTATCTTTATCATTAGCAAGCATCTCTGTTCTTTCTTCGAAAGTAAGTCCCTGTGGGCAGTAACCGCCATCGTAAGGAACGTGACAAGATGTCTGGTCAGACAGTAATTCAATCTTCACATTGTGATCTACTGCATACTGAAGTAAATCTACAATATTTCCATGGTATGCGATGGAAATGGTTTCTTTCTTATCCATGTATTCCTGAGCAACCTTAAATGCTTCCGCAGCATCTTCGATTACAAGACTTACCCAACCCTGATCATGTCTTGTTTTAATTCTGGAATAGTCAACTTCTGCTACAATACCAACACCGCCGGCAATTTCAATAGCTTTTGGCTGAGCTCCGCTCATACCACCAAGACCACTTGTTACAAATAAGTGTCCTGCTAAGTCTCCGTCCTGAGGAACACCTAAGAATTTACGTCCCGCGTTAAGAATTGTATTAAATGTACCATGTACAATACCCTGTGGTCCGATGTACATCCAGCCGCCGGCTGTCATCTGTCCGTATGAAGAGCATCCCATAGCTGTTGCTTTTGCCCAGTCTTCCGGATTATCAAACATACCAACCATAAGACCATTTGTTACAATAACTCTTGGACTTGTTTCATGAGATTTGAAAAGTCCCATTGGGTGTCCGCTCATCATAACTAATGTATGATGATGTGTCAGTTTTTCAAGATATTTTTTAATTAACTGATACTGCATCCAGTTCTGGCAAACCTGTCCGGTTTCACCATATGTAACCAATTCATAAGGATAAAGCGCAACTTCATGGTTCAAATTGTTGTCAATCATAACCTGAAAAGCTTTACCTTCTACACATTCACCTTTATACTCATCGATTGGTTTTCCATAAATTCTTTCTTTTGGCATGAAACGATATCCGTAGATACGTCCGCGTGTTAATAATTCGTCCAGGAATTCCGGTGCCAATTGTTCATGCAGTTCTTCAGGTACATATCTCAAGGCATTAGCTACTGCCAGTTTGATTTCTCTTTTATTTAATGTCAGTTCTCTTTTCGGAGCTCTTCTGACACCTTCTTTAAATGTTGGATACTCCGGTAATACCGCATCTAATTTGATTACCATTGCATTTCCGATCTCTGCATTGTTCATTTCGCATCTCTCCTTTGATTTTTTTACGATTGTATCACCAATACAGTCTAAAAAACGTCTATTATTGCCTCATTTTCCTAACGCTTCAGACTTTTTTTATATATATTAACTAATTTACACCTTTTATTCTGGTATGGTAAAGTAAAAATGCACTAAATTCTATTTTATCTTTATTCTGCAAATCCCAATTCCAGTTTCCAAAAAATTTTTATTCATAATTTGTACTTCATTTTCCCATTCTTCACAGATAAAAAGTTCTCCAGCTTCCACAATCTGCTCTTTTATCTGGATACAGCCTGTCTTAACATAAACTGCCAAAAGATTTTCTCCTGCCTTGGGTTCCAAAATCAATTTTTCCCATCCTTGCATTTTTTTCGCCTGCATTACTCCATCTGCACCGTTTTTCAGCATCAGATTAAAGTCCACCACTTTTCCATAGCTGACAGTAGGGACACCTCCGTCAAAACAGTCAACCTCATAGGGTTTTAAACTAACTTCTTTATTTTCTCCATGTACCATTTTCAACTCACCTGAAAAAATGCTCAGGTATCTCTTTACTCCCGGCAATGAAGTAAAATCTGATTTTTCAACCTCTACAGTAGCACTGCTGATACGGCATTTAAAATTTCCTTCCCTATACACTGCTTGAGGCGGATAAATATAAAGCTCTGTAGTACTTCCTCCTGACCACTTTGAAGTAACAAAATTTTCTGCTTTTTTCACCACTATCTTATTGCTCATATCTTTTCCCTACTCCTTTTTTATTTTCATACTAGCAAAAATTATTTTCTCCGTCAATGAACTATCCCTATTGCCTATTTCATGTTAAAATATCCATAATATATTTCAGAAAGGAGCTTATCATGGCTACGGAGCAATTTTATTTAGAAGAAGGATTTCCCTTCCACACACGTAAATTAGAACAACTCAAAAATTTTTTGCAACAATTTGATTTGACTTATGATGCTCAAATTCAATATTCTGTTCTTTTAAAAACGGCTTCCGGAGAACTGGCAGGGTGCGGTTCCCGCCACGAAAACACATTAAAATGCATTGCCGTCAATCCACGTTTTCAGGGAGAGGGTTGTCTTCAGCTTATTATGGCACAGTTGGTTAAAAACGCTTTTGAACATGGTATTTCCCATCTGTTTCTTTTCACAAAACCAATGTATCGTCAAATGTTTTCCGATATGGGATTTTATACCATCACAGAAACCTCAGACATGCTCCTTATGGAAAATCGAAAAGACGGCATCTTACAATATTTAGAAAAAGAAGCTGCTCCTTTTAAAGACTATACCGGGAAATCCGTTGGTTCTATTGTAATGAATGCTAACCCTTTTACCAATGGGCATAAATATCTGGTAGAAACTGCAGCAAAAGCCTGCCATACCCTCCATGTTTTCGTGCTGTCCACAGACTCCTCTGAATTCCCTTCAACTGTTCGTCTAGAACTGGTAAAGCAGGGATGCGCCCATTTATCTAATGTATTTGTGCATGGAAGTTCTGATTATCTCATTTCCCATGCAACCTTTCCTGATTACTTTTTAAAGGATAAAGCCACTGCTACAGAAAAAGCTGCTGTTTTAGATTTACAGATTTTCGCCACTTACTTTAAAGAGGCTTTTCACATTACACAACGTTTTGTAGGAGAAGAACCTTTTTCTATAATTACAAGAGCCTATAATGAACAGATGAAAAAAATCCTTCCCTCTTTTTCCATACAGGTAACCGAAATTCCTCGGTGTCAAAAAAATGATACCATTATCAGTGCTACCTTTGTACGTCAAAAATTTCTGGAAGGAGATTTTTCTTTATTAAAGGATTTTGTACCAGATACCACTTATGCTTTTCTGACTTCACCCTCAGGCAGAAAACTTCGAAATCATCTTCTCACTACAGGAGCAATATTATGAATCAGGAATTATGGACTTCAGGCAATTATGTTTCTATGGCAGAAATACTGGATGCCAGAGAAAACCGCGTAAAAATACAGCAGGAAATGTTACAAAAAACACCTGCCTGTCTTTTAAGCTTTACTTTAAATATCCCCGGTCCTGTGAAAGTTTTCCCTTACACAAAATGGACTTATGACGTAGGTATTTCCATTATTTTAACAGGGATTTCACTTTTAGATGGAGTTATTTTAGAACAGCAGGAAACAAAAAAAGACACTGGATGGGAGGCATTTTTCTCTTTAAATCTCCCTCCCGAAGATATCAAAACTTACCTTTTAAATCAAGAAGAAGAACACCCTTTAGGACGTCTTTTTGACTTTGATGTGCTGCGTATAGACGGCAGTAAATTATCTCGTCAAGAGCTTGGATTTTCTGAAAGAACCTGCCTGCTATGTGGTAATCCTGCCTTTTTATGCGGACGTTCCAGAACACACAACGCCAAAGAACTTCTTACAAAAGAAATTGAAATTATGGAAAACTTTTTCATGTTTCGGCTTTCTAATCATATAGGATTATTGATGCAAAAAGCGCTTTTCTACGAAGTAAATACATCTTTAAAACCAGGATTGGTTGACAGACTTCACACTGGTTCTCATCAGGATATGGACCTGAATACTTTCATAAACAGCGCCTATAGCCTCACTGATTTTTTCTGCCAATGCACAAAAGAAGGACTGTCTTTTAACTATTCAAAAGAAAAGCTTCCTCTGCTTTTTCAAAAGCTGCGAGATATAGGGAAACAGGCAGAAAAAACTATGCTCCTTGCTACAAAAGGAATCAATACCCACAAAGGAATTATTTTCTCCGGTGGGATTTTATGCAGTGCTATAGGCTATTATATTTCAAATAAAAACATAGATTTTTCTTCTGAAGATTTCCTGTCTTCTTTATCAGAAATATGCTGTTGTATGCTCCCCGAACTTTTAAATGATTATCTCGTACTAACACCAGCCACAGCCGAAACAAACGGTGAAAAGCTCTATCTAAAACATAAAATTACAGGAATTCGTGGAGAAGCCAAAGATGGTTTCCCCCATCTTTTCGCCATGGGACTTCCTCTTTTTAAGTCCGTTTTAAAAGAAGGATTTTCCATGTGGCAATCAGGATTGATAACACTTTTACACTATATTGCCTATACAGAAGATACCAACCTAATTACACGTTCCGATTATAACTTTGCCTGCAAAATACAAAAGGATTTAAAAGAATTTTTAGCTCATGCCACTTATGAAGAACAGCTTTCCATACTTTCAAAACTGGATGCCTTCTTTGTTTCCAAAAACATCAGCCCTGGAGGAAGCGCAGATATGCTGGCATTGACTTATTTTCTGTATTTTATACAAAATATTCCATATACTTTCATATAACTGAAAAAGTCGCTGCATGAACATATATTAAAATATTTCTACATTTAACGCTCAGTCTGCGTTCCCTTTGAGCCTGTAGTCTCAAAAAGTACTCAACGAATTCACTAAAAATGTAGAAATATTTTTAATATATCTTTTTCATACAACAACTTTTTTAAATCCAAATATTTAAAAGTCCCAACACAAAACCAATCACTGCTCCTAAGCTTACCACTGCATTGAGTTCTTTTTTCATTATTCCCAACAACAAATTTTCCAACTCCAGAACGTCCATTGCATTAATTTTTTCTTCCACAGTTTCTGCAACATGGAACTTTTCTGCCAGTTCTTCTGCTTTTTCGTTTACAAATTTTACATAAACATTTTCTACAATCTGACAGATTTTCTTATCGGTTATGGGGAGTATTTCTGCCCATTGGCAAATCGGTTTGCTTTCTGCCGCAGCCAGCTGAGCGACTACTGCCGGTCTTATTTTTTCTTCCCCATTTTCTTTAATATATTCATCTACTTTCTTTCCGATAGGGGCTGCAACCGACTGAATAAGCTCATCGTTTAAGAACATGGAAACCATGCCACCTTTGAACTTTTCTTTTATTTCCTTAGTTCCTTCTTCTACGATAATGGATCCGATATCCAGCTTCTCAACACCTTCTGTAATCTTTTCTGTAATATAATCTTCCAGCTTATCCCGCATAAAGTCGTATTCTTCCTGCCCTGTATATTGTGACAGAAATTCTTCCAAGGATTCCTCCGTAGCTCTCAGTTTTTCTACCTTCTGTGACACTGCATCCACTACTTCATTTTTAATATCTTCGGATAAAAGCATCTTTTCAAAATCTTCTTTTGTAAGAAGATGCTCTCCTACCGCCTGCCCTAAAGCTTTTGCCATTCTGCTCTGTCCTTTGGGAATAATTCCCGGTGTAAAAGGCAATGTTTTATTTCCGATTTTCACCGGTTTCAAAGGACGGAACAACATTTTAACAGCAATATAATTAGTGCAATAACCAATAATAGCTCCAATAGCAGGTCCTGCAATTATCTCAAGTATTGTCATTTACATTCTTCCTTTTCTACTGTTATTTTCCAAAAATTCTTGCTCGTACCTGCCCCCACATACGAATCAAAAAGTATTCATACGCTTTATCATAAATAAACAAAGCAATCTGTCCTGCAAGCACCAGTACAAAAAACATGGTATCCGGTATCTCTCCTGCAAAGAGAAGTTTCGGGAACAAAAACAGTACGGGCAAATACATAATATTGAAAATCAAAAATTTTCCAATCTGAAAAATCAGTTTCCTTTTTACCCATTTCGGATGTTTCCCCAGATAATACCATAAAAATTCAATTCCCAGAACATAAATTCCCATCATTGCATAAGTAATGCAATATAATTTCTGCGGTGCCAATAAAATCCCCAGCACCAGACAGCCTATAAAATAAGCCATTCCATAGCGCAGTCCGTATTCACGTATAATAATTCCTACAAGAAACGCCGCTGCTGCTAAGAAAAATAATGTATTAAAATCTAAAATTCCACTTAAAACAATAAATAATACAGCCAGAGCCATTAAAAGCCCTGATACTGCCATTTTTTTTGCATTTACATGCATGAACACAAATCGCCTCCCATGCATTCACAAAGACTGTCTGCACACCAGAGGTCACAGCAGGTATTTCCCGTACCACAGGTACTACCTCCTCTATTTGCATAAGGATAACCGCCGCCCTGATAACGGTTGCTGTTCCACTGCAGTCTGCTTACAAGGTTGCTGTATTCCGGATTTCCTGGATCCATACTCTGTGCCTGCCGCGCCATATTCAGCGCATTTACATTATTTCCCATACCCATATTTGCACAGGCACTAAGATAATACCACTGTGCATTTCGATTTTGAATTCTGGATAACACATTCAACGCCTGCTGATACTGACGGCCATTGATGTAATTATAAGCAGCCTGATACTGAATATCATCCTGACTTGCAGCATTATAATTATAATTGGACTGCTGGTTCTGATAACTGCTGTATCCGCTCTGATAGCCTCCGTCTCTCTCCTTCATAATCTGATCATAGGCTTCCTGTACTTCCTTAAACTTTTCTTCTGCCAGGTCCGACAGTGGATTATCCACATAGGAATCCGGGTGATATTTTCTGCTCATATCGCGATATGCTCGTTTAATTGCATCATTTGAGGCATTTGGTGATACGCCTAACACTTCGTAAGGATTATTTACCATCTCTCTCTTGTTTCTCCTGTCTTTCTTTTTGTTTTTTATTATACTTTGCCCAGACTCCACTATACAAAATGTTCCTTAAAATTTCAGAGTCCCAAAGTATAGGCAGCCTTTCAAAAGCTCCCGTGGCTTCTGCCATCATCATTACCAATATCTGATGTACTGTATTTTCATAATTTTTTTCATCTTTACAATTGCATTTTACTACTTTTAAAGGATTATAAGAACCAGTTTTTAAGTCTTCCTCCAAGTCATCATAACCATCCATAATATAGATGAATTTTCCCAGATAAAATCCAAAATTGCGCAATTCTTTCTCCCACATATCCTCTTTATATACAAAGAGTTCTGCCATGAGAGTTCCAAAAGCTCCTGCTACCAAATCAAGGTTTTCTTCCTGTTTTTCTTCATAAGAAGCTAAAACTTTAAGCTGCTTTTGAATAACATGAGCCTGCCTTTTATATTCCCTGCAAATCTCCTTTGCCTTACTTCTGAAAAGACGCATTCCTGTAATTCCTTTCAAGCTTTTGTCATCCTTCCAGTCATCCTCACATTTGAAATACACAAGCAAAATGTTCATCTTTGCACCATACTCTGATATTTCATTTTGCAGCATGGGAATTTTTTTCACAGGATGCAGCGGACAATGAGATTGCAGTTCCTTCGTAGGAACTTCATATAAAGAAGTTAAAAACAACACTAAAAATGCCATATCGTACGAAAGTGTCATGCGTCCGCGAAATCCATATTCTTCCTTCAAAGTGTGACACAATCCGCAATAATAGGACTTGTACCGATAAAACTCTTTCACCCTCAGTTCAGGCTTATCAATCGTTACATATCCAAACATTTCCCAAACCTTTCTTTTATAGAATAAATTTCGTATCTTTTAATTATACTATACCTTTTTTGAAATTTCTACTTTATTTTCACTTTTGTTGACGTTTTACTATTTTTCGGATATACTTTCTTTGTAACATTATACGGAATTTACGAAAGAGGTGATTTTGTGCATAAAGACACAATTAAGAACAGCATAAGAGAAGACACTTCCAAAGAATTCGACATTTTATTTCCGGAAAGATTTATTAAAAATACCGATTACTATAATTCATTGATGATGATGTACCGCTGTGCAATTCGTGAAGTTAGCACCAAACTAGAAGTACTGGACGACGAATTCTCCGTAAAATATAAAAGAAACCCGATTTCTTCTATTAAAAGCCGCATTAAGACACCACTGAGCATTTACAATAAACTTCAACGTCTGGGCTATGAGTTTACGGAACAAAATATTCGCGAACAGCTAAATGACGTTGCGGGCATTCGGGTTATCTGCTCCTTTATTGACGATATCTACGCAGTTGCCCACCTGTTGGCAGACCAAGATGATATTACTATTATCCGCATTAAGGATTATATTCAAAATCCAAAGCCAAACGGCTACCGCAGCTATCACATGATTATTGAAATCCCTGTTTTCTTCGCAGAAGGGAAAACACCTATTCGTGCGGAAATTCAAATCCGTACCATTGGCATGGACTTCTGGGCAAGTCTGGAACATCAACTTCGCTATAAAAATGATTTGGATTCAAATGAACAATACGCTCTTATTACCCAGAAGCTTACAGAATGTGCCCGCACCATTACTGCTACAGACAATCAAATGCAGGACATAAAAAATTTAATCGGGGAATATTGTGAGTTTTAACTCACTCCCCGATAAATTTCTTCAAAAGCTTTTCGCTTTCTTTATAATATTCCCATTTTTTTTCCCCATCTTCATCATCTGCCACTTCCGGCAAAATACGCATGGTAATATACATATCCTGTAAAGATACCGGGCTTCCCATCTCTTTAAAGCCTTTACAATTCTTTACTTCTACCAACTGATTTTCGTCTTCCGGGAAAACTTCTATCTCTTTGACTTTCTCGTAACTTCCCTTGCTCACAAAATAAATCATGCTAGTTCCGCTCTGCACATCTACGGTAAACTTTGTCTGACCTGCCATAACCACCTGCGGATCATAGCCTCCCTCTTCTTCTGACGGAATAAAGTAGTCACCAATCTGAACGTGAACCTCTCCATCTTTATTTAAATCCTTGGCATTCTTCGTAAACCATTCTTCCATCTTTATTCTGTCTTCCTCAACCAAAGAATAATTACCTAAAAATCCGATGTCATAGTCATAGGAAACTTTTCCCAACATATCCTTGGCAAAGGTAATAATACAAAATAATACAAAAGCA
>RCNH01000208.1_pt1 | contig 27563 bp, 23 predicted proteins | sample 2041161 | NCBI WGS metagenome assembly RCNH01 (sample SAMN09708215, study PRJNA481090) | Feces metagenome, whole genome shotgun sequencing project. | biome: feces | host: Leptonychotes weddellii | place: Antarctica: Sion Island | collected 2010-03-01 | reverse complement strand
TGGCTGGGATGGCCGGATTTGAACCGACGAATGCCAGAGTCAAAGTCTGGTGCCTTACCGCTTGGCGACATCCCAATAGAGTGGCGCCGTTTAGCCGGACACACGGCGTATTATAGCACGAAGGTTTTTATTTTGCAAGCCTTTTTTCTATTTTTTCTATTATATTTCAAAAATCCGGAAATATTCCCATTTGAAAAATTATCCATTCTCCCTTGTAAAATTGGTATTTTTAGAGTATACTTTAAATATTGTATTTAAACCGAAAAAGAGAGGAAACGATTATGGAATTGATTTCTGTTCGTGAGCTTTTTAAAAACACCGATACCTACATCGGCAAACAGGTCGAAGTGGGCGGCTGGGTGCGCTCCATCCGTGCCAGCAAGCAGTTCGGCTTCATCGTTCTGAACGACGGCACTTTCTTTACCCCTGTGCAGGTTGTGTACCACGATACCATGGATAATTTCCAGGAAATCTGCAAGACCAATGTGGGTGCCGCGCTGATCGTCAAGGGCACCTTGGTTGCAACGCCCGATGCCAAGCAGCCCTTCGAGATCCAGGCGGAAACTGTAGTCGTAGAGGGCGCTTCTACCTCTGACTATCCTCTGCAGAAAAAGCGTCACACCCTGGAATTTTTGCGCACCATGACCCATCTGCGCCCCCGCACCAACACCTTCCAGGCCGTATTCCGTGTTCGCAGCCTCATTGCCTATGCAATCCATCAGTTCTTCCAGGAGCGGGACTTTGTATATGTCCACACCCCTCTCATTACAGGCTCTGACTGCGAAGGTGCAGGCGAAATGTTCCAGGTCACCACTTTGGATCTGCAGAACATCCCCACCACTGAGGACGGGAAAGTGGATTACACCCAGGACTTCTACGGCAAGCCCACCAATCTGACCGTTTCCGGTCAGCTGAACGGTGAGACCTTTGCCATGGCCTTTAAGAACATCTACACCTTCGGCCCCACCTTCCGTGCGGAGAACTCCAACACCACCCGTCACGCTGCTGAGTTCTGGATGATCGAGCCGGAAATCGCCTTTGCCGATCTGGCAGATGACATGTCCCTGGCAGAAGATATGATTAAGTATGTGATCTCCTACGTGCTGGAGCACGCCCCCGAGGAGATGGCCTTCTTCAACCAGTTCGTAGATAAGGGCCTCATTGAGCGTCTGACCCACGTGATGAACTCCGACTTCGGCCGTGTCACCTACACCGAAGCCATTGAGATTCTGGAAAAGCACAACGCCGAGTTTGCATACCCTGTCCACTGGGGCAGCGATCTGCAGACCGAGCACGAGCGCTACCTGACCGAAGTTGTGTTCAAAAAGCCCGTTTTTGTCACCGATTACCCCAAGGAGATCAAGGCTTTCTACATGAAGCTGAACCCGGACGGAAAGACCGTCGCCGCTATGGACTGCCTGGTTCCTGGCATTGGCGAGATCATCGGCGGCTCTCAGCGTGAGGATGACTATGCGCTTCTGAAGGCACGAATCGAAGAGCTGGGCATGAAGCCCGAGGACTACGGCTTCTACATGGATCTGCGGAAGTACGGCTCTGCCCGTCATGCAGGCTTTGGCCTGGGCTTTGAGCGCTGTGTCATGTATCTGACCGGCATGAGCAACATCCGTGATGTTCTCCCCTTCCCCAGAACCGTAGGCAACTGCGACCTGTAAACTGCATAATAAAAATCACTGTGAAGAATTTCACAGTGATTTTTTATACTCAATCGTTCCAGAACGGCTCCTGGCACTCTGGGCATCCGCTGCGGGAGCGGTACTGAAGCTCCTGGCTTTTGATGCTGACGGTGGTGCAGGGGTCAATGGATTTCGTGATAAAAGCGTTGGAACCGATCACAGAGTACCGTCCAATCACCGTATCACCGCCCAGCACCGAGGCACCTGCATAAATGGTCACCCCGTCCTCTATGGTGGGATGACGGCGTTTGCCCCGGAGATCCTGCCCCCCACGGGTAGAGAGTGCGCCCAGGGTGACCCCCTGATAGAGTTTCACATTCTCCCCGATCACGGTGGTCTCACCGATGACGATGCCCGTTCCGTGGTCAATAAAGAAGTACTTTCCAATGGTGGCGCCGGGATGAATGTCGATTCCCGTAATGCTGTGGGCATACTCTGTCATGATTCTGGGCAGCATAGGAACATTTAGTTCGTACAGCACATGGGCCAGACGGTACACCGTGATGGCAAACAACCCCGGATAGGAGAAGATGATCTCCGCCATGCCGGTAGCCGCCGGGTCCCCGTCGTAGGTGGCCTGTAAATCTGTCTGAACCATCTCCCGCACCTGGGGGATCTTCTGGAAAAATGCCAGACAGATCTCCTCTGCCCGTGTCTGCGCCTCCTCTTCTGCCTCTCCTGTGCTCTCAAACGCCAGAGCAATCTGCCGATTCAGGTTAAACATCACATCCTCAATCAGCATGGAAAGATGGTGCTTTAGATTATAGATTCTGAATTGTCTCTCTCTGAAGTAACCGGGAAAGACGATTCTGCGCAATTTTTTGATGATATCGATTACAATATCCTTATCCGGGCGGCAGAACAATTCCATTTTGTCAATATCCCGCCCAACGCTGTAGTCCTGTAAAATCGTATCTACAACGGATTCAATTTGTGTTTCAATGGGTGACATAAACTTCCCTCCTACTGCATCTTTTATATCATACCCCGGTATTCCTGTCAATGTTCCTATTGACAGAGCTTCTGTCTTCAGCGTATAATCAAAAAAACATATATAAGGAGTGTATAGTATGAAAAAAATTTATACAACTATTGATCAGCTCATTGGCTCCACTCCCCTTTTGGAGCTGAAGGGACTGGCCGCACAGCAGCAGCTCCAGGCAAAACTCCTGGGCAAGCTGGAATATTTGAACCCCACAGGCTCCGTAAAGGACCGGGCCGCCCTCTTTATGATCGAGGATGCAGAGCGTAAGGGGCTTCTGAAAGAGGGCTCCGTCATCATCGAGCCCACCTCCGGCAACACCGGCATCGCACTGGCCTGCGTGGCAGCCACTCGGGGCTATCGCACCATCATCGTCATGCCCGAGTCCATGAGTGTGGAACGTCGGCAGATGATGAAAGCCTACGGCGCAGAGCTGGAGCTGACCCCCGGCAAGCTGGGGATGCAGGGTGCAGTCGACCGGGCAAAGGAGCTGGCCTCCCAATATCCCAACAGCTTTATTCCCAATCAGTTTGAAAACCACGCCAATTCTGCCGCCCACGAGGCCACCACAGGCCCGGAAATCTGGCAGGATACTGACGGACAAGTGGATATTTTCGTAGCCGGTGTAGGCACCGGCGGCACGGTAACCGGCACCGGAAGATTTCTGAAGTCCCAGAACCCCAATGTTCAGATTATAGCCGTAGAACCGGCCAAGTCCCCCCTTCTGTCCGGTGGAAATGCCGGCCCCCACGGTCTGCAGGGCATCGGTGCCAACTTCATCCCGGAGGTTCTGGACACCTCTGTGTACGACGAGGTCATTGCGGTGCAGGAGCAGGATGCTTACGCCGCCGGACGGCTGGCAGGCGCCGCCGACGGGGTACTTGTGGGTATTTCCTCCGGTGCAGCCCTTCACGCCGCTATCACCCTTGCTAAGCGCCCAGAGAACAAAGGCAAAACCATTGTGGTGATGCTGCCGGACACCGGAACCCGCTATTTTTCCACCCCCATGTTCCAGGAGTAAGGAGCCTTTGCCGCACTTCCGGTGAGCCTGCCGAGAGACTGTATCCCGGCTTTTCCTGCAATAACGCCTCAAGCCCCAAACAGGAATTCTGTTTGGGGCTTTTTCTGCGGAATGAGCAGATCGCCCATTGGCATTTCAGATTGTCTCCTGTAAAATAAAATCACACAGAAATTTCCATCTTGCATAATCACGGCCTGCTTTTCGTTCTGTATGGCGACGAGAACTGACCACAATACCGGCAGCCGTAGATGCCAAAAAGCGGGTGACACCTTAAGGTATCACCCGCTTTATTTGCTGTATCCGCTTAAATCCACCTACGCCGTGGGTGCTCGCTTATCAATCCACCTTGCAGATATCTGCACCCAGTGCGGACAGCTTTTCCACCATACGCTCATAGCCACGCTCAATAAAGTGGATGTTCTGCACCTTTGTGGTGCCCTCCGCTGCCAGTGCCGCAATGACCAGTGCCGCACCTGCCCGCAGATCCCGGGCCCGGACTGTGGTTCCCTTCAGCTTCTGTCTGCCGCTGACGATGGCAGTCTTGCCGTTGATAAGGATATCCGCCCCCATATTGGAAAGCTCCGTGCAATAGCCGAAGAACCGTGTCTCGTACACGCTCTCTGTTAAGCGGCTGATACCGCTGGCCAGGGTCATACATACACAGATCTGCGCCTGCATATCCGTGGGGAAACCGGGATAGGGCTGGGTCTTGACGGTGGTATGCCGCAGCTGTCCCGTGGACTGGATGCGGATAGAGTCATCGTAATTGGTGATTTTCGCACCCATCTCCTGGAGCTTAGAGGTGATGCAGTACATATGCTTGGGGATCACATTCTGGATCAGCACATTGCCGCCTGCTGCCGCAACCGCCGCCAGATAGGTACCCGCCTCGATCTGATCGGGGATAATCGCATATGTACCGCCGGTCAGACATTCCACACCGCGAATCTTCACTGTATCCGTGCCTGCGCCGGTGATTCTGGCACCCATGGTGTTGAGGAAGTTGGCAAGATCCACAATATGGGGCTCTTTTGCCGCATTTTCAATAATGGTCTGACCGGGAAGCAGGGTTGCCGCCATCATGATATTCACGGTAGCGCCCACACTCACCACGTCCAGGCTGACACGGTTTCCACATAGTCCCTCTGCACTGGGAGACAGATTTACATAATCTTCTGTCTCGTCCACATCTGCCCCCAGGGCCATAAAGCCCTTGATGTGCTGATCGATGGGACGGGAGGCAAAGTTGCAGCCTCCGGGCAGTGCCACGCTGGCCTGATGGAAGCGGCCCAGCAGTGCGCCCATCAGATAATAACTGGCACGCATCTTCCGCACCAGCTCCGGGTTCGGCCTGGTGCATTTAATGTCGGTGCAGTCCAGCACCACCACGCCGGGCTCCTCATGCTGAACGGTTGCGCCCAAATCCTCCAGGATTTCCAGGAGAATGCGCACATCGGAAATATCCGGAATGTTCTCAACACGGCACTTTCCTTTTACCAAAATCGCAGCCGGCAGAATTGCCACCGCCGCATTTTTCGCGCCGCTGATTGTAACGGAACCCTCTAATCGGTTTCCGCCATTAATTTTATATATAGCCAAGGACGATCCTCTCCTTGTGAAATTCATAATATTCTCATTGTCCGATTATAGCATATAGTTAATATTATGTAAAGGACAATTTTCGCCTATTTATCGACGCAAACCCTTAGGATAGTGGTTTTTGAGGACTTTTCCATCCCCTTTTCCCCATCCGATACTGTATCCGCCTACCCGAACAAGACACCACCCCTTCTTTTCACTGGGCACAACATCTCCATGCATGAAGGACATAATTTCGGTACTGTCCACGAAAAAGTCCTGCTGGCAGGATGCGTTATGCAGCCATAGTGCCAAAGCGTGGGCCGGTTCAAACCGATCTTTTTTCACCTCTCCCAGCTCCAGGCCCGGACGCATTACTTTGACCCCCCGGATATCCGGCATCTGCTCCGGCGCCCAGTACAAGCTTTTTCCAAAGGTCACGAATTTCCCGTCCGGAAGGGAGATTTCCATCTGTTTTGCAAAATCCTGCCACTGTTTGGGAGGTTTTTCCCCTACAGAGGACAGGGATTTCTCCTCCTGCTGACCTTCCTTTCTGAGAACTGCCGCAAAATGCCCCTCTCCCAACAGTTTATGCGGCCACATCCGGAAGGTTCCATCCGCTCCCTTGGCAAACCAGGGGGCCTCTATCTGTTCTATGGAGAATTCCCCATGGGTTTTGAGGAACGCCTCAATGGCCTGCTCGTTCTCCTGGGGGGCAAAGGTACAGGTGGAATACACCAGCCGCCCGCCGGGGCGCACCAGCTGTGCGCCCGTGTGGAGGATTTCCGCCTGCCGTCTGGCACACATCTCCACCGTCTCCAGGCTCCAGTCCGTCACTGCCGCCTCTTCCTTGCGGAACATCCCCTCCCCCGAGCAGGGCGCATCGATCAGCACCCGGTCAAAGTACTCCGGATAGTTTTTTGCCAGATTCTGGGGGTGCTCGTTGGTCACAAGCGCATTGGCAATTCCCAGCCGCTCAATGTTGCGGCTCAGGATTTTCGCCCGTTTGGGGTTGATCTCATTGCACATTAGAAAGCCCTGCCCCATGAGCCGTCCTGCAATCTGGGTGGACTTGCCCCCGGGAGCGGCGCACAGGTCACAGATCTTCTCCCCGGGCTGGGGATCCAGGAGGGCCACCGGCGCCATGGCACTGGCCTCCTGCAAATAGTAAACACCGGCCTCATGGAACGGGTGCAGGCCGGGCCGGGCCTGGGGGTCGTAATAAAAGCCCTGCTCCTCCCACGGCACCGGCTCTTTTACAAAGGGAAGCTCCGGCATTTTGCCCTTCAGCGGGTTAAAGCGCAGCGCAACGGCTCTGGGCCGTTCCAGGCTGTCCAAAAAAGCCTGGTACTCCTCCCCCAGCTGGTTTTTCATTCTCTCCAAAAAAGCTACCGGCAGCATATTCTCATCCTTTTTCCTGTTTTTTATTTTTGATAGATGGAATTATAGCACACTTTTTTAGGTTTTTCCAGAAAAAAGTGGCGCAGCCGAAGCTGCGCCACTTGCATGATACTTTAGTCCTCCTTCTTGGCATCCTCAATGATCTTGGCCTGTGCCGCCTTGGGAACTTCCTCATAGCGGACAAATTCCATGGTGAAAGAACCACGGGCCTGGGTCATTGCACGCAGATCGATGGCGTAGCTGCTCATCTCTGCCATAGGAACCTCAGCCTCCACCACCGTGTTGCCGTCATCATCGGGATTCATGCCCATAACACGGCCACGGCGCTTGTTGAGGTCACCAATCACATCGCCCATGTAGCTGTCGGGGACAGTGACCGCCAGCGCACCGATGGGCTCCAGCAGGGTGGGCATTGCATTGGGCATTGCCTCCTTGAATGCCAGAATGGCAGCCATCTTAAAGGCCATTTCGTTGGAGTCTACCGGATGGTAAGAGCCATCGTACAGAACAGCCTTCAGGTTTACCATGGGATATCCGGCCAGGGGGCCTTTCTTAACGGCCTCCTGAATTCCCTTTTCAACAGCAGGATAGAAGTTCTTAGGCACGGAACCGCCGAACACTTCCTCTGCAAAAATGAGATCGTCCTGCTCCTCCTGGGGCTCGAAGCGGATCCACACATCACCGAACTGGCCGGAACCGCCGGTCTGCTTCTTGTGACGGCCGTGGGCCTCTACCTTCTTCTTGATGCGCTCACGATAGGCAACCTTTGCCGGGGACAGTACGGCATCCACGCCGAAACGGCTCTTGAGCTTTGACACCAGCACATCCAGCTGCTGGTCGCCCACACCGGAGAGCACCATCTGCTTGGTCTCGGCGTTGTTGTACAGGTGGAAGGAGGGATCTTCATCGTTCAGACGGTTGAGGCCTGCGGCCACCTTCTCCTCCTGTCCCTTGGTCTTGGGGGCAATGGCCATGGAGTAGCAGGCAGGTGCATAGGGAATGCCCTTCAGGCTGACCACCTTACGGGGATCGCACAGGGTATCGCCGGTCTTAACCTTATCCATCTTGCCGATGGCGCCGATATCGCCGCAGCTGAGGCTCTTGACCTCAGTGGCCTTCTTGCCGCACATGGAGTACAGGCGGCCCAGCTTCTCGGTCTCACCGGTACGGGCATTTACCAAGGTGGTGTCAGATGTAATGTCACCGGAGAGCACCTTAATATAGGAGTACTTGCCGTACTGATCGGAGACGGTCTTAAACACATACGCAGAGGGTACGCCGCCGGGAGATACAACAAACTCCTCGGTCTTTCCATCTGCGGTTGTTGCCTTGTGATAGTTGCCCTCTACAGGGTTCGGCAGCAGATCAATGATGTGATCCATCAGCATGAGGCTGCCCATGCAGTTAATTCCGGAGCCGCACAGAACCGGGAACATGGTGCGCTCCATAACACCCTTGTGCATACCCTTGATCATTTCCGCATATGTAAAGTCCTCGCCGCCGAAGAATTTATCCATGAACTCCTCGCTGGTCTCGGCTACAGACTCCTTCAGAGCATCGTTAAACTCTGTGATGACATCTTCCTTACCCTCGGGGATGTCAATTTCCACACGCTTCTGATCCTGCATCTCGTAAGCACGCTTATTGAGCACATCAATAAGGCCGGTAACCTTCCGGTCAGCATCCCAGATGGGGACGATGATGGGTGCAATGCGGTTGCCGTAGCGCTCACGGAGAGCGTTAAAGGTGGCGTTATAGTCGGAGTTCTCCTCGTCTACCTTGGAAATGTAGATAAAGCAGGGCATATTCCGCTCTTCGCAGTACTTCCAGGCTTTTTCCATACCAACCGTAATCCCGTCCTTAGCGGAGCAAACGAGGATTGCTGCGTCCGCCGCCCGGAGGGCTTCCATAACAGCACCGGAGAAGTCAAAGCCACCCGGAGTGTCCAGCAGATTGATTTTTGCGTTCTTATATTCCAGAGGTACCAGTGCAGTGGAAATAGAGATATTTCTGCGAATTTCCTCCGGATCATAATCACAAACGGTGTTGCCGTCGGCATTCTTGCCGATTCTGTCAATGGCACCGGTCATGTAAAGTAAGCTCTCAGCCAAAGCTGTCTTGCCGCTGCCGCTGTGGCCAAGCAGGCAAATATTCCGAATTGCGTTTGCTGTGTACATGATTGTTCAATCTCCTTTCGGGAAGGCCTCGCCTTCCTACGGTTGCTATTGGGTGTCTGCCACCGCAATACCGACATTATACACGAATCAGCATTCGATTTCAATGGTTTTTTATACTATTTTTACAAACACATTCACCGGTATGCAGGTTTTTATCCAAAAGATTCGGATTTGCCGGGAAATCACCCCAAACACCCACGTCCCCATCTCAAAAACAGATGTATATAAAAATATGGAGCAGTTCCGAGAACTGCTCCATAAGAGACTGCAAAAAACTGTCACTGCCCAGCTGTGCACACTATGGTGCGGCATTTTAACAATGCAGCTTCCCTTTTGTGTCATTCTGAGCGTATGCGAAGGATCTTATCGATTCTTCGTTTCGCTGCGCTCTCTCAGAGAGACATGCTGATATGGATATGGAGCAGTTCCGAGAACTGCTCCATAAATCAATTAAACGGTACGGGTCCATTCTGTGATGAGGAAGCCCGGAATCATCCACACCAGCTGATACATCAGCATATTGGCCGGTGTGAGCAGGTCTAAAGCCCCCAAAATCACCAGAACCAGCATCATGGCCAGTCCCAAAATGCCGCCCACCATGTGGATCGCCACGCCCAGCTTGGCTGCGGTGTGGAGCGCTCTGGCTCCCGTGACACCGTAGGCAGTCGGTGCCAGTCCCTCCCGGGTGGTCAGCAGCAGAGAGGGGCTGCCCGCTTCCAGGGTTTTCTCCCGGAGCTGGCGGCGCACCTCGTGGGTAGGTATCAGAATCTTGCGCAGCTTGATGCCGAATTTTCCCTGCAGGAACTGGGGTGTCAAAACAAAGTCGGAGCTTGTGAGCACAGGCTCTAGTCCCCGGTAGCCGCAGAGCGTTGCCATACCGGCCACAGAGGAGCGTACCTTATCATAGGTCACGGCAAACAGTCCGCTGAACTCCCCGTCGATGGAAATACACACGGCGTTGCTTACCCGAATTCCCTCCGGCACCTCCACGCCCATCTGGCTTAGGAAGGACTGAGGGCCTACAAGCACAGGCTCTCCCCGAACCTCTGCGCCGATGCCGCCGTCATAAATCCGCAGATTCTCCGCATCATAGTGATAGCCATTTCGGCTGTCCAGCACCTGGGTAAACACAGGGGCCAGTCCACCGCCGTCCGCCACCACCACTGCGGTGCAGTAGGCCACGATTTCGTCGGGCTGGCGGCTTCCATAGAACTTGACACCGTTGAGCCGTGCGCTGCCTGCGGGATACAGATCCTCGTGGGATACCGGGAACATCAGATTGCCGCTGAGCTTGTCAATCCCCTCCCAGCCGCACAGAACAGTTCCAAGACCATGGAGCCGATGCTCCAGAACGGCAAAAGGCCGGGACACGGCAATGAAAGCTGTTGCGGGCAGGGATGCCAGCAGGGAAACCGTAAGCACCTGCACCGCCGCAAACACGCCGTGCATAACCCCCGCCACAACGGCCACAGCCACGCTGCCCGCCAGGGCAATCAGCCCATAGCGCTGTAAAATGATCTCGTGCTTGGAGGGGGCCCCGTAGGTGTCCATAAACTCCTCCACCTGGCCCTCACTGCGCATGAGGCCGCTCTTTCCCTCATAATAATCCTGGCAGATAGCCATGCCTTCCAGATGATTGGCCTTCCGGAGGGTATCCATCTGGCCCATCTCGGTTTTTCTGGCCTCATAGGTATGCAGCAGGGACATGGTCACCTGTAGGCAGAAGGCTGCACAGCAGGGCACACGGAGCCGCTTTAAGCAAAGTACACCGTCCAAGCAGCAGGCAAGGAAGGTAATCACCAGCAGAGTATTTAAGGTAAATCGTCTGTGGAACACGTCTGAAGCGCCCTCCAGCATCTGGTTTACACCCAGAAGGCCGCTGAGAAGCATGGCAAAAAACTGACCGAACACCATAAGGCGAATCCGGTTTTCCTGCACAAGGCCAAAGGCATACATCACAGTGACACCGGCGGAAATCAGAACCACCACCAGACTGAAGAAAATTGCCACCTGCAATTTTCCGAGTCCTGTCTCAGACAATTCGTAAAAACGCTTTTCAGGGCCGGCTACCAGTTGTCGCTTCAGCTCCCGCAGACGGGACACAGGGCGAAAAACAATGGGCTGAGGCGGGATATACTCCCCCATGGGCTGCTCATATTCCGGCTCCCAGGTATCGGAAAAAGGCTCCTCTTTTGCAGATGCCGGGATTTCGATTCTCCGGGTGATGTCTTCATCAACAGGCACGGCCTTACGCACCTTTGCCTTGGGCAGTTTTCCGGTCAGAGCATCCAAACGAATGGTATCGCTGGTCACTTCCTGCACCGGAACCTCCAAACGGATGGTATCGTCCTTTTTCTGTCCGGTGGGCAAGTCCGTCCGCAGCTGTTCGTCTGCCTCCGGCTCGTCCGGAAGCATCTCCGTCACCGACTGCGAAAGCGTCTCATCCGGGATATCGATCCGCACCGATTCCTCCTCAGATACCTCCACCGTAGCTGTCCAATCTATCTTATCCGAGAGGAACTCCTCTGCATCCGGTTCCGGCACCGGCGGCTCCGGGGGTTCTGCCGGGACAGTCTCCGGTTGCTGAAGGCTCTCCTCCAGAATATTCCACACTTCCGTCTCCAGCGCTTCTTCCTCTGAGAAGTCCTCCATCTCCTCCGGATCCTGATGAAATTCTTTAATGATCTCCTCGAGCTTTAATTCCTGGAGTTCTTTTTCATCCATATGATACCTCCTACTTGGTGAAACGCTGACGCACGGCCTCATATAATAAAATGGATGCGGCTGCGGATGCATTGAGGGACGTGATCTTTCCTTTCATGGGAATATGGACAGTCACATCACAATTCTTCTGCACCAGACGGCTCATGCCCTCGCCTTCCGAACCGATGACGATTGCCGCCGGTACTGTAAGATCTGCCTGGTACATGGGGATGGATCCCTCCGCAGCGGTTCCGAAAATCCACACACCTTTTTCCTTCAGCTCTGCAATGGTATTATTGATATTGGTCACTCGGGCGACCTTCATATACTCCACCGCACCGGCGGAGGACTTGGCTACCACAGCTGTAAGGCCTACGCTGCGGCGCTTGGGAATGATAACCCCGTGCGCACCGGCACACTCCGCAGAGCGGAGGATCGCCCCCAGGTTGTGGGGGTCGGACAGCTCGTCACAGATCACCAGCAGCGGCGCTTCCCCACGGCTGGCTGCCTCCTGCAGCATATCGTCAATGGAATAGTAGTCTCTGGCTGCCGCAAAGGCGATCACGCCCTGATGGGAACGGGTCGTACTCATGGCATCCAGCTTTCTTCTATCCACCGGCACCACCACAGCCCCAGCCTCCTTCGCCTGGGCAGCCAGATGCTGCAGCCCCCGGTCTGTCTCACCTGCGGCGATGAATACCTTATCGATGGTTCTGCCGCTGCGCAGCGCCTCCGTCAGGGCATTGCGGCCTTCCAGCTGGCCCTCATTCTCCTCTTCTGGCTCCCGGGTCTCTTTACGACGGAACTCATCCTTCATGCGGCGATTCTCATTTTTCATAGGTTTCATCGATTCATCCATCCTTACTATTATCCGGAAGAGGTCACACTCTCCATAATATTTTTCTTATTATACCAGATTTTCACATTCTTCACAACAATAAAAATTTGTGTTCCCAAACTGATGTTTAAAAAAGTTCCATAAATTAACAGAAATTTTACTGCCCTGTAAGGTATCATTCATTGCGCCCGGTAGAAAAATGTGATATGATGATTGAAATGTTTAGGAACGTTAAGGAGGAAAATATGGAACAGAACCATAATGATCCCGGGAAAAACAATGGTGGCGATGGGAAAAAGCCCAGAAATATATGGGTTACCATCATCATTACCGTAGCGATCATTCTCATTATCAGCACGATTTTTAACGCAGTTTCCAAGAGTCAATATAAAGAGACCACTTATTCTGAATTCCTGGATGCCAAGCAGGCCCATCAGATCGCAGAGGCCGAGGTGCGTTATGATCGGATCATTTATCTGACAAAAGAGGAGGCCAAAAAGCCCGCCTCTGCCCAGAAAGCCTGCTTTACCGGTCTGCCTGTGGGCAACACCATGGAGCTGGCTGAGGAGCTGGACACGGACGGCGTAGAGGTGAATGTCCAGATCGTGGAGGACAACTCCACCATTATGATGATCCTTTACTACGTCATCATGTTCGGTGTGATTTTTGCAGTCATGAGCTCCCTGTCCAAGCGTATGAGCGGCGAGGGCATGATGGGCGGCTTCGGCAAGAGCCGTGCAAAGGTCTATATGGAAAAGCAGACCGGCGTCACCTTCAAGGATGTAGCCGGACAGGACGAGGCCAAGGAATCTCTGCAGGAGATCATCGATTTTCTGCACACCCCTCAGAAATACACGGAGATCGGCGCAAAGCTGCCCAAGGGCGCACTGCTGGTAGGCTCTCCCGGTACCGGTAAAACACTGCTGGCAAAGGCCGTGGCAGGCGAAGCAAATGTCCCCTTCTTCTCCATCTCCGGATCTGACTTCGTTGAGATGTTCGTGGGTATGGGCGCAAGCCGTGTCCGTGACCTGTTCCAGCAGGCCGCCAAGGTTGCCCCCTGTATCATCTTTATCGACGAAATTGATGCGGTGGGCCGCTCCCGTGACTCCCGTTACGGCAGCAACACCGAGCAGGAGCAGACCCTCAATCAGCTTCTGGGTGAGATCGACGGCTTTGACTCCACAAAGGGTATTGTGTGTTTGGCAGCCACCAACCGTCCCGAAATTCTGGATAAGGCTCTGCTCCGTCCCGGTCGTTTTGACCGCCGGATCGTGGTAGACCGCCCCAACCTGCAGGGCCGACTGGATACCTTAAAGGTTCACACCCGTAAAATCAAGCTCTCAGAAGATGTGGATCTTCTGAAAATCGCCCAGGCTACCGCCGGTGCCGTGGGCGCAGATCTGGCAAACCTGGTAAACGAAGCCGCCCTGCGGGCTGTCCGCCACGGCAGAAAGGCTGTGGATCAGGAGGATCTGCTGGTGTCCTTTGAAACCGTCATTGCCGGTACCGAGAAGAAAAATACCGTCCTTACCGACACAGAAAAGCGCATCATCGCCTACCACGAGGTGGGCCATGCTCTGATTGCGGCCCTGGAAAAGCACTCCCAGCCCGTCTCCAAAATCACCATTGTACCCCACACCTCCGGTGCCCTCGGCTATACCATGCAGATGCCCGAGGAGGAAAAGTACCTGCACACCAAGCAGGAGCTGATTACCGAGCTGCGGACTCTGGTGGGCGGCCGTGCCGCTGAGCAGGTGGTATTCGGTGTACAGACCACCGGAGCCTCCAACGATATTCAGAAGGCCACCTCTCTGGCCCGCAACATGGTCACCCTCTACGGCATGAGCGACACCCTGGGTCTGATGGCCCCCGCCTCCGTAGAGCACCAGTATCTGGATGGTCAGTCCTATATGGACTGCTCTCAGGAGACCTCCGCCCTTGTGGATCAGGAAGTCAAGCAGATTCTAAACCAGTGCTATGAGGATGCCAAGAATATTCTGCAAAAGAATCGCTCCATGCTGGACGATATCGCTCAGTTCCTGCTGGCAAAGGAGACCATCACCGGCGACGAACTGATGGCCTATGTAAACGCCGACAAGGAGCAAGCTCCGGCGGCAGAAGCCACCGAAGAGCAGCCTGTCTCCCAGGAGATCCCCCAGACCTCCACTGAAGAGACTGCCACTGAGCAGACCCCCTCTGAAGAGACTGCCACTGAGCAAGAATAATCCCAAATCTTTAAAAGGACACCGGTTACGGTGTCCTTTTCAGTTTGTCAAAGAAGTATGTCATTCTGAGGAAACGAAGTGACCGAAGAATCTTGAAGATCCTTCGTTGGCGCTTAGGATGACAGAGGGATAGGGAATCGCTTAGGATGACAATGGGCGCTCAGAATCGCACACAAATTCCCCTGTTAAAGGGCACCGGTTACGGTGTCCTTTTTTTGCGCTGCTCCAAAAACGCTCTTGACACAACTGTAAATACTGTATATAATCTGTATATACAGTTAACAAAAGGAGGATGGCATGAATATTCTGATCGACAACAAAAGCGGCACCCCGATTTACGACCAGATCTACACCCAAATTAAAAACCAGATCATCAGCGGCAGTCTCAAAGAAAACGAGATGCTCCCCTCCATCCGGGGTCTTGCCAAAGACCTCCGCATCAGCTTCATCACCACAAAGCGTGCCTATGAAGAGTTAGAAAAAGAGGGATTTATCTACACCGTCCAGGCAAAGGGCTGCTATGTGGCTCCGAAAAACGTGGAGCTTCTCCGGGAGGAGAGCCTCAAAAAAATCGAAGCCCATCTGGAGGAGATCATAAAGCTGGCCGCCGCCTGCAATTTGAGCAAAGAAGACATTCTGGATATGGTCAATTTTAGTCTGGAGGAACTCATATGAATGCACTCGAAATCAGAAACCTTACAAAAACCTTTCCCGGCTTCTGTCTGGATTCTTTAAATCTGGTACTGCCCAGCGGCTGTATTATGGGGCTGATTGGGCAAAACGGTGCCGGGAAAAGCACAACTATAAAACTGATCCTGGACATTCTCCACAAGGATGCCGGCACGGTCTCCATTCTGGGACGGGACAACGGGGAGAATATCCAGCTTACCAAGGAGGATGTGGGTGTCGTTCTGGACGATATCGGCATTCCCGACTGCCTCAGTGCCTTGCAGGTGGAGAAAATCATGGCACATACCTTCCGGAATTGGGAAAAGGAGACTTTTCTCCGGTTTCTTGGCCTGCTCTCCATCCCCAAAGACAAGCCCTTCGGTGATTTTTCCCGGGGAATGAAAATGAAGCTGGGCATCGCCATTGCCATGTCCCACGGCGCAAAGCTCCTTTTGCTGGATGAACCCACCAGCGGCCTGGATCCGGTCGTCCGGGATCAGGTGGTGAGCCTGTTCAGCGAATTTACAAGAGACGAAACCCACTCCATTCTGATCTCCTCCCACATTGTCAGCGATCTGGAAAAGCTCTGCGACTACATAGCATTCCTGCACAAGGGAAAGCTGCTGCTGTGCGAAGAAAAGGATCTGCTGCTGAGCCGGTACGGCCTCGTGCACTGCACCGCCTCCCAGCTGCAGGAGCTGGACCCGGAGGCTGTCAAATACAAGCGGGAAAGCCCCTACGGCGTGGAGGCCATGGTGCTGCGGGAGGGCGTTCCGCCCCAAATCTCCGTCAGCGCCATCAGTATAGAAGAACTCTTTGTGTTTATGGTAAAGGAGGCCCTGTAATATGAAAGGACTGCTGCTGAAGGATTTCTATGTGGCGAAAAAGCACTGCCGTTTTCTGTTTCTCATGATTTTTGCCTTTACGCTCTTGTCCCTGCTGAACGCCGACAATCTGTTTCTCATATTCTACCCCTGTATGCTCACGGCACTGCTGCCGACAACGCTTCTGGGGTACGACGAGCGCAACAAATGGGATTGCTACTGCGCCGTCCTGCCCTGCACAGATGCGCAGATTGTCTCAGCCAAATATCTGATCGGTCTTATGTGTCAGCTGCCGGTGCTTCTGCTCATCGGTATCCTGCACGGCATCAAGCTGCTGCGGGGAGGCGTTTTTCAGATTGACAGCTACGTAAATCTCATGGCGCTGCTGGTGACCATAGGTTTTCTGGCCCCCTGTCTCAGTCTTCCCTTTATTTTTAAGGTCGGGCCGGAAAAAGGAAGAATCGTAAATTATGTGGTGATTGGCCTGTTCTGCTGCGGAGCGATGATTCTCTCCCAGCTGTCTCAGGAGCAAGCGCCCCTGCGGGTTCGGAATCTGCCGCTTCTGACAGCCGCCGTCTCCCTCCTGCTCTATGCCCTCTCCTGGTATCTGTCCATCCTTTTCTACCGGAACCGGGAGCATACATAACGCAGCCCCCGCAAAGGGGCTTGCCACAGATGCGAAAACGGAGTGTATCAAATGCTTCTTTGATACACTCCGTTTTTTGTCTGTTTAGGCTGTATTTATCTCTGCACTCCTGCCATCCGTCTCTGCTGAGCGGCAATTTTTTGCAGGTCTTCCATGGCGCTGTCCAGGAAACTCCTGTATCCGCAGAAACTATCCTCCGGGGCGCAGTAGACCTCCCGCTGCATCCTCTGGCAGCCGCCGCCGCAGAAATTACGGTATACGCAGTCATCGCACAGCTTTGCCCTCTTCCGGGGCCGTGTCAAAAATTCTCTTGCAACCGCACTTTCCCGCAGCTCCACGATGGTCTGCTCTGCAAGATTGCCCAAGCGGTAGTGATCGATGCAGTAAAAGTCACAGGGATAGGCACTGCCGTCCGCCTCCACGACCATCTGACATTGACAGCGCCCGTGAATTCCGCAGGCTGTAGGGATTCCGTAGGCCAGAAGATTTACAACATCATCAAATAACTTAATACTGTAGTATCTTCCCGCCTTCAGACTGGCCAGCCACAGCTGAAACAGCTGGATATAGAAGGAGGCAAACTTTTTGGGATGCAGGGCATAGACACTCTTCCCCGGATCATCCAGCTCATCCAGGCAGGGGGTAAACTGAAGATACCTAAAATCATTCTGACAGATCCAATTCCACACCTGCTGGGGATGCCGTGCCACCTCTGAGGTGAGGGTGCACAGCACATTAAACGCAACGCCGTGCTTTTTCATCCGCCGGGCCGCCTCATCCACCTGGCGATAGGTGCCCTCCCCGTCGCTATCCACACGGCAGGCATTGTGACATTTGGGCATAGCATCCATGGAAAGACCCACCAGGAACTTTCTCTGAACCAGAAATTCACACCATGCATCATCCAGCATGGTGCCATTTGTCTGCAAGGCATACTCCACCTGGATATTCTCAAACTGCTCGTCTACGATTTCTGTAAACCGCCGGAACCAGGGCAATCCCACCAGGGTGGGTTCTCCCCCCTGAAAGGCAAATGCGACACAATCCCCCGGCTCCAATCCGGATCGGATATTCCTCAAAATCTTTTCTGCCGTCTCCTCCGACATTCTGCCAAAGGAAAAGGTATCCCGCTTTCCCGCCAGATCCGCATAAAAGCAGTATTTGCAGCGCAGGTTGCAGGCTGAAGAGGCCGGCTTCAACATCACAGAAAAACGCTTCATGACTTATCCCCCCGTTGTGATTCTGTCTTTGTAACATGGTCACATCGTACCATATTTTACCCCTTTTGACAATGACCGAAGCGATTCCCGGAAAACCTGCACCGCTCCTGGCTGCCCTTTTCCAAATTGTCCGACACTGTACAGCGGAAGAGAACCCCCCTGAAATACGCCACAATTCTCCACAATTTTTCCCGGAAAAACAGAGAATTTTGGGGCAAATGCGCAAGCAAACGCACAAGTTCGCAAAATAGATAAAAAATTAACAAAGAATGAATTGTTTTTTATTCATTTCGGTTGTTGCATTCATGGGGTAAAAGTGCTTTACTATGATGGTAAAATTTAGTTTTTTCAAGAAGAGAGGTGGAACCTATGTTTTTAATGCTTTTATTGTTCTGGTTAATCTTTAACGGTAAGGTTACGTTGGAAATTTTTCTGGTTGGTGTGGTGATCTGTGCAGCACTTACCTTTGCATGGCACAAGCTATTTCGCAATCAGAAAAATACGATCTTTCCCTCCCCGGAAATGGTATGGCGGTATCTGAAGTATTTCGGCAGTCTGGTGATTGAAATCATCCGCTGCAATCTTCACGTGATGCACCTTATTCTCCATCCCCAGGAGGAGATCCATCCCCAGCTTGTGACCTTCCGCACGAACCTCAAAAAGGATAGTCACAAGGTCATCCTTGCCAATTCCATTACTTTGACACCCGGCACCATCACCGTGGGCCTGCAGGATGATATCATCCGTGTCCACGGCCTGGATGCTTCCTTCCTGGAGGGAATCGAGGAATGTGATATGGTAAAGCGGCTGGAAAAAATGGAGGAGGATTCTAAAAATGTCTGAGTTTATGCAGGGCTTTTTGATGCTTTGCTGCTGTGTTCTGGGCGTGGCCATTATTTTTTGCCTGGTTCGCGCCTTCCGTGGCCCGCGTTTTACGGACCGTGTAGTGGCAGTCAACATGATCGGTACAATTACCATTACCATCATGGCGATTCTGTCCGTGGTCATGGACGCGGATTTTTTAATTGACATCTCCATCACCTATGCGCTTTTGAGCTTTATCGCCGTTGTGGTGCTCACACGGCTGGTTATCATTCGCCGCAGAGGTCAGATGGAACGGGAGGCCAGCAAGGCTCCCGAAGAAATTGACGAAATGGAGGCTGGATGTGATGAGTAGAGAACTGATTGGTTTGGCTCTCATTTTAATGGGTGTTCTGGTCATTATTCTGGCTGTGATCGGCACCTACCGATTTAAATATGTACTAAACAGAATGCACGCCGCTGCCATGGTGGATACCCTGGGAATTCTGCTGATCCTCTCCGGGCTCATGGTGCTGGCAGGCTTTTCTGCACTGTTCCTTAAGATGCTGTCTATCATTATTTTCATGTGGATGACCAGCCCTGTCACCAGCCACCTAATCTCCCGTGCTGAGGTGCTGACCCATGCCCACATTGCCGATGAATGCGAGGTGATTGTCCATGCAGATCACATTTGAGCTGATTCTGATTCTGGGTCTCATCGTCTGCGCCATCTCCGCTCTGGTCTCCAAGCGGCTGCTGGTCACCGTGGTGATTTACATGGCCTACAGCCTCATTATGACCGTCATCTGGGTGCTGCTGCAAAGCCCCGACCTGGCAATCACAGAAGCGGCCGTAGGTGCCGGTGTCACCGGTATCCTGTTTTTGACAACGCTCAAAAAGATCCACGCCCTCAAGGGCACCAAGGATGAATAAGAGAGGGTGTCGAAACAATGAAGAAAAATATTTGGACAAAATTCCGGGACTGGGTCAACGGCATCGCTGATGAATACGAGCCTGCCGGGCGGCCTGAGGTTCTGGACAAAGCGAAAAAACACAAATCCCATGAGGTGGACGAAAAGCGGAGAATCCGCCTGTTTACTATTGAATATGACATCGTGGCTCTGATCGTCTGCCTCACCGTAGTGGTGGTGCTGATCTACACCATCTTCCAGCTGCCCCTTTTCGGCTCTGCGGACAATCCCGCAGTCAACGAGGTGGTACAGCGGTATGTGGAAAACGGCCTGGAGGAGACCGGCGCTGTCAACATGGTTGCGGGCATGATTCTCGACTACCGTGCTTTTGATACCTTCGGTGAGTCCTCCGTTCTGTTTTTGGCGGTCACCTGCGTGATGATGCTGCTTTTGCGGGACAAGAAAAACATCAGCAAAGAAGAAGACCTACAGCTGAAGCACGAGCGGATCATCGAGCGGGAGTCCTCTGACCTGGTTCTGCGGACGGTCACCTCTGTTGTGATGCCCTGGATCATCCTCTTCGGTATTTATATTGTACTGAACGGTCACATCTCCCCGGGCGGCGGTTTCTCCGGCGGTGCCGTTATGGGCGCCGGTCTCATCCTCTACAGCGCCTCCTACGGCGTGGATGCTGTCAGCCGCTTCTTCACGAGAAAGACCTTCAAGGCCATCACCTCCACCGCACTGCTCTGCTACGGTGCCAGCAAGGCCTACTCCTTCTACACCGGTGCCAACGGGATCCCCACCGGTATCCCCCTGGGCGTGCCCGGTGCGATTTTCAGCTCCGGCCTTATCCTGGTGCTGGATATCTGCGTAGGCTTGGTTGTGGCCTGTACCATGTACGGCTTCTATATTTTGTTTGCAAAGGGGGAATTCTGATGGCTGAATTCTTTGATAAAGTGATCTCCCTTCGTTTTGAGATCGCTGCTGCCATTTTGTTTGGCATCGGCTTTATGAATCTGCTGCTACAGAAAAATCTGATTCGCAAAATTGTGGGATTTAATGTGATGGACTCCTCCGTGTTCCTGCTGCTGGCCTCTCAGGGCTATATCGACGGCCGTGTTGCCCCCATTGTGACAGACGGCATCCGGGAGGCCTCCCACTATGTAAACCCCATTCCTGCCGGACTTGTGCTGACAGGTATCGTGGTCTCCGTCAGTGTCTCTGCCTTCTTCCTGGCGCTGGTTCAGAGACTTTACAAGCATTACCACACCGTCAATTTTGACGAAATTATGATTCTCGCAAAGGAGAAGGTGGATTGATGCAACCAATTTATTATAATATTCCGTTTGTCTGCATTTTCCTGTGTATGATCGGCGGCATTACCATGCCCCTGCACAAAACCGGAAAATCAGCGCTGCGAACCGCCGTTGCCATCTGCCTCACGGTCTTTGTGCTCTGCGGTGTGCTCTGCGGCATTCTGTACTTTAAAGAAGAGAGCTTCGTGTATCAGATGGGCCACTTCCCGGCTCCCTGGGGCAACGAGCTCTATGTAGGGCCTATGGAGGCCATGCTCAGCAGTCTCTTTGCCCTTGTAATGGCCATGTCCATTCTGGGCGGAAAGCGGACTCTATATGAGGATATCCTGCCTCCCAAGCAGCCCTTCTACTTTACCATGCTGTGCATGATCCTGGCATCCCTGCTGGCTCTCAGCTTTACAAACGACGTGTTCACCGGCTACGTGTTCATCGAAATCAGCACTCTGGCCGCCTGCGCCATTGTTATGGCCCGGGATACGGAAAAGACCATTGCGGCCACCATCCGCTACCTTGTTATCAGCCTTCTGGGCTCCGGTCTGTTCCTCATCGGCCTTGCCATGCTCTACTGCATCACCGGTCACCTGCTGATGCCCCAGCTTCTGGAGCGGGTACAGCTTCTCAGCCAGACCCAGCAGTACCAGGTACCTCTGACCGTGATCTGCGGCCTTCTTACCATCGGTATGGGCATCAAGAGCGCCATGTTCCCCTTCTACGCCTGGCTGCCCCAGGCCCACGGCGGTGCCACCACCACATCCTCTGCGGTGCTCTCCGGCCTGGTTCTAAAGGGATACATCATCTTCCTGCTTCGGATCTTCTACCGGGTGTTCTCCATGGATGTGGTGAGAAGCCTCAACATTCTGAATATTTTCTTTGTATTCGGCATTGCCGGTATGATGCTGGGCTCCATTATGGCCATGCGTGAGGAGCATATCAAGCGGATGCTGGCCTACTCCTCTATCGCTCAGATCGGCTACATCTTTATGGGCATTGGCCTGGGTACCACCGCCGGTATCATTGCGGCAGTTTTCCAGATCATGTCCCACGCTATCACAAAGCCCCTGCTGTTCCTGAGCGCCGGACGGCTGTCTGAGATCCGTCATCACGAAAAGAGCCTGTATCGGCTCCGGGGTGTTGCCCACAGAGACATTACTGCGGGCATCTGCTTCAGTCTGGGCGGCCTTTCCATGATCGGCATTCCCCTGCTGGGCGGATTCACCGCCAAGTATTTCTTTGCGGAAGCCGCAACCGGTGTGGGCATCAAAATGTGGATCACCATTCTTGCACTCTGTGTATCCTCTGTTTTAAATGCCCTTTACTACATCCCGGCCATTATGGCCATCTGGTCAAAGCCCAACAAAGAGTATGAGGAAGATCTGGGGAAGAACCGTGCCTATGTGGTCGCTGCGGTGATCCTTGCCCTGGGTGTTGTGCTGCTGGGTATTCTGCCCATGCCGATCATCCAGGTGATCCGTTCGGGTCTTTCCATGCTGTAACGAGGTGGTAAGATGAATTCTATTGTATATTTGATTCCCATACTGCTGCCTCTGATTGCAGGTGGCTGTATTCTGGGGTTCCAACCCAAGAAAAGTGAAAAGCTCAGCTTTCTCACAGCAATTCTCACCGGCCTTTCCATCTGGGCTGTGTATCTTTGTACCAACGCCCTGGAGCTGCGGTTTACAGACAGCCTCTCCTTCTTACTGGAGGCCGATTCCCTGTCCCTCTTCTTCCTGGTTCTGATTGCCGCCGGCTTTGCCGCAGCAATCCTCTATGCCCGGGAGTATCTGAAGGGCGATAAGGGAAGCTATAAATTCTATGGCTTTACTCTCATGACACTGGGTGCCATGATGGGTCTTGCCATGGCAGGCAATATCGTGACCTTTTACATGTTCTACGAGATGATGAGCCTGCTGTCCTTCCCTCTTGTGCTCTATAACGGTGACGAGAAGGCCCGTCGGGCGGCCCTGTCCTATCTGGGCTTTTCCGTGTTCGGTGCCTGCCTGGCCCTCATGGGAATCCTGCTGGGCGGCAGCATGACCCTGGCTGCGTTTAGCGCCCCCATTGCCCAGGCGCATCTGTCCCAGAAGGCACTGGCCGCTTACCTTTTGATGGCTCTGGGCTTCTCCTGCAAGGCAGGCATGATGCCCCTTGCCAACTGGCTGCCCACCGCCCATCCGGTGGCCCCGGCCCCTGCCAGCGCCCTGCTGTCCGGCATCATTACAAAGGCCGGTATTCTGGGCATGATCCGTGCCACCTTCTACCTCTTCGGCGGTCAGAACCTGTCCGGCACCTATCCCCAGACCGTACTGCTTATTTTGAGCATCGTCACCATCTTCAGCGGCTCTATGCTTGCCTATAAGGAAAAGCTCCTCAAAAAGCGTCTGGCCTACTCCAGCGTGAGCCAGCTGTCCTATGTAATTTTCGGTCTTGCTCTTATGTCCGCTGAGGGACTGTGCGGTGCGCTGTTGCAGGTTCTGTTCCATGCCTGCGCAAAGGTGGGACTGTTCCTGTGCGCCGGCGGCTTTATCCACCACTGCAAGGTAAACTATGTGGATGAGCTTACCGGAATGGGCAGGCGGATGCCCCGGGTCATGGCTGCATTTACCTGCTTCTCCCTGTCCCTCATCGGCATTCCGCCCTTTGGCGGCTTCATCAGTAAGTGGCAGCTGGCAACAGCTGCCCTGAATGTGGGAACCCCGCTGGCTCAGCTGGGCGTGGTCGTTCTGATGGTCAGTGCTCTTTTAACCGCCGGATACCTGCTGCCCATTGTGGCACGGGGCTACTTCCCCGGTGAGGGCTACAAGGCCAAGAAAACCGACGGCGGTGCCGCCATGGTGCTTCCTCTGTTTGTACTGGCAGCTGTTGCGGCTGTCCTTGGAATGTTCCCGGAGAGCATTGTAAGTCTCTTCCAGAGCATTACATCCAATCTGTTTTAAGGAGGGAACTGTCAAATGAAATATCTGATGATTTTTGTGATTCTGTTTCCTGCTATAATCGGATTGGGCTGTCACAGCAGAAAACTCTCCCAAAATCTGCCCCGGCTGCATAAATATGTGTTCATCGGCACACTGATCAACAGCATTCTTCTGTGGTATCTGGTCTTCGGCCCCCAGGTGGAGGCCCTGCCCCTGTTCCACTTCTCTAGGACGCTGCAGTTTACCCTGGCAATCGACGGCCTTTCCCGTGTGTTCATTATGATTATCTCGGTGCTCTGGCCTCTGACTGCCCTTTACGCCTTTGACTACATGGCCCACGAGGGCGGAGAGCCCCGGTTCTTCACCTTCTTCATGGTCTCCTACGGTGTATCCACCGGCATTGCCCTGTCCGGCAATATGCTGACCCTTTACATGTTCTTTGAGCTGCTGACACTGGCAACACTGCCCCTTGTGATGCACAAAATGGACGACAAGGCCCGGTTTGCCGGAAAGCGCTACCTGGTCTACTCCATGATCGGTGCCTCCCTGGGCTTCATCGCCATCATCTTCGTCCAGATCTACGGCAACGGCAGCGGCTTTACCATGGGCGGCGTTCTGGGCAGCCAGCTGGCACCGGATGTGCTGCGGATCCTGCGAATCGCCTTCATCTTCGCCTTCTTCGGCTTTGGCGTGAAGGCGGCACTGTTCCCCATGAGCTTCTGGCTGCCTGCGGCCTCTGTGGCCCCCACCCCTGTGACGGCGCTGCTCCATGCGGCAGCCGTTGTAAAGGCCGGTGCCTTTGCCTGCATCCGCCTTACCTACTACAGCTTTGGCACGGAGATCCTAAAGGGCACCTTTGCCCAGTACATCCCCATGGGCGCTGCCATCTTCACCATCGCCTTCGGCTCTGTCCGGGCGCTGCGGTGCAAGCATCTCAAGCGCAGACTGGCCTGGTCCACCGTCAGTAACCTGTCCTACATTCTCTTTGCCGCCCTTATTATGACCGACCTGGGTCTCAAGGGTGCCTGCCTGCATATGCTTGCCCACGCATTTATTAAGAGCACCCTGTTCTTCGGGGTAGGCTGCGTGCTGGTCTCCGCAGGAAAGGAATATCTGAACGAAATCGGCGGTCTTGCCGGCAGAATGCCCGTGACCTTCGGCTGCTTTACCTTTGCATCCCTTGCCCTCATGGGTGTGCCGCCCATGCCCGGTTTCTTCAGTAAATGGGCCATCGGCAGTGCCGCTGCCTCCGCTGGAAGCTGGATGGAGATTGTGGGTATCGGCGCACTGATGCTCTCCGCATTCCTAACAGCCCTTTACTTAATGACCATTGTCTGCCAGGCCATTTTCCCGGCAGGCGGCAAGCTGGAGAAGGGCGCTTCTCTGGAAAAGCCCCGGATGAAGCTGGTACAGATCACCCTGTGCCTTGTGATTCTGGCTATGTGTATTTTGAACCCGGTGATCCAGAGCGGTCTGGATGCCTGGCTCTTTTAGGAGGTAAGACATATGGATTATATACAGATTCTTCTGATTGGCTGTGTCCTGCTTCCCATGGTGGCTGCCCCTGTGGCGTACCTGCTGCGCCGCCGCTCCGCAGCCGTCGGTGACGGATTTGTAAGCATCATCTGCCTAATTGACCTTATTTTCACTCTTGTGATCCTCTGCAATGCCCCCACCTCCGTGGAGACAGAGCACCTGTTTCTGCTGGGTGTGTCCTTCACCACCGGAGGCATGCAGACTGTATTCGGAGTGCTGAGCGCCGGAATTTTCTTCCTCAGCTCTTTGGCAAACCACTCTTATTTTAAGGGCGATGCCCACACAGAGCGGTATCGTGCCTTCCAGCTGCTCACGCTGGGTGCCATTCAGGGCGTTTTCTTCGCAGGAGATCTTCTGACCCTGTATATCTGCTTTGAAACCATGTCCCTGGCCTCCTGGGTGTGGGTTGCCCACACGGAGACAGCCCCGGCCCAAAAGGCTGCGGACACCTATCTTGCCATGGGTATGATCGGCGGACTTGTGATGCTCTATGGTCTGTTCTTGCTGCACCATCAGTTCGGTACCCTGTCCATTGCAGGCCTCCGGCAGCTTTCCGGGGAGAATCCCCAGGGACTGCTTCTGCCCGGTATCTGCCTGCTGGTGGGCTTCGGCATCAAGGCCGGTATGTTCCCTCTGCACGTGTGGCTGCCCAGGGCATACCCGGCAGCCCCGGCTCCTGCCACTGCCCTGCTGTCCGGCATCCTGTCCAAATCCGGTATCTACGGCATTTTGCTGGTGATCCTGTGCCTGCTCTGGAAAAACACCACCCTTACCCTGCTGCTTCTGTGCCTGGGTACGGTGACCATGGTGCTGGGTGCTCTGCTCGCGGTGTTCTCCGTGGATCTAAAACGCACCCTGGCCTGCTCCTCCATGTCCCAGATCGGCTTTATCCTGGTGGGCGCTGCCGTGCTGTCCATCGGTGAGGAGACGGCCCTGGCGGCAGGCGGTCTTATGACCCACGCCATCAACCACGGCCTTACCAAACTGGTTCTCTTCATTACCGCCGGTGTGCTCTACAAGCAGACCCGCACTCTGGATCTGAACAAACTCCAGGGTGCAGGCAGAGGCTGCTGGCCCCTTACCATCTGCTTTTTGATCGGCGGCCTGTCCCTTGCCGGTATCCCCGGCTTTGGCGGCTATATCAGTAAGACCCTGCTCCATGAGTCCATCGTCCACCAGATCCACTTGCAGGAGGGAATGCTGGTATCCGTACTGGAGGGCACCGAAAAGCTGTTCCTGATTTCCGGCGGTCTTACCTTCGCCTATATGACAAAGCTCTTTGTAAAGATTTTTGTCCAGAAGCCCCAGGGAACCCCCCAGAAAATCAAAGCGGACAGCGGCAGTCTGATTGCCATTGTACCTGCTGCGGCAGCCCTGCTGGTGATGGGTCTGATCCCCGGCCTTACCTACGAGAAGATCACCGCCTTTGCAGCCGCATCTCTGCGCAGTGAGTCCTTTACCGTCTCCTATTTCGTCCTGGAGAACCTAAAGGGCGCTGCCATCTCCCTCACCATCGGTGTGCTGGTGTACTGGCTCTTCATCCACGGCCTGCTCACTGAGCGGAAAACCGGAGCCTATATCAAGGCAACCACTCTGGTTGACCTGGAGGATGACCTGTACCGCCCCCTTCTGGGCGCAGTCTCCTTCCTGGGCGCACTGGTGGCCCGGATCGTCTACAGCGTGACCGACGGAATCGTACTGGGGGCTGCGAAGCTGCTGTATTTGGGAAATCCCGACCGGGTGACACCGGGAAAGGATCACCATTTCAGCCGCTATTCCAAGCACTATGTAAAGGTAGGCCCCATCAAGCAGACACTACAGTTTGAGCTGATGCTCTTCGGCATCGGCGTGGTTGTCATTATGGTGTATCTGCTGATTCTCACCTAACCTTATGTCCCATACGAAAAAGAGCTGACGTTCGATAGCGTTCCATAGGGACACATCCTAGGCCCCTATGCAATTTAAGATTTTTCCTGTAGAAGGGCGGCTGTGCCAAAACACAGCCGCCCTTTCAGCTTGCCAAAAAAGCCTCGCAGAGTTTGCCGCCGCAGCGGCAAATAAAATAAGATCATTTTTCCCCGGGGCGTGTACCTGGGGAAAAATACA
>RCNH01000488.1_pt1 | contig 27665 bp, 41 predicted proteins | sample 2041161 | NCBI WGS metagenome assembly RCNH01 (sample SAMN09708215, study PRJNA481090) | Feces metagenome, whole genome shotgun sequencing project. | biome: feces | host: Leptonychotes weddellii | place: Antarctica: Sion Island | collected 2010-03-01 | reverse complement strand
TCAACCCCATTGTCTTTTAGTATCATTTCTTCGCTTCTTTTTTCTTTCAATTCTTTCAATTCGTTTATATTAGTTATCATTTTTATCTCCTTTTTAAATTATTTTTTTATGTTTTCGTGATGTTACGAAAACATCTAATCATTTGTAAGCTGTACTATCTTACTACCTCTTGCATTTGTTTCTGCTGTGTTTAATTCCTCTAAGTTTTGAGCTTTATTTTTAGCTAAATTATAATATATTTTTGCTAACTCTCTTAAACTTTCTGCCATGTCGTACTCTGCTTTTGTGTTTCCGCTTTTTACATTATATTTTGCGGACTTAAGTTTTGCCATTAAGTACACGCCCCATTCAAATCCCTCTCTCTGTAAAATTCTTTGTATCTCCTCGTCTGTAAAAAAAGGGAATTGTCTTTCTCTTAAAAGAATTTTAACATCTTGTATCTGTTCAACCATTTTTCACATCTCCTTTTTTAATTTTATTTTACAACACTTTTAAACTTTTGTCTATGTATTTTTTAAATACATTTGTATTTTTAGCATTACTAAGATAAATTAATTCATTAACGCCTCTTTGATTAATTAAAATCATTCTATAATTATTCTTTCTTTCTCGTGTAACTTCTACAACGTTTCTTATTATTTTATTTTCTTCATTTACATATCTTTTAATCGCTTGACTCGGATTTGAATATCCTAAAGCTTTAGCTACATCATTAGCAATATAATAATCCTCTTTAGCTATTGTAATTACTCTTATACCCCCGTATACAGTTTCTATTGTTTTATTCACAACCATTTTGTTTAACCGCCTCTCTTTGTACTTTTCTTAATTTTTTAATAACATCTTTAATCTCCGCTTCAGAAACATGTCTTTTAAAAAAAACTTTTCCTCTTTTTAACGCTTTTATAAAATCTTCTAAAGTTATAGCTAGATTTAAACACTCTTTTTCATTATCCATAACTTTTATTCTTCTTTTTTTCCATGTTTTTTTGAACCTGTCTTGATTATCTTTTGTTATTTTCTTTATTTCTTGTAAATAAATATAGATATTATTTTCTGTTTTTTCTAACTTTATTCTTTCACCAAAGATATCAATAACTATCAAGCTGTTGTTTTTATTGTTGTACTTTATTTCTTCGCTTTCTATTTCGTCAAGTGTAACTTTTCCCTCTGCATAGTCAATCGCTAGTTTTAAAATTTTATCAACTTTAACACCATGTATATCGCTTCCTTTGAGTATTGCTTTAAGCGTTTCTAGACTTAGTACATCGAACTTTCCCTCGTTCTTTAGCATTTCATAATCTACATATTTTTTAAAATCCCAATATGTGATAGCAAATTTAGATAAAAGTCCTAACTTAATATATGTTTTATTATCTTTTGTTAATTTATATTCTACTCTTAACTTTTCATATTCTTCTTTAGTAAGTTCTATTGTTTTGCCATTTCTTTTATCTATTAAAAACATACCATTTTTTTTGATTTCTTTTAATTTTGTTTTTTCAATTTCTATATCATGTTGATTTTTAAAATTCCCGATTAAAAAAGGGTCTACTTCTTTCCATTTAATTTTAAACATTTGTTTTACCGCCTTTCTTTTTATTTTGGCTCTCTGTAAGCCATTCTAAGGGGCTTTTAGTCGCCCCTTAGGCTTACAGTACCTTTAATACGTTATATGTTCGAATACATCAGTATAAAGTCCTCTCTCTTACAAGCTACTTGCCCAAGCATTTTTACACCTGTGATTACATAGCTTTGTTTTACCTCTCCACTGTCAAGAAGCGGTTTTAACGCTGTTATAACTTTCTTTCTAAGTTGATAGAAGCTTTCTTCACTATCCCATGTACAACCAGATGGTGCGGTTGGTGTAACATAATAATAAATGCTTAATGTTTGTTGGGTTGCTATTCCTTTAGCTATTCCTTTACTTTCCTTTAAAGCTATCCCTATGCTATCATTTTTCAAAATTTCTGGAAAATTTTCTATTGTAAAAGTCTTGATTTTCTGAGCTTCTAAACTTTTTAATAGGTCTAATACTTCCTTGTAAATATACTTTCTCGCTCTTTCTTGTGTTGTTAATTTTGCCATTTGTTTTACCGCCTTTCTTATTTTTTATTTAATATACCTCGCATATTATTTCTTCATTATCTTCATTAGTTATAGTTTTTATAAAAGCCCCTTCGTACTCTGGTCCTTTGTCTTGTAACACTACATATAAATTATCCGCTTGTTTTATAATGTCTATATAATCAGTTGTATCGATACTAGCAATTATATCATCATAATCAAATTTTTCCCATAAAAGCCCTTTTAAAATTTCAACCAATTCCTCTGTTTCGTATACTTTTACATCTTCCATTTTATTTACCACCTTTCTAAAATTCATTTACTGCTTTTTCAATAACTTTAGCTACAAAATTATATTCGCTTTCCGTTAAGTCTATTTCTAACTTTCTAAATTTTTGTAAACAATATTTATCAACCCTTGACTGCGGTACACTATATCTTTTAGATAACTTTTCTCTTTCTTGCTTAACTTCCTTTAAGCTTTTAAAGTTATTTATTGCTTCTTTACTTTCTTGTTTACTTTCTTGATATGTTGTACTATCAACATCTATATTATCATCAAGTAGAAGTAAGTTTTGTAAAGCGTACCTAATAGCGTATGTTTGAGCCGAACCGAAACTCTGTTCTCTAGACATTGTACAATTCCCAACTTCACAAAATCCATTAACGCTTATTTTTTCATCATCTTCATTAACTGCTGTGGCTGTGGCTTTAATTACCAAATTTTCTCCGCATGGTAACAAGTCCGTATCCACTACCACTGTTACACTTTCACTATGTTTCTTAATTTCTGTATAAATATTTTCTAAGCTTCTATACATATATTTGCCTTTATAACCTTTCTGGTCTTTTGTTACTTTTATACTATTTCTTAAATCGTTTAGTTGCTTTTGTATTTTTGCCATTTTGTTTTATCTCCTTCCTTTATCTTATCTTTGATTATATTATAATTCTTTAACCTTAACTTAACCTTAACTCTCGAGCTTTTTTTTTATTTTTTTGCAAGAAAAAAGAACTACTCTTACCCTAGTAGTCCTTTTCTCGTTTGAATTACTTTACTTTATGTCAATCGTTACGCTAAACTTTGTTAATAAGACAGACTCAAGAGTTCCCGTTTCCCTTGAGTCTGTCTTTATGTATATTATGATTAAGGAGGTAGCAATAAATAAAATCCGCTTTTATTTCTCCCCCGGGTCTTTATAAAAGCCCGGGGGTATATTTGAGAGGTTTAATATTATGGTCTTTTTAAACTGTTCTCTAGTCCTATCTATACTTATATTATATCTTTTATCTTTAGAAATTGCAAGCTTTTTTTAATATTTTTTTATGCTTTCTTTATATAAAGTTTTTGCAATGCAATACGCCTCTATCAAATCAATATCTATTCTCTTTTTAATCCCTTGATGTTTAAAAACGCCTTTCTTACATTTAGTGTTTGTAATTGCCATAGTCCAGAAATTTATACCCAACGTACTAAAAGCATATTCTATCGCCGGCGTTTTTGTTGCACTTAAATTGAATGTATTTTCTCTTACTGACCTTTTTTCGTTAAACAATATCAATCTCCATGTATCCGGGATATAGCTAACTAATTCTACTTCAGATAAAAGAAAGTTTTTAAATAATGTGTACTCTGTCCTAATTGAGCTTGTTAGTTCTGCATATTCTATCGCTACTATTGTTTTATTACTTGAATTTAGTTTTTTGTGAATTGCTATTTGTCTGTTTAATTCTCTTATATGTTTAGCTGAAGGTTTTTCGTGATAACTTCTTTTTAAAATTCCTTGTATCTTGTTATCCTCATTAACCCCGAGCATTACCCACGAAATGTTATGCTTTGATAAGTCTACCCCTACAAGTATTTTATCGTATTCGCTACAAACTTTAATTTCTTCTATACTTTCATTTTTTACTAGTGTCTTTTTTCCTCTTTCTACTTCAATATATTCTAACATCTCGTTTTTTCCCCTTTCTTCTAAAATTCGACCCTCTGTGTGCCATTCTAAGGGGCTTCAAATTACCCCTTAGACTTATAGTATCTTGCATATCAAGCTTATCTATCTGTTTTTTAATACTTCGCACGCTCTAAAATATTCGCTATAACTCATTTTTTTCACCTTCGTTTTTTTAAATATAAAACTCAATCTTATCACCTTTTATCGTACTTTTAATGTCTGTATCTAACACTCTGTTATATTTTTCTAGCTTATATAACAGATAGTTTCTTTTAGCTTCTATGTATTCGTTTTTATTTACATTTACAATATAGCTTTTATCTTTTAATAATCTTTTAAAAATCTCTTTTTCTTCATTCACTTTATATATCCAAGCCTCGCTATAATCGCTATATGGGGGAAACAGACATTCGTTGCTATCGCTTAATATTTTACCAACTTCATTTAAAAGTCTTTTAGCGTCCTCTTGTGTTCCTAACATTTCTTCAGTCCCTTTTATTTTTTCATTCTCACACCATAAAATTTTATATCTGCCCATTTTTTTATAATCCCCCTATAACCTTGTTTGTTATCATGCTTTCTTTTTCTCTTTTTTCTCTTAACTTTTGCATATACTCGCTTTTTCTTCCTAAACTTTCTTTTTCAATTTCTTCTTTTAAAATTCTTTCTATTTTTATCATTTTTAAAATATCCATTTTTTACCACCTTTTTTTATTTTTTTATACAAGCTCTAAAGAATTTATAACATCTGTTAGATACATTTTTTCACGTTCTACGCTACTTCTTGCTATTATGTTTTTTGTAATTAGTTGTTTTAAGTTGTTAAATTCTTTTTCTGCTTTTTCTTCTTTCTCTATTAATTTCAAAAATTCATCTGCTCTATCTCTTGTAGCTGTAATAATAATAAGACTTTTTTCAACTTCTATTCTAGTTAGTTCCCCTTTCGTGTCAATTAGTTCCTCTACCAACACATTAAAATCTTCTTTTAAACTTTCTTCTTTTTTAAACACTTCCTGTAACTTCCATTTTGTTTTTGTTAATATATCCATTTTTACCACCTTTTTTATTTTTCTTCTAAAAGTTCTAAACAATTTAATACATCTAAAAGATACATTTTTTCTTGCTCTATATTGCTTTTTGCTAATCTGTTTTTTGTAATTAGCTGTTTTAAGTTATTAAATTCTTTCTCTGCTTTTTCTTCTTTCTCTATTAATTTTAAAAATTCATTTTTACTGTCTTTTATAGTTGTAAAAATAATTAGATTTTTTTCAACTTCTATTCTAGTTAGTTCCCCTTTTGCATTTGCTAGTTCTTCTATTAATCTGCTAAAATCTTCTTTTAAATTTTTTTCTTGTTTTAACACTTCTTGTAATTTTTCTTTTGTTTTTGTTAATACGTCCATTTTTTTACCACCTTTCTAAAAATCTGACCCTCTGTACGCCATTCTAAGGGGCTTCGAGTTACCCCTTAGACTTATAGTACCTCGTGTTTTTAAGATTAAAATAGCTCGTATATAAAATTCTCTATTGTTTGTATAAAAATAATATTATCTTGGGTGAACCCGTCATCAATCGCTCTTATCATGTATGTTATTTTATCTTCACTATTATTAATTAAATAAATTGTTATTTCTATTTCTTTGTTTGTTTCTGCTTCCATTTCTTTTTTAATATCTTCATAACAATATAGCATACCTACTATTCTACTCGCTACCCTTAACATTTTGTATCTATTAGTCACTTTTAACCCTCTCTTTCTTATCTTTCTACCTCTCCTAAAGTTTCTATTTCTTTTAAGTTGCTGTTTATCTCAGAAACATCATTCAGTGAACGCTCTTTTAAATCGTTACCTTGTGCTAGTATCTCCCTTGATAGTTCTGTATTTTCTTTTCTATCCATCTCTAACGCTAAACTTAAATTTTTATAAAATTCTTTTTTGTTATAACCTGTTTCCTTAAAGAAGTTATCATGTCCTTCTTGAATTTCATTATCTGCTTTTCTTACTTGTGTTCTTAGTTCGTTCCATAATGTAGTAACATACGCTAGTTTACTATTAACCTCGGTATCAAATTTATCTTTATTTTGAATTAGTTCAATTAATAAATCTTGCTCACCGCTTAAACTCTTAGATAAGTTTCCTAATATCCAAGTTTGTTTAAATTCTTGTGTGGCTTCGTTATAAAGCAAGAATAAGCTTGTATGCTGTCCTTTGTTTTCCTCTGTTGTTTCTAGTGCTTTAGTGTCTATTTCTGTATTTGCTACTTGTTGTACTTGCTGTGGTTGTTGCTGTGGCTGTTCTGCTACTTTCTTAGGTGTAACCGCACTAGCTACTAAGTCTAAAACTAATAAACCGCCTACTATTGTTATTATCTTCTTTTTGTTAATCTGTTTTTTCATTTTATTTTACCCCTTTCATATTTTATCTTGATTGTATTATAGTTCTTCTATTATTTCGTATACATCAAAAAACTTCTTATTTTTCTTTCCTTTTCTTATTTTTGTTTTAATTGTCCTTTTTAGCTTATATACTTTATTATTTTCTTTTTCAAATATAACCTCTTCAATCTCTGTCTGCTTCAAGCAAGTTGAAAAAACGCCATTGTCTATATGTGTCCAATCTTCACATTGCCACCAATCTAATTCTTTAGTTTCTAACACTTTCCCTGTCCATGTTTCTGTTTTTGCGATTTCATCTCCGTATACATCTACCTGAGTCCCTGTTATTACCTTAATCTTTTTCATTTTGTTTTACCACCTTTCTTATCTTATCTTTGATTATATTATAATTCTTTAACCTTAATTTTAGCTTAACTTAAAGCTTAAGTTTTAAATTTTTTATTAAATCTTCTATTTTCTTTTTTTCTTGCTTTAAGCTATTAATATTATTTTCTAACCCGTTAATCATTTTTTTAAATTTTGCTTGTTGTCTTTTTTGCATTTCTTTCTCGAACTTATCAGTTATATTTTTTTCTTTATTTTCTGATATTTCTAAATGTTTAATAGTTTTGTTTAAGTTCGTTTCTAAGACTTGAATAGCAATATCTAAGTCTTTTATACAATTCTCATTTTTCTGAATAATTGTTATTACGTCTGCTTTTAAATTTTCCATTTTGTTTTATCTCCTCTCTTTATCTTATCTTTGATTATATTATAATTCTTTAACCTTAACTTAACCTTAACTTTCGAGCTTTTTTATAAAAAATTGTAAATTGAGGGGGGTTGGATACAAACTGTTGTAAAAATAGCAAAAACGAACTCTAAATACAACAAAATCATAGGGTTTTATTATTTGTACTTAGATGGTGTTTAAAATGCACTAAAAAATAAAAAAACAAGAGGGGTTTAATCCTCTCTTGTTTTAAGTTCTTCTATTATCCTTTTCGCTGTTCTATAATTTATATTGCAATTTTTAGCAAAAGCGGTTACACCTATTTCTCCTTTTTTAAATCTTCCATACTCGTATTTGTGTCTTTCATTAATTTCTATTGCTTTACGCCCTTTATAATGTCCTTTTGCTTTCGCTATTGCTATACCCTCTGCTTGACGTTCAAGCATAACCTCTCTTTCAAACTGACTTATCCCGGCTAGCACTGTTAAGATTAATCTTCCTGTCGCTGTGTTCAAATCTAGATTTTCTTTCACGCTTATAACATTAACCCCTTTTTTACTTAGTCCTTCTATAATCTCTAATAAGTTTTTCGTCGAACGTGCTAAACGTGTGAAGTCTGCTACAACTAGAGTATCCCCCTCTCTCACAAACTCAATACACTTTTTTAACTCTGGTCTTTCTTCTAAATTTTTACCGCTCTTTTTTTCCTCAAATACTTTTACAACGCCTTTCTCTTTTAGTGTTTTAAGTTGTCTGTCAAGGTTCTGTTCAAGCGTGCTTACTCTTGCATATCCTACTATCATTAAGCTACCCCCTTTCTTATATACATCTTAACGTTATATTTACTATTTTCTTTTTTATTAATAATAGCTCGTATTTCATAACAACACTCTAACTCTTTATTAAATTCCTCGAGCCATTCGTGCAAAAGAAGATAATCTTCTTTACTTCCTTTATATATTAGTATATTTAACTCTCCTTCTAGGATTAAATACAAATCTCTAAAAAATTCATTTTTATTCATTTCGTTCTCCTTTCAATTCTTTAAAACAAGCATTTTCGTGACGCCACGAAAATGCTAGCTTGTTTTGTTTTAATAAAATTCTATTTCTTTTTTCCCATTCGTAAAAATTTCAAACCCTAAATTGTTTATTTCTTTTTCTTCTAGTCTTTTGTATCTTCTAAAAATCCCCCCTTTACTGTTAAAATCTGATTTTTCAAATATCATCAGTTCTTCAATTAGTAAAATCTTTCTGTCTTTATCATAAGTTAGTAAAGAGAGAGTACTACCAAGTTCAACATCTTCAAAAGTTGTTATAAAGTCCTCTGCCTCGTTTAAAAATTTATAAAGATTTTTAAATACTTTTTCTATTGTATCAAATTCGCTTATTATTCTTTCTCCTGTGCTATTATTTATAAAGTATAAGCCATATGTCTTACACATTTAACTTTACCTCTTGTAATGTCATATACGCCCTATTAAGCATACATTTTACATCTAATAGCTGTATCCTTAAATCTTCACTTGTTTTTAAATCGATATTTTCTCCTTGCTGATTTATTTTTTCTTCTAAATTACTAACACAGCGTTTTAGCTCTTGCGTTAGATACCATAATTCTTTAACACTGTTCATAAGTTCCCCTTTCTTATTGAAGCATTTCTTTTCTAGTCTTAAAGTTATTCTTTTCAATACTTTTATATAAACTTTTAAAAGTTCTGCTTGTTTGTTACTGTTCTTCATTATCTACGCCCTCTTGTCTTATTTCAATTAGATTGTTTATTCTCTTTTTATACCCTTCGAGCGTTTTTGTAATATCTTCTAACGCTTTATAATTTGTTTCGTTATCTTTCTCCATTAAAACTATATAAGTTTCTAAATTAAACTTAAGCTCACTTGTGAGTTTTGACATCTCTTTCAACATTTTACTCTTCTTGTTTAGTTCCTCTTGTATTTCGTTTAATACTTCTAACATTTCACTGCTTCTTTTTTCTAATTCTTTCATTTTTATTTACCGCCTTTCTTAAAATTAATTGTTAGATAATATTTCACTTATATTCTCTAACGTTTTATTAGTTACTTTTTTAAAAGTTTCCCCTAATTGATTAATCCTTTCATTTACTTCTTTTTCTAATTTTCGTATTTCTCTTATCGCTTTTGGTTCTTCCATTTTTTACATCTCCTTTTCTTATCTTTGATTATATTATAATTCTTTAACCTTAACTTAACCTTAACTCTCGAGCTTTTTTTACATAAAAAAAAAGAACTGCTTTAAAACAGTTCTTTTTATAGTAGTATAGAAAATATAATAAAAAGGGGGTAAAAGATTTAATTTTATTATTTAATTATATTATACCCCACTTTCTGTTATATTGCAATACTTTTTTTTATTTTTTTTACTGTGTCCCCCCACCCTGTGGCTCTAGTGGTGTAGGCTCTGCCCCGTCTGGGAGAGTAGCACACCTTATTATCTCGTATGGTATCCCGTTCGTATCCGCTGAAGCTTTTATAACATACTCAAATTCGGTAAAATCTTCATCGCTTAATGTGAATGTAACCGGGTCACCTTTACAGTTACCAAATTTGATACACTGATAACCCTCTATCGTACCGCCGGCGTTATATATGCTCGAATATACATACATTTCAAAGGCTTCTTGTTTTAAAGCGTCTGAGGCTAGTGGTGGGGTATATTTGCTTAGTTTCCCGTCTGCTGTATATACACAAGTACCACCCTGTATGGCTTCTACTAATTGAGGTTGTAATGTCTTATCTGTTATTGTTAGCTCGTTGTATTTCAAGATGTTTTGACCTAATTTTTGAGCTATCATACGCCCCTTAACTATTAGATTAACACCGTCCACTTCCTCAATTTCTGGCTCAATTTCTAGCTCTGTTTGTGTGTCGAATGAGTGCCATGTGCCACCTTTTTTTATATCTATTCTTGAGATTTCTAAAGAGGCTATCATACCTTTGTTACTTGTATTTGCCATTTTTCTGCTCCTTTCAATCTTATTTTTTAATTGATTTTAATACTGTTAATGCTAGTTCTGTAAGTTCCTTATCTATAATTGTAGTGTATAAACGCTGTGTTGGGGCTAATATTTCAAATTGTCCGTTATTTCTGTACTCAAGATACGTCCCGTATGGAACACCATGCCCTAAAATAAATTTAAAGAGTCCGCCCCCTTCATTCCTAACTGTTGAATAAAGTTCCCTTTTGGCGTCCCCTGTTCTATCTGTCCATGGTCTGTTTGATTTCATATAATTTTCCGACTGTGTACTTATTTGTTTTAGCTTTATCTCACAAGCTTTTTTAAACCTTTCTTCTATAACTGCTAGTCTCTTATCAAGAAAAAAATCAGTTGTATTAAATTTTGCAATCATTAAAAAAACGCCTCGCTCGTGTCTATATTATTTTGTTTTGTGCTAAATTTCCCGATTACATATATCGCCTCGAACTGAAATATCCCCGGTTCAATTTCAAAAAAGCTTTCATTATCAATAATAATTTTAATTTCGCTTTTATTTTTTTCATTGATTTCTATTTTTACATCATTACTAAAAAATAAATCGTCGATTTCTTTTTCTGTTAGTTTTGCATTAATAATAACTTTATTATCTTCTATATGATACAATACATTTTTATATAAAAATTCGCTCTTGAGTTTAAAGTTGCTTTCTAGTATTTGAGCTTCTAAGAAACTAATCATTTTTTAAAATATAGGCAAGGGGTGTTCCCCTTGCCATGCTCCTCTTACTGTACTATAACCACACCTGTGGCGTCGACTTTCTCGAAAGCCGGGATAATAGCTGTACTAACTATTTCCTCAATCTGGATAGGGTCTGTTTTTTCTACTATCTGTACCGCAACTTTACCGTCCACAAGAGTGGCGTCAATTCTTGTATCATTATTTTCCACCGCTATATGAGCCGGTGTTGTACCGAACTGTGTAGTTCCTAGTGCTTCCTTTGGTACTAACACTATACTAGCTTTTTCAAATAACTTGTTATCATTAATAAATACAGTTTCTAAGTTTAGCATAGAATAAAAATAAGTTTGTATATCTATCTTAGTAGCTAGTGTTTTAGAGTTTCCTAACATTGCTAAAATTCCTTTAGCTTTACTTAGTATTTTAACCGCCTTTGGGCTTATAATTGCGATTTCTGGTCTATAACCGCTAGCTCCTTCGATTGCGTTCATCTGTTCATCTATTTTATCTACAATATCATCAGACGCTGTATTAACTGTTATGTCTGCAACAGTTCTACCATAATCATATGTGTAATACTGAGAGTTATTAACTAGTGTTAGCTTTCCACTTTCTAAAACGCTAGCTCTAAGTTTTTCCGCTGTGTAATTAGCGTTTTTAATTAATCTTGTAAACCCGTCTAGGATATTATGTTACTTGGGCTATATAATTGTTATCTCCTGTTTTTTCTGCTGTATTCAATTCTTGTCTTAAAAACTCGTTTAAGATTGTAGAATTTTTAAAATAAGGTATATCAGACTGCATACGTTCTACGCTTATTACATTAGATAATTTAGCGTTTGTATCAAGCGGTGCTATATCTAGCATTGCCCTGTCACCATTCGCTCCTTTTACCCAATTCGCATTTAATCCCCTAACCGTTACCTCTGGGAAAAAGTCCCTAAGTTCTAAAAATTCCCCTATTGGGCTTAATTTCTGTGGGTATTTTGCATTATAAAAATTCACAACATTTTTACTGTTAATTATCATTTTGTTTCTCCTTTCAATTTCTCTATATTTATATTATATAACTTTTATGGATTACCTACAAGTCTAACTTTTCCCCAATCCTCGCTTTGGTCGTGATAATTCACAAATCTAAAGAAGCCATTGACCATTATAGCGTGATTATCACCACTCGAGTCCTCGTTCAAATAAATTCCTTTTATGTCTGCCCTTGAAGTATATCCTTGAGCTTTGAACCATACATCTTGATAAGCATTATAACAAACTTTCTCCCCATGAACCAAAGTAGTTGTATCTAAGTCCCAAGACTTAGCAATTATGAGGTCTGTCGTTGTCCCTAGTATGTTATCTTTGTTTACCCAATCGGGAACTGCACCGCCGGGTGGTCCTTGAGGTCCGGTGTCGCCTTGGTAGCCTCGAGGTCCTCTATCACCTTGTGGTCCTTGCGGTCCGGGTTCTCCTTTAGGTCCTTGTAACCCTTGTGGTCCTTGTTTACCCGGTAACCCGGTATCTCCCTTTAGTCCTTGTAAGCCTTGAGGTCCTTGCGGTCCTGTATCTCCCTTTGGTCCGGGCAACCCTTGAGGTCCTTGTTTTCCGGGTTCTCCTTGTAAGCCTTGAGGTCCTTGTGGTCCGGGTTCTCCCTTTGGTCCTTGTGGTCCGGGTTCTCCTTGTAACCCTGTATCACCTTTTGGTCCTTGCTTACCGGGTAACCCTGTATCACCTTTTGGTCCTTGCTTACCGGGTAACCCTGTATCACCTTTTGGTCCGGGTTCTCCTTGTAACCCTTGTGGTCCTGTATCTCCTTGTGGTCCGGGTTCTCCTTTAGGTCCTTGTAAGCCTTGAGGTCCTTGTTTCCCGGTATCTCCCTTTGGTCCGGGTTCTCCTTTTTCTCCCGGTAACCCTTGAGGTCCTTGTTTTCCGGGTTCTCCTTGTAACCCTTGAGGTCCTTGTGGTCCTGTATCTCCTTTAGGACCTATATCGCCTTGAGGTCCTTGTGGTCCGGGTAACCCTTGTGGTCCGGGTTCTCCTTGTAACCCTTGTTTCCCGGGTTCTCCTTGCTTACCGGGGTCACCTTGTGGTCCGGGTGGTCCGGGTAACCCTTGAGGTCCGGTGTCGCCCTTTGGTCCGGGTTCTCCTTGTGGTCCGGGTGGTCCAATTACCCCATTACTATCACCCTTTGGTCCTTGTGGTCCTTGTGGTCCTTGTGGTCCGGGGTCACCTTTTTCTCCTTTTAGTCCTCTTGGTCCTTGTGGTCCTTGTGGTCCTACATCACCTTGAGGACCTACATCACCTTGAGGACCTATATCACCTTGTGGTCCTTGCGGTCCGGCTTTCCCTTGAGGTCCGGTGTCACCCTTTGGTCCTTGAGGTCCTTGTGGTCCGGGTTCTCCCTTTGGTCCGGGTAACCCTTGTAAGCCTTGTGGTCCTTGTGGTCCGGGTTCTCCTTGCGGTCCTTGTGGTCCTATACCACCCCCACCCCCTGAGTTAGGGGGGGTATAATCACTAACTTTTAACGTTCTATCTTCACCGGTTAAGGTTAGCTCTCCTTGAAGATACTCAACACCTTTTAAGTATCTCAATCTTTCACTTCTTACAACACCTTTAATTAGTGCTTTACAATACTCTTTATCAATTACTTTTATAACTATTGCGTCAATAGTGGCTCGCCCTTGGGTTACTTTAAAATATCCTAACTCTTTTTTTGAACTTATAAAGCAAGTTGATAAAATAGAATTTTTAGTTAATCCCTCTGTTCCGCCCACTACTTTTACTAAAGCGGTTAGTGAGCCATTTAGACAAAACAAACCGCTTATATCAAATCCACCGCTCGTTTGAATTAAATTATCATTCATTTTATATCAACTCTTTCATTTTTTTATTTTAATACTATTACATTACCATAACTACCTTGAGCATTCGCCGGTGCTTCTACTAAGAAGCTAGCTTTTATTATACCGCTTACTAGGAATACAAGTTCATCTGGGTCTAAACAAACCGCTATCGCCTTATCTGTCTTGTTAGCTTCTTTTACAATAACGGCGTCCCCTGTGTCAGTCGCATATCCTACAAGATTACCTTTCTTAAGTCCGTCAACTTTAAAGCTTGGTAACATCAAAGTTGTAACTCCTTCCATAGTGATTAATCCTGTTAAGTCTAAACTCTTTTTTACTTTAATAGCCATTTTTTTTGCTCCTTTCAAATTACTTAAAAAATAATATATATAACAACATTAAAAAATTAATATATGTTATTATCTCTGTTTTTCTTTTAAAAAAGTTTTTAACTTTTTTTATTTTTCTCCTAATAGTATTTTCATTATCTCCGCTTCTTTCTGTTGCTCTGGCGTCTGATATGTCTGATAAACATTGTTTAAATTTTGCTGTGGCTGTTGTGGTATTTGCTGTGGCTGTTGTATCTGCTGTGGTTGTTGTATCTGCTGTGGTTGTTGCTGATACTGAGCCACTTGTGGGGGGTTTATTTCTTGTTGCCCCTGTTGTATCTGCTGTGGTTGTTGATACTGTGGTTGTTGCTGATACTGTGGTATCTGCTGTGGTTGTAACTGCCCTTGAGGTATCTGCTGTGGTTGTTGTTGTTGTTGCTGATACTGCGGTTGTTGCTGTGGCTGTTGTGGCGTCGGTTGTTGGTTCACATCATTAATCTTTTGTAAGATGTTTATTAGTTCTTCTATGTTCATTCTTTTTTTCTCCTTTCTTTTTTAAATTTACACTTAAATTATAACACTTCATTTTTTACTTGTCAATTTTTTTATTAAATCTATTTTTTCCAAGTGTTTTATATAAGCTTCAATTAGTTTGTCCTCTTCCTTGTTTGTTTCGTTTTTTACCCACGTTGTGAGTATTTTATTAGTATTTTTGTTGTATACCTCTTCTAAGTCACACATACCCCTAGGGTGGTCGTATGGTACTTCATATGGTTCGAAAAACTTATTATTTCTAGCTCTACATATTGCACACGCTCTCGAGCCTGTCGCTTTCCACTTATAGCCTAATAGGAACGGGTCAAGTACTTTTTCTTTACTTTCTCCATGTAGTATATATTTAGTATCTTGATAAGCTCTTTGTGCTTGTGTGCTTACAAGTCTTGTAAAATTATTATAGAACTTTTTTAAAGCCTTTTGAGTTTCAACATCTCGCTTTTTAGATAAGTCTTTTTGTGTACTGATTTTTATATGCTGTAAAACTTGAAATTTATCTTTATTTTTAAGTTCCGCTTCTTTATTTAATTCTATAAAAATTCTTGTAATATCTTCGGCTAATCCTACTTCATACCTTTTGCAATACTTAGATATCTCCTTCATGCTGTAATATTTATTTGACATTAATACTCTTAGTTGTGTTCTTGTAAACTCTGTATTAACAATATATCTGTCCCCTGTTTTCCAATTTAAGAAGCTGTTAATTTGATTTAATTCCCTTTTGAATTGTAGCACTGCATTATCAATCGCTAGCTCATAAGCTTTTTCAACTATTTCTTGTATTTCTTTATTGTTACTTGTGTTCGTTGTACCTCTTTTAAGAAACTCTTTTAACTGTGTTTCATTTGTTAAACGCCCATTTTCGAGTTCATATTCAATATCATTTATTAGTGTTTTTAAATAAATCTGAAGCGGTCTAAGTACATATTTACTATATCCTTTCAACATCTCGTTTTTTCCCCTTTCCTCAAAAATTTCGACCCTCTGTACGCCATTCTAAGGGGCTTCAAATTGCCCCTTAGACTTATAGTACCTTGTGTTTTTAATAAAAATTGTTTGGGTCGTCTTGATTGTACTCCTCTTCTTTCATTCTTTCATTTTCCAACTCCCAATTCAATCCTTTTTCTAAAGCGTACGTTTTTTTAGAAAGAATACCCATTCTTATTTCTTCTAGCTTATCCTTTCGGTTCTCTAAGTCCAGTAGAGGTTGTAAAGCTGATTTTACTCTTAATGTAACTGCATTTTCTCCGTCCCAGTTAGCGATATTATTAATATACTTGCTAACATCTCTACCCCACCTACTTATAGCCATGTTCACCTCTCCTAACAATTCCCAGTATTGGATTGTTAATGCCTTACCGCTTGTTGTTGTGATTTGAGACGTGTTATAAGGGCTTGGCAAGGAAGTTGCTAGATACATATTATTTAATATCTCTGTTTTCTTTTCTTCTAAGACTCTTAAGAACTCGCTATCACCTTGTATTCTTTCAATTTTTCCTTGTTTATTTTCCCCGTATTGAGATTGTAAATCCCATAACGCCCCGGGCTTTACACTGTTAATCTGACTATTTGTGTTCTCTATGTCCATTAAGATTGTAATTGGTACTGCTGATAGTTCTGTTATCTTGTTAGCGTACTCTTTTAATTTATTGTACTCGTTATTATAGTTTATTAGATAACTTACAAGAGGACGTTTTTGTGTTGTTAAGTCTATTTGATTAATCTGTGTAAAAAACTGTGCCGGGATTTTTTTAGCTGTTATTTTTTCAGTATAAGTTTTGTTAAACTCTTTTTTGTTTACTGAATAATAATTTACAAAAACATCTTCATTTTCTTTTACATACTCGATATATATTTCATTCTCTGCTATCGTTCCTTCAAAATAAATGAATTTTTCTAAGTATATCCCTCGCTCTGAGGTATACTTTTGTACTTTTGCATAATCATCAACAGCTCTTATACTACTACGCCTATTCACCCAATTATAGCATAAAGCACACTCCATACTAATCAATGTTGCTGTTGCTATCGTTCTAAACAAGTTACGCCCATAGTCCCCAAAGTACTTGCGAACTTCCTCTCTGTTTTTTGCATTTTGGCTGTTAATTTCTATTTCTCCAACATAGAAACCTACTCTCTTTGATATTAACATATTAATCATATTCACAAAGTCCTCTGTTTCGCCTGTAATTCTATTATATTCATGTCTATTCTTTACAGTTTCTTTTATCAGATTTTCGTCTTGTGTATATCCTAAATTTTCGCAGACTTCTTTAAAATATTTTGACATCTGTTTTGACTCCTTTCATTTCATTCTTAATTTTATAATATCTTTTTTTTAGAAAAAAAGCAACCCCCTTAAGGGTTGCCCAAACCTTTTATTTTATTTCTCTGCAATATTTAGCCGATACAAACCCATACAGTCCTTTTTTATATTCTATCTTGTACCATGTCATAGTTTTACTTTTTAATACTTCGTGTACATATATCTTGCTTTTATCTCGATAGCTAGAAACTATTTTTGAATTGATATCGGGCTTTAGTCTAACATTTAAAACATCATTCGCTCCAACATCAACCCTTACTGAATAACCGCCCTTTTCAGTTCTTATAATCCCTTCAAACATATTGTTATTGTTATTGTTATTGTTATTTTCTTCTTGTGGTTTATTATCTCCTACAAGCTTACAAGCTCCGCCAGTCGCATTATTCGGTATAATCATACGTCTGTTTTTCTTGATTTCTTCTAAGAAACTAAGCCACCTAGGATTATTATTCCCAGTAAATCCAGCCGGGCAATTCTTTCTAGTTACGTCCCAGTGCCTACAAACTCTAGCTTGTGGGTATTTTCTTAAAAGTTCTTTAATCATTTCTTGAGCATTAAAAATAACTTGACTATTGTAACCTTCGTTTACACATATTTCTATTGAGATAGAGTTATAGTTTGTACAACCGTTTAGAGCTGTACCATAACCTTGGTTATCTCCTACCGCCCAAGCTGTCACATGGTCTGGTATTGTTTGTATTATATTATATTTATCTATGTAATAATGTGCTGACCCTAGTCGAGTCGCATTATTTAAATAAATATAATGATTGTTGGCGGTAGCTGTTGCACTGTAATTTGCTGTATAGTGTGCTACTATAAATTTAATATCTTTGCTTTCTCTCCTTGCTCCCATTTGTCTGTAATTGGTTATTGGTTTATATCTGAAATATACTGACATTTTATTTTCTCCTTTCTAGCTTTCTAAATTCCTTTGTATTTGATTTTAAAAGAGGCTAATGGTGTTTTATATTACTAGCCTCTTCAAACTTCTTAAAATCGACGGTACGGCTTTATGTTATTTAAAACTTACAATCTGTAATACCTTTTGTGTTAGGGTCTACAAATACCCCTAGTAACGCCATAACGATACTACCCATTAAGTATGGATTACTTACTATTTCAACTAGCTTAACGTATACAGCGTGCCATGTTGTCAACGTTGAAGGGTCTATATTGCACGCTGTTAATATTACCCCTATAATACCTATCCAAAAGTATGGATTTTTGAAGCGGTCTGAATTAAAGTTCATTCTAATTTTTTCTAACATTTTATTTTCTCCTTTCTAATCTAAATACCTCTTAATAAAATTGTTACGATTATCCCCACTATCCCGGACAGTATAGCCGGGATAACAAAGTTGAACATTTTATCTTGTTTCTCATGTCGCACTCTTTCCTCTGCCAGAAAAGTTCTGACTATAATAGTTTGCTCTTGTAACTGTTCATTAATCATTTTTTGATTTTCTTGTATTAGCTCGTATCTGCTTAACATCTGCTCAAGAATTGTATCTTGCTTATAATCACTCATTTCTAGCTCCGTTATTCTTTCTTCGAGCTGATTAATTTTTTCTTTTGTATTTTCTAAGTCTTTAGTTATTTCTTTTAGTTCATTCATAAAGCACCTCTAACATCTAACTTTATCTAAGCCGTACCATACTGCCGACAGTGTGTGTGGGTCTGTTGCAAATGTTGCCGTATCTATTGCCCCCTTCTTGTACTTCAACCCTTTAAGCTCGCTTACTGTGTTTGTACATGAACTAAAAATAAATATTTTCTTTAGTCGTTTTATTTTCTTCATGTTTTCGACTCTTGAGCCTATTCCCTTGATAGCTCCTCGCATTGGTATTCCTTGATTTCTGTACCAAGCGATTGTTTTTGGTTCTGCTGAGTCCGCCGATATTTTTTTATCTAATCCTCTGAAGTTGCACTCTTTAACATCTCTTACTATACTTTGTGTTTCTTGTAATTCTAAGAACTCGTTATCTAGCATTTTGTTAGCGTATGCTTCTTTCAAAATAACAAGTACTTTTTCATCTTCTAAGTAAGCCATTTCAATCAAAGCGTTGTAACTGTCTGCATATCCAAAGTCCATGCCAAAATATAGACACTGACGCCCACGCCTTGCAATTTCTAATAATAATTTCTCTTGTTGTTGCTGTTCCATTACAACCTCTATAAAGTTATGATTAAATACATTCCCTTGTATCTCTGCAAATTTTCCTTTTAATGCTATCTCTCTAAAATATCTATCGTTCTTTGTTTCTTCTAGTACCATAGTTATATAATCTTTACTTAAAAAGTTATTTTCCAAAGCTACTGTATGTTGATAGAATACGCCTTTTTGTTTAATTATTCCTTGCTCGTAAAAATCTTCAAGAAGCGGTTTACTTAAGTCTTGCTCCTTATCGTCCTCAGTTCTAAACAACTCTTTTCGTATTGGGTGTTCTAGGCTTGTAGGGTTAAAACTACAAACTATATATTTGTGTTTAGCATTCCCTCTTAGTCTTAACTTGAGTTCTCTATATACTTCTAAATTCCCGAACTCTGCTAATTCCTCTACCCAAATAGAAGATACGTTATTTATAGATTTTAATTTCTTTGAGTCGTCTCCGCTTCGTGCTATAATTCGGCTACCGTTCCTAAACTCGATTGATAGCGGTGATTGACTGAATATTACATCTGCACCTATTTTCTCGCTTCTTGTTGCTCTTGAATTAACAAGCTTTAAACCCATGTTGTCAATTACTTCTTTAAGAACTGAAAAACAACTCTCGTTAATTGTATTATAAACTTGTCTAACAACTACGGTCAACCTTTTTTCTTTGAGGCTATCTATAACTAACTTTGTAGCTACTGCATAACTTTTACCAGAGCCATATGCTCCGCACTGAAAGTATTCAGTAGCTTGGGTATCATTCAGAAACTCGATAAAACAAGGACTTGTATTAACAATTATATTTTTATAAGTTTTTTCCATTCTCTGCCAACTCCTCAATTAAATTATCAAACCTATTGAAATCCCTTGAATAATCCGCCTCTACTGATTTTATTATAATTTGCTTTTCTGCTATTTCTTCTTGTAGAGTATTACTAATTAGAATATTCAAAGCGTTTAGGTCTGGTGCATTTTGTTGTGTTACTAGTTCTACATTGCCATTTATCAAATCCCCGTTTTCGTCTATATCGTATTTTATTTTAGCTTTCTTAGTAGTGCAACCGCTAGCTAATTCTAACAGTTTTTGATTATAGAAGTTTCTTATTGTACTTTCTCCGCTTCTTAATGCTTTTCTGATTAAAGCGTTCTTTTTCAGTTCTTTCAATTCGCTTGTTGTTATTCCCAATGCTTGTGCTAGCTCTGCATTAGTATAACCAAAGCTTGCGATTATAGATAACTCTTGTAAGTGTGTTAGCCAATAATGTACATCTCTTTTTTCTGTGTTGCTATATATTAAGTTGTTTACCCTTTTATTTAAATCTTGCTCTTGCATTTTAATTCTCCTTTCATCAATCTTTAAATTTCTTTTTTATTTTCTCAATACGTTTGAACTCCTCGTCTCTAGTATGTAGTTGATAGAGCTTCAAAACTTCTTGATAGAACTCTTTATCTTTTAAAGCTCTGTCGATTGCTAGTTCATAAACATTAGCACACCAGACTCCTACGCTTGTATCATAATCGTTTTTAAAATATTTCTGATTAAGCTTGCTTAGTTCTCCTTTGCTCAATCTGTAAATAAATCCGACTACTGTTTCAACATCAACATTATCAAGATACATACTTTCTCTTTCTTGATAGTCCGCTTCAATTTTGTTTCTAATTGCTTTAGCGTTTCTATAATTATAATATTCGCTCTCGAGCTTTTTAATATTAGTTATTAGCTCAAGTACTATATCATCAAGATTTTCTTTATTAGCTCTCTTGATAATATTCTTAATATCTAAACAAGTCTTTCTAGTATAAAAATCTTTACCGCTACTATATAATGGGTGTTGTACTTTACCTTCAGATAATATCACTTCTGTAATATCTTTTATTTCTCGTACATCTATTTCTTTTACTTGCTTAGTACTATCAATAATTTCTTTATAATCTTTACGACCTCGTTTTAACTGATTGTCTGTTATCATTCTTTACACCTCTCTATATAATACATATATATATAACTTGTATTATTTAATTGCTCTTAAAACTCAAGACACGCTATTATTTTCATTTGTTTATATTAGTAACAGTGATGGACTAATTTTTTCTTAGGAATACGGACGTTGCTTTGCTCTTGAGTTTTAACCCTAAGTTTTAAAGACATAAAAAAAAGATACTATATATATACAATTATACATAGTATCTCGTCTTTAGGGTTTAACTCTAGTTTTTCTTGAGGTTTCCGTTTCGCCTCTCCGCCTTGTGCTATCAAGTTTGTAAGAATATAACTTACTTCAAGTATGTAAGATACATATTGCCCCTGTATCAAGACTTGAATAACCTATCCGCTTTCGCTTCGTGCAATTCCTTCCAATCGTTTTAAAGTTTCAGTTTTCAACTTTATAGGAATAAGGGTAACTCACTTTTAACTATAACTTATTTAAAACTTGTTAAAAGTATCGAGTTTCATTCAAGATAGCACTATTAATACGCCCTTAAACCCCACGACTTATAATATTTTTGGCTCGTGACACCCATGCTACTAGATTATTAGTTGAAGCGGTCTAGCCATGATTTACCGCCTGTTATATTTTTTTAGGTGACTCCATAGGTTTTTTGAATAATTTTTTTTAAAAAATATAACTGTATTCAGTTTTTATAAGTTTAATGTCTTAAGCTTAAAGTCTAAGATAAAAAATGTGTAGTCTTGAAAGATAAAAATAACAAAATGTTGTTTTATTTTATTTCTGCTCTTAAACTTTTTCTTAAGATTGTAATTTCATAATAACACCGCTTTTGATTTTTGTCAACACTCAAGATAAAAAAATTGAGAGGGTCTTTTTTTTATTCAGACTCTCTCAATTCGTTTTTAAGCTATTTTTATATTGCTTTTGATATTTATATCAAGATTGGATATAAAATTGATTTAAAGTGCCATTTTGGGACTATCTGCGGTATGATACTAGCTTTATACTTTTACCGTCGCCAACTGTACATTTCATATCTCCATTTTTTAATTCTAAGTCTATTTTAGAAAATACAAACCCTACTCTATTTTTGTAGTCAATCCATAATCTTTTATAGAAAAAAGCATAAGCGAACGTATAAAAGTCCATATCTTTAAAACAATCAAGGGTTATCTCAAATTCAGAAACTGAACCGCCTTGTGTTGCTCCTAGTCCTCGTGTGACCATACCGCCCATATAATTACTAAACGTACTTGCGTTCGGGACGTCTTTAGGTTGCAAGTTTAAATTAAATTGTACAGTTTTACCAAAAAAATACCTATCTGTATTTTGACAGAAATATAATCCTGTATGTTCTGTATTTTCTAACCCTGTAATAGTAACAAGTGCTGACCCGGCTCCGCTCTCTGTTGTTACCCTTGTAGTCTTGATACTGTTTAAAATTATATCGGCGTATTTTTTGTCGATTGATGATAGATAGTTTTCACCTACCATATCAACATATATATACCCTCGATTACTTTGACCACTTGCATTACTATACCTATCTTCTTTCCAATAAAGGAAAGGATAACTCTCTGACTGTGTTTTATATAAATCCCCTAATGTCTGCCCCTTAAAGGCGTTCCATTTTTCCTTTGGTGCTGAAGCTTGTGACTCTCCCGAATATAATGCTCCCGGGATAATCCCTCTGCTGTACCTCTTTGTATCTCTAAAGCCGTTATATGCGAACATCTTCCAAAGTCCGTCGTTTGACCCTGTCCATGTTACAGACTTCATGATATAATTATTATCCATTAAATACCTGAAGTTTTTAAAATATATTATAGCTTTATCTTCATTCTCGTTTAAATCTATTGTAGCTACCCCCCAAAGGTGTTGAATAGTATATCTATCAATCTTTATGCTCTGCCAGATAAAATCACCTTTTTGTATGTGTCTCGCTAGGTCCATGCCAAAGCGATAATCCGCTACCATTTTGCCATGGCAATAACCGCTTTTGGCGTCGATATGATATTCCTCTGAATATATCTTTGTTGGCGGATACGGGAATTTGTAGTTATGAAATAACCCATCTCCCCAAATACCGGCGTCATAATCATCTCCAAACTGCATAGAGTGCCAACTCTCGAAATAAAATGTCCTCTCTATTTTTGCTACTTTTGCCATTTTTTACATCTCCTTTTTTCTAATTAACTTATTGATAATTCGGCGTTATAGTGTAAAGTTATCTTTGTTAGATAATCTTCTTTCATAAAAAACACAACTGAAGCCTCTGTATTATTCATAAACAGCGATATGTCCACATTATCTGGGTACTGTCCATAGCAATACTCTGTAAGAATTTCAACATCTGAAGGTATGTTATGAAAATAATATCTACTTGTATTCAAGTCAAATATCATCATACTATCCATTATTTCAGTAGTTGACGGTGTCGCTGTCCATATCCTTTTATAACCTATACGGACATCTAAACTCTTGTTTGACTTCCACATGATTGCTACTATGTCCGTTCTTGTAGAGTCATACAGCTTAGGTGAGCTTCCCTCTCCTTGTGACGTTGGTCTTAGGTCTTTTACTATTGCATTATCTGAATAAAAGCGTGGGCTTCTTAAAGTTGCTTGTATCATATTGTCAACACCATAAACACTGTTATAACGTTTATAAACAAAATTTGTTTTATCAGTTATTTTATATCCTTGCTCTAAGTCCAGACTTATTTTAATTAAACTCTTTTTTCTGCCGTCTTTCACCCAACCCCCACGCTCTCCAACGGTTGAAATACTTATTTTCCCTATCCCTGTATACGCTACTGGTTTGACTGAAGATGTCCACTGGTCTAGTTTTAAATAAAACTCCCCAAAAAACTCCCCTTCTTCTTGTTTTTCATCTGCTTCTTGTGAAAATCCTAGTATTTCCCCTTTATTATCTTCAATATCAATCGCTATAATATTAAAGTCTATTTCGTCATAAAATTGCTCCCATTCATTCGAAAAATTAAGCTTATTTATCTCAAATCTATCAACCGGTATTTTTTTTAATAATATATTGCTCACTTTTAAAAACTCCTTTCTAAACTTTAAAATTTTTGACCCTCTGTACGCCATTCTAAGGGGCTTTAAACTGCCCCTTAGTCTTATAGTACCTTGTATTTAGTTTATATAATCCATGATAACCTCTTTTACTTTATTAGTCAAGCGGTCGGCGTCATAATCGTTGGATACTGTTGTTTTAAACTCAATGTTAATTTTTCTGTTATCCTCGTTCTGAACTATATTCCCTTTATCCTTTCCGCTTCTTTTTACATTTTTCAAAAAGTCGTTATTGTTAAACATATTGTTAGCGTACAACTGAGGTGTTTCTTGTAATACCTGTGGGGTTCTTGCTCTATATAACATCATAGGCTGTATACTTCTTGTACTCCTCAAAGAATAAGTATCAAAGTCACTGTTTAGGCTAAATGGTGATATATCACTTATCCATGATGATACGCTATTACTTAAATCGCTGAAAAAATTTGATACTCTGTTCCATAACCAATTTAGCTTAGACGCCATACCGTCCCAAATATCATAAACGATGTTCTTCCCAACTCGTGTAAAGTCCCCGAATGCGGTTTTAATTTTGCTAGACATATTGTGTGCCGTTTCAACTATTCCCGTTTTAGCCCACTCCCAAGCGTCTATAATTGCTATACAATTTTGTTTCCACCCTTCTAGGATATGCTTAAAATAATTTTGTATTGCAATTTGTACTGAATTATAACCTTGCTTTGTATCTTCGGTTACCCTTTTGTTATTTTCTATTAGTGTATTAGATTTTTGTATATCTGCTTTTTCTATGTCGCTCGCCACTTCTTTTGACTTGCTCGCTTTCTGTTCTTCGTTAATACCGAACGCTTGCATGCTCCTATTGTTTTGGTCTATTAAGGTTTGAGTAACATTTGCACCTATTCCCTTGATAGCCTCTCCGCTTGCTGTGGCGTGTTCTTTTGCCTCGTCCAAATTCCCTTTTAAGAAGCTGAACACCATCAAGAAACCTTCTTTAAGGAATGTAAACACACTGCCGGCTACTTGTGCTACTATTTGTATAGCTGTTGCTATTGCCCCTATCGCTATTGTTAGAGGTGGTAAAATAATTTTTATAAGCGGTACTAGTATAGTATTAATTATAAATGTTAATACATCTACTACTTTACTAAGTGCCGTACCTAACACCCCCGTTAATATTTCTATTAGAGGTTTTAACGCTAGGATAATATCTTGTAAAGCTCCTACGATTGGGACTAGTGCCGGCTTTAAGGCGTCTATTAAGGTCTTTACTACATTCCCTAACGCTTTAAATAAATTACCTAGGCTTTCCCTTAAATCTTTGTTTGTTGCAACTAATAACCCAAACCCGGCAACGACACCAAGTACAACGGGGTTACAAGATAACAACAGTGGTTTTAATAGCCCAAACATACCGCTTAAGGCTGTAAAACTTCCTTTTAACATTGTAAAGCTTCCAGACAATATGTTAAAACTACCTTTTACCAAAGTCGCCACATTAGAGAGTATCGGTGCTACAACTGTCAACCCGGCTAGCGTTGCTATAACTTTAGCTATTTTTTCTTGTGTTTCTTTATCTAGATTATTAAAAGCTTGTACTAGTTCAGTTATCTTTTGTGCTAACTGTGCTAGTGAAGGGGCTAACGCCTCACCGATAGACAATCCGGCTTCTTTTAAACTATTCTTTAATTTGTTAATTGAACCGCTTAAAGTGTCTCCCATGTCTTGAGCCATTTTTTCTGAAAGCCCGTCGACGTCTTGCATACTGTTAAATAGTTTATTATAATCTTCATTTGTTGCTCCTAGTATAGCACTTAATCCACTCATACCTTCTTGACCGGCTAGCGTTTGAGCTAACTGAAGCTTTTGAGCCTCGGTCATTCCTTCAGTCGCTCCTCTTAGTTGGTCTAAGATATTTTTCAATGGAAGCATTTTTCCATTAGAGTCAGTAAAAGATACCCCGAGGGCGTTCATCTGTTCCCTCAACTCTGGTGACGCACTAGAAAGCTTTGTAAACATTGCTCTCAAAGAAGTCCCGGCTTGGCTTCCTTTAATCCCGGCATTAGCCATTAAACCTAAAGAGGCGGACACATCTTCAATCGAAAATCCTAACTGACCGGCTAAAGGTCCAACGTATTTAAGGGCTTCACCTAGCCCGGCGATATTCGTATTACTCTTAGTTGTTGCATTTGTCAAAACGTCCATAAAGTGTGAACTATCTGAAGCACTTAACCCAAAAGCTGTTAATTGGTCTGTTACTATGTCCGCTACAAGTCCAAAATCCTCACCGGATACTGTTACCCCGTTAATGATTGACGGCATAGCCTTCATACTGTCTTGAGCGTTCCACCCCGCCATAGCCATATACTCATATCCTCGGGCTATATCTTGTGAAGCGTTCCCCGAAAAAGTTGCTGTTTGTGCATATTCTCGAGTTGATTTTTCTAGCTCTTTCATGTCTTGAACGCTAGCTCCCATGATTGCCCCGTTTCTTTTCATCTGTTGTGTAAAGTCTGCATATCCTTTCGCACTAGCACCTATTGCCCCTACTGCTACTACTCCTAATTTAGACATCACGCTACCAACTTGAGAAACTCCTGTTTTTACTTGCTCCGCTCCTTGTTTAATCTGTTCAAAGCCTTCTAATATTTTAGCTTTATCTTTCTCTATCCCTGTCGCATTGAACCCGATTTTTGTTTCAACACCGTTTTTTAATTGAGATTTAAAATTCTCGACAGCTGTTTGAGCTTGTGCTATCCCTTGCATAAATCCTCGAGTATCAATGTTAAGAGCTATACTTTCACCTTGATAAGCCATTTCTTTATTCTCCTTTCTTTCTTAAAATCTTTACCCTTTCATTATAACATAGTTGTAAAAAATAATAAAAAGAGTGGTATAATACCACCCCTTTTATTATTATGTTTTTGCTACTGCTGTAATATTAAATCTAGCCATCTGCTCCTCAAAACTTAGCTTTTTATTTTCTTCTTTTTTCTTTTGTTTTTCTTTTGTTGTTTCTTTTAACTTGTACTCTCCACTTTCTAACATTTTAGTTAAATATAGATTAGCTTCTAAGAATAAACAAGCTGTAAACTCGCTTACATTAAATTCTAGTTGTATCTTGTTAATAAGCTCTTGAGTGTCCATATCTTTAAAAATAAAACAAATCGTATTTTTGTATCGACTACTCTTTACTAGAGGGTATCAATTTTTCCTGTTCGCTAAAAATCTTGTTAAATACCTGTAACTTCATGTTGAACGTAAAAACATCTTCTAAGTTATTAGCTTTAATTTCTGTGAAAGAAGGTTCTAGTATAACGTGTTTGAATACAACATCAACGAGAGGCTTTATTTTTTTAGCTAGTTCAATATCATTGTCCTTTTTAGCTTCTTGTTTTACATCTTTTTTCTTTGTATCTTCTTTTTTCTCTAAGCTGTCCATAACTTCAAATAGCAAAATTGAAGGAAAATCTTCAAGCACCGCTAGGTCCATAACAGATAACTTTTTTATTTTTATTGCTATCTCAACCCCATTGTCTTTTAGTATCATTTCTTCGCTTCTTTTTTCTTTCAATTCTTTCAATTCGTTTATATTAGTTATCATTTTTATCTC
>RCNH01000206.1_pt1 | contig 27822 bp, 25 predicted proteins | sample 2041161 | NCBI WGS metagenome assembly RCNH01 (sample SAMN09708215, study PRJNA481090) | Feces metagenome, whole genome shotgun sequencing project. | biome: feces | host: Leptonychotes weddellii | place: Antarctica: Sion Island | collected 2010-03-01 | reverse complement strand
TTATGGATAACATCGGGAAGGCAAGCTCCGCCCTGTTTACAGGAAGCGTGTATGTATTTACATGCCTCAAGGCCTGGGCAGGTGCCTTTTCCGTTGGCAGCGTGACCCAGTATGTAGGTGCAGTAACTGCCCTGTCCGGCAATATCTCCCTGCTGCTCAAAAGCATAAACAGCATCCGCAATAACGCTCCCTTTCTACAGGACACCTATGATTTTCTGGACTTACCCAACTCCATGTACAAGGGCAGTCTTACCACGGAAAAACGCTCTGACCGAGAGTATCAGGTGGAATTTAAGGATGTTTCTTTCAAGTATCCCGGCGCTGATCACTGGGCGATGCGCCATGTGTCCATGAAATTCAAGGTGGGCAGCCGCCTTGCCATCGTAGGCGAAAACGGCAGCGGCAAGACTACCTTCATTAAGCTGCTGTGTCGGCTCTATGACCCCCAGGAGGGACAGATCCTTTTAAACGGCATTGACATTCGGAAGTACAACTACCGGGACTATATGGATATTTTCTCCGTGGTATTTCAGGACTTCCAGCTGCTGAGCCAGCCTCTGGGTGCCAATGTGGCAGGTGCGCAGCAATACGACCGGGAGAAGGTGCGAAAGGCCCTGCGGGATGCAGGCTTTGAGGAGCGGCTCAAAACCATGCCGGAGGGGCTTGACACCCTGCTTTACAAGGACTTCGGGGAGAAGGGCGTGCAGGTTTCCGGGGGCGAGGCCCAGAAAATCGCCATCGCCAGAGCCCTCTATAAGGATGCGCCCTTCATCATTCTCGACGAGCCTACGGCGGCACTGGATCCCATTGCGGAGGCGGAGATCTATGAGAAATTCAATGAGATTTCCGGAGACCGGACAGCGATTTATATCAGCCATCGGCTCAGTTCCTGCAAATTCTGCGATGAAATTGCGGTGTTCCAGGCCGGTGCGGTGGTGCAGCAGGGGAGCCATGAGGCGCTTCTGGAAGACCAGAAAGGCAAGTACTACGCCCTTTGGAACGCCCAGGCTCAGTACTACACAGAGAAGCGTTAATATGAGGCCACGGCAGAACTCTCTGCCGTGGCCTTTCGTCGGCCCCCAAACCCGGTCAATGTGCGCCTGTGAGCATAAGGGGGGCATCCAAGTCGGGGGAATGAGATGCTGTTCCGGTCACCCTCTGTCATCCTGAGCGCAGCGAAGGAGCTAAAGATTCTTCAGTCGCTGGGCTCCCTCAGAATGACATGCCGTTTCGGCAGACTATGGCCTTTTTCACGGGATGAGCGGTTGAAAAAACCCGGATGCAATACTATAATGTAGCTGAATATAAGATGTGTGTACCCCCATGGGGCTATGGGAGAGGGTATTATGAAACAATCAAAAATCCGGCGAATTCTTATCTGCTGCGCAATCACCTTTCTGCTTCTGACACTGGCGACGGTCATTGGCGGCCTGTTCGCCCTCAAGGGGATTCACCCCACCAATATTGTGGTGCTGTACATCTTCTCGGTGCTGCTGATTGCCCGGTTTACCGATGGGCATGTATACGGAATGGTAGGCACGGTGCTGTCCACTTTGCTGTTTAACTGGTTTTTTACAGAGCCGTATTTTACGCTGAAGGTGGACGATCCCACCTACATCATCACCTTTGCCATTATGTCCATCACCGCCATCATGACAAGCGCCCTCACCACAAAGGTAAAACAGTCTGCCCAGGAGGCCAAGGAGAAGGAGGCGGAGAGCAACGCCCTCTACCAGCTGACCAATCACCTCACCGATGCGGAGGATGTCCATGCCATTGCATCCATTACGGTGAAAATCGTCAGTAAGATTCTCTCTTCCAATGCGGCCTGCATCTGCTTTGATGAAAACGGCGACCCGGAGTCCACCTTTATCCAGCAGAAAAGCGACGGCACCCAGGTGCGCCGGGAGCTGGAGAGCAGGGCAGAGCTGAAAAAGCGGATGGAGGGGCTTCACACCTCCTACGATCCGGGCCGGGAGTTCTGGGACTTTCCCATCTACGGCTCCAACGGGATTTTAGCGGTGCTGAGGCTCCCCACCGATACGGCAGAGGAGATCAGCGAGGCCCAGACGAGACTGCTCCACTCCATCATTGAGAGCGCCGCTCTGGCCCTGGAGCGATTTCGCAGCTTGCAGAATCAGGCGAAGATCCGGGAGCAGGCCACCCAGGAGCGGTATCGGGGCAATCTGCTGCGGGCCATTTCACACGACCTGCGCACCCCCCTCTCCGGTATTATGGGTACCAGCGAAATGCTCATGGGCATGACGGACAGAGAGGACCCCCGCTATGATATGGCAGAGGGGATCTATAAGGATGCGGACTGGCTCCACGCACTTGTGGAAAATATTCTGAATCTCACCAAGCTCCAGGACGGACGGCTCACATTGTACAAGGAGCCGGAAGTGGTGGAGGAGGTTCTGGGAGCGGCCCTCACGGTGCTGGAAAAGCGGTTTCCCGGTCGGGAGATCTCCGTCACCACACCGGATACCCTGCTGATGGTACCCATGGATGCCCGGCTTATCAGCCAGGTGCTGGTAAACCTTCTGGACAATGCGGTCAAGCACACCCCGGAGGGGGAACCCATCGGGATCTCCGTGAGCGCCGACCAGGCGCAGGAGCTGGTGTATTTTGAGATTTTCGACCACGGCTGCGGCATTTCAGAGGAGGATCTGCCCCATATTTTCCAGACCTTTTACACCACTCGGGGCAAGAGTGCCGATGCCCAGCGGGGCGTAGGTTTGGGCCTTTCCATCTGCCAGTCCATCGTGGAGGCCCACGGCGGTCAGATCTGGGCGGAAAACAGAGAGGGCGGCGGCGCAAAGTTTACATTTACATTACCCTTTGGAGATGAAGACAGTGACAATGCATAATGAAACCATATTGATCGTAGAGGATGACACGCAGATCCGCAATTTCATTGCCTATATTTTGAAACAGGAGGGCTTTCCCTACATGACTTCCGGCACGGCTCAAGGGGCGCTGTCCACCCTGGTCTCCCAGCATATCGATCTGATGATCCTGGATCTGGGGCTGCCGGATTTTGACGGCATGGAGGTGATCGACAAGGTGCGGCAGTGGTCAGAGCTGCCCATCATCGTAGTCTCTGCCCGGGATCAGGACAAGGAAAAGGCTGCGGCCCTGGATGCGGGGGCGGATGATTATTTATGTAAACCATTTTCTGCCACAGAGCTGCTGGCAAGAATCCGGGTGGCTATCCGGCATCTACAGAAATCCGGCAGAAGTCAGACCCAGCCGGTGCTGAGCGTGGGAGAGCTGAGCATCGATCTGGAGAAGCGGCAGGTATTTCTGAAGGGGGAGACCCTCCATGTGACCCCTATGGAGTACAGCCTTCTGACCCTGCTGTTTAAAAACATCGGAAAGGTGCTCACAACCCAGTACATCCTCAAGGAGGTGTACGGAGTGGGCTATGGCACCGACACCCAGGCCCTCAGAGCCCTGATGGCAGGCCTCCGGAGAAAAATCGAACCGGTTCCCGCAAAGCCCCGGTATATCCTTACGGAAATCGGCGTGGGCTACCGCCTTGTGGATGAATGATACCAGATACCCCCTGCTTTTTATGCAAAGCAGGGGGTGATTTTTTTTCTCACAGGATTCTCACATGAAAAAATACTCTCTCACACCACACTCACGGAACAGAGAGTATGATACGGGTGCAACGAAGAGAAAGACATGAAGCAAAAAACCCCGATATGTGCCTTTGTGGCAGCGGTATTTATGGATGTGGTTTATCACCTGTTACGGTTTCAGAATTCATCCTTTCGCTTACAACCAAGTCCTTTTGAAGGGGGAAATACCATGAAAGCGACAGCTATTCAAGAAAAGGCTTCTGCTGAGTACAGCCTCAGCGCTACCATTCGCGCACTGGTGGGCAGTGGGGACTATGCAGCCTGTGAGGATCTCATCAGCAAGGCGATGGGAGCCAATCCCCATTCCCCGGAGCCTCACAATCTGATGGGCATTCTGTTGGAAAAGACCGGCAACCACCCCATGGCTATGAAGCATTTTCGGGCGGCCTGTGATTTAGACCCCACCTATCGGCCAGCCAGTCAGAACATCAATAACTACGGTACCTTCTACTCCAGCGGAAGATGCGCCTTTGATGACACGGACTGCATGGATGAGGGCGCAGGGCAGTACGTAGTGCAGTATAACGAACAGGGAATCGGTCATGTCGTTGGGAGGAGATAAGAAATGAAACGATTTGAAAAGAAAGTTCACGACGAGTATACCATTATTGTGGGCTGCGGACGGCTGGGTGCCAACCTTGCCAATACACTGTCCGACGAGGGCAGAAACGTGCTCATCATGGATGAGGACGGTCACGCATTTCGCCGCCTGTCCAGCAGCTTCGGCGGCTTATCCGTAGTGGGCGACGGCACGGACCTGGATGCCCTGCAGGAGGCACAGATTCAGAACGCATCGGTGATGGTGGCAGTTACCAACAGCGATAACACCAATATTATGGTAGCTCAGATCGCAAGAGATGTATTCCATGTGGAGCGTGTCATCGCCAGACTCTACGATCCGGAGCGGGAATGTGTTTACCGGGAGCTGGACATCGACACCATCTGTCCTGCGGTGCTGTCCGCCAAGGAAATTGACCGTTTCCTGGATGCATTTCATACCCAGGCAGACAGACCCAAGGAGGCACTGGCATGAAGAAGAGAATCCTACTGATCGGCGGCTGCAATAAGGCAAAATCTCTGGCGCTCTCCCTGCTGGGACAGGGCTACAAGGTAACCGCCGTCAACGAAAACTATCAGGACTGCATGATGCTGGCGGAAATTGAGGGCCTTACGGTGATCCACGGCGACGGCACAAAGCCCTTTATTCTGGACGAGGCCGGGGCCCAAGAGTGCGATATCGCCATCGCCCTCACCTCCAAGGATGAGGACAATCTGGTGTCCTGCGAGCTGTGCAAGAAAAAATTCCATGTAAAAAAGACGGTTTCCCTGGTGGCAGACCCGAAAAAGACTGATTTCTTCTACAAAATGGGCATTGACAGCGTGGTCTGTGCCATCTCTGCCATCACGGGCATCATCGAGCAGCAGGCCTTTATCGATGAGATGACCAATATCATTCCCATCGGCACAGGCCGTGTGCAGATCGTAGAGGTACAGATCCCGGGACAGTCTCCTGTGGCAGGAAAGAAGCTGTGGGAGATCACCCTGAGCAAAGATGTGATTATCGGCTGCATCCTCCGGGGAGACAATACCCTCATTCCCCGAGGCGATACCCGGATCCTGGCAGGCGACACCCTGGTGGTGATTTCCAGCAATGGTCAGGAGCTGGCGGCGATCAAGCAGCTGACAGGGAGGTAATTTCCAATGAAACGAGTCCTCAATGACTGCTCCAGTGTGGGTAAGCTGATGGTTCTGATCGGACTGTTTGTGGCAGCACCCCTTCTGGTGCTGCCCTGGTATCCTCAGGACGTGGGCTTTACCATGGCATTTCTCATTCCCGGCGGCGGCTCTATCCTGCTGGGACTTCTTTTCTGTATTTTTGCAAAACGGGATACAGAATGCGCATCGGATTGGCGCTCCTCCGTGCAACGTTCCAGTCTTACGGTTCTGTTCGCATGGGGCTGGGGTGTGCTGATCGGTGCGCTTCCCTTTGTGCTGGGTGACCAGCTGAGAATGGTGCAGGCACTGTTTGAAGCAGTCAGCGGCTGGACCACCACAGGTCTTTCCGCAATGGATGTGAGCATCACCCCCATGATCTACCTGTTCCACCGGAGCTTTATGCAGTACTGCGGCGGCCTGGGCTTTATTATGATGATGATTATTCTCATCTCCAACAAGCAGTCCATGAACCTCTACAGTGCAGAAGGGCATCCGGACAAGATCATGCCCAATATCAAAAAGACCGCCCAGGCGATTTTCGTGATCTACAACATCTGCCTGGTGCTGGGTACGGTTGCCTACCGGATCGCCGGCATGAGCTGGTTTGACAGCATTTGTCACAGTATGTGCTCTTTGTCCACCGGCGGCTTTTCCACAAAACTCAACAGCATCGGTGAGTACAACAGCCTGTCCATTGAAATCATCACCATTGTGCTGATGCTGATCGGTACCACCAATTTCGCAGCTCTCATCCTGCTGGCCAAGGGCAAGGTGAAGTCCTTCTTCCGGGTCAGCGAAGTCAGGTTCATGTTTATCCTGCTGGCGATTTTCATCCCCATTACTGCCTTTTCTCTGGCAGACGGCCTGGAAATCAGCTACTGGGAGGGCCTCAGAAAATCCTCCTTTGACGTGGTTTCCGCCCTCTCCACCTCCGGCTACTCCACCATGAGCTATGCCCAGTGGCCCCATTTTGCAATCGGCGTGCTGATCCTCATGATGATTATCGGCGGCGGCATCGGCTCCACAGCCGGTGGTATCAAAATCTCCAGAGTATATCTGATGCTCCGGCTTGCGGCTGCCAACATTAAGAAGAAGCTGTCACCCTCCCGGAACATTGCGGCGCCCCACTATGTGAAGGCCAACGGCAAGGCTCCTATCGACAAGGAGCTGGCAGAGGATACAACAGGATTTGTGATCTGCTATCTGGTCATTTATGTGATCGGCTCCCTGCTTTTGACGGTGACGGCAAACTGCACCCTTACAGAGGCCATGTTTGACTTCGCCTCCTCCATCAGCACCGTAGGTCTCTCCATCGGCATTACGAACCCCCTCACAAACGATGCAACGCTCATTGTGGAGATGATCGGCATGCTGCTGGGGCGGCTGGAAATCTTCATTGTGCTCATTGGTATTTCCTCCGGCTTTGGCGTAATCAAAAACTTCTTTAGGAGAAAAATCGTAAAATAAACCATAAGCAGGTACTGCTTCCTGGCATCTGTCCAGAAAGCGGTGCCTGCTTTTTATATTGGGGGACTGGGATTGACAAAAGGGAAGACTGGTGCTATCCTATTAGCGGAAGTGAATAACAGTTTAAGTGCCCAGGGGTGTGGTAATAACGCTCCGGGAGAATAGGGAATCGTGTGCAAATCACGAACGGTACCGCCACTGTAAGCGTGTAGGTGCCCGCATTTGGCGAAAGCCGGTCATTGGAGACTGCTCCGAGAAGGCTGTGCGGGTGCTGACGATACGTAAGTCAGGAGAACTGCTTAAACGGTGTTTTACTGCCATGCTCTGCCAGTATGGAGCATTAGGCGTGTTTGGCGCAGAAAAGCGGCTGCGGTGACTTCGGGTTCGGAAGTTGTCGCAGCCTTTTTGGCTGTTCTTGGTTGCCGGGAAATCCCCCTTTTTCCCGGATTGATCCCTCCGAGAACAGCCGGCCAAACATTTTTCGTCTCAATACAAAGAAAACGCCGGAGAAGTTCTCCGGCGTTTTTGTGCTTGCTAGGAACTGTTCTTTCCTGTCATTCTGAGGGAGTGAAGTGACCGAAGAATCTTGCGTTAAGATCCTTCGCTAGCACTCAGAATGACAGTAAAAAGATTCTTCGCTTCGCTCAGGATGACAGCAAAAAGATTCTTCGCTTCGCTCAGAATGACAGAGTCTTCCCCTTTTTGTCATTCTGAGGGAGCGAAGTGACCGAAGAATCTTGCGTTAAGATTCTTCGCTAGCGTTCAGAATGACAGCAAAAAGATTCTTCGCTCCGCTCAGAATGACAGCGAAAAGATCCTTCGCTCCGCTCAGAATGACAGCGAAAAGATCCTTCGCTTCGCTCAGGATGACAGAGTCTTCCCCTTTTTGTCATTCTGAGGGAGCGAAGTGACCGAAGAATCTTGCGTAAGGAGGGTAAAAAAACACCGGAGAGTGACCTCTCCGGTGTTTGTATTTTTAGGATCAATCCTTCAGAGGGTTGCCCTTGCCGTCCTTGTTGATGCTGCCGGTGAGGATCATGATGCCCTCCACAAGACCCCAGATGGAGCTTGCAGGAGCCAGCATACCGCAGCTGAGGACAGAGATCAGCAGCTGTGCAACTGCCTTACCGGTGTAGCCCAGGTAGAAGTTGTGAACACCGACAGTGCCCAGGAAAATACCCAGCAGACCGGCGGTCAGCTTGCTCTTAGCATCTGCACGGACGGTGGGAGCAACAGCAGCACCGCAGGAGGTGCACACAGCAGCACCGGGAGCCACAGGCTGGCCGCAGTTGGCGCAGTAGCTGCTTCCGTTGTTGGTTGCGCAGCCGCACTTTACGCATACAGCCGCATTGGAATCGATAGGATTGCCACAGTTCTTACAATACATAATAATCTCTCCTTTTTGAATGTGTGGATAATCTTTTAAATGGTTAAATTCCCATTAAAAAACGCATACAGGCGCCCGATGTAGCAAATGAACAGCAGCCCCAGAATGGTGCACAAAATCGCTGTGTTCGTGCGCTTGCTGGAAAAAGGCTGGCAGTCATAAAGCAGGAAAATAGCCACCACTGGCACAACCCAAAATAGAGGGTGATAGTAAAAGGCTTCTGCAAAATCAAACCGCAGTGCCGCCAGCCACGCTCTGCTCATGCCGCAGCCCGGACAGGGAACACCGATTGCCTCACGGATGGGACAGGGGCACCCTAAGAAAGCACACAGTACCAGTACACCGCCGCACAGCAGAAACAGCGGCACCTTCCAGCGCAGATTGGTTGGCTTCTTCAAATCAGTTTCACTTCCTAGTGGTAGTATTCTATCATCTGATGTCGAATTTTGCAATATGGTACGTACATATTTATTAACTTTCTGTAAGAGCTATTGACATTACAAGGACTTTACTGTTATAATCCCTACGCAGTAGCACTCATGTGCGGGATATGGCCCAAACCCCTATTTTAATGTCTATGAAATATGGAAATATTAAGTGCATATGGTATGAAAATTAACTTTCTATACTATAGTATTTAAATGGAGGGGTCTATATGAGTGTCTTTGAGGTGCTGCTGCTGGCGTTGGGGCTGAGCATGGATGCATTTGCCGTGTCCGTTTGCAAAGGCCTGTCTGTGAAAAAGGCGGGACTGCGGGAGTGCGCCATATGCGGCAGTTGGTTCGGCGGCTTTCAGGCAGTAATGCCTGTAGCCGGGTTCTTTTTGGGAGCAGCCTTTCTGGATAAGATCCAGGCGGTGGATCACTGGGTGGCCTTCGGACTGCTGGCAGTGGTTGGCATCAATATGCTGAAAGAAGCCATGGATCAGAAAGCTGCGCCGGAGGAAGAAAACGGAGATCTGTCTGCAAAAGAGATGCTGCTGCTGGCGGTTGCCACCAGTATCGATGCGCTGGCGGTGGGAATCTCCCTTGCCATGGTGGGCAGTGTAAATATTGTCACATCTGCGATCCTCATTGGGGCGGTGACCTTTGGCCTGTCTGCCCTGGGGGTGAAGCTGGGAAATCATTTCGGTAACCGCTTCCAAAAGAAAGCCCAGATTACCGGCGGCATAATTCTCATCCTATTGGGAACAAAGATTTTGATGGAGCATCTGGGGATTTTACCATGATAAGAAAGACCAAAGGCCGTATGCGGCTGTGCACTGTGCTGCTGATTTTAAACATCCTGTTTATTTTCGGCAATTCTCTGATGCCCGGTTCCGTGTCGGCGGCATTCAGCGGATGGGTAAAGGACATCCTGGCCGGAGTTTTCGGAGGAGATCCGGGAATATCCGGGACGGGTCACGGAATTCTGCGAAAGCTTGCGCATTTTACAGAGTTTACCGGCCTGGGTCTGTGCCTAAGCTGGCTGCTTAGCATGCTGCGGAAGCGCCCGTGGCTTCCCTTAGTATACGGTTTCCTGGTGGCGTGCATGGATGAGACTATCCAGTGCTTCGTACCAGACCGAAATCCCAATTTTAAGGACGTACTGATCGACACCTCCGGCGTACTGCTGGGTGTGCTGGTACTCCTGGTTGGGCATACATTACATAAAAGGAAAAAGAATTTGGAGGAAATACTAAAATGAAAAAACTCGTATCTCTGCTGCTGGTAGCAGCTATGGCGGCAACTCTCTTTGCAGGCTGCGGCAAAAAGGACAGCGGCACTGAAAAACCCTCTCTGTCCGGCACAATGGAAGAAATTGCCAACAAGATCGCCCAGGAGCAGCCTACCGATATCATGGCAGCTGTGACCCCCATCGATGTGACCGACACCTCTGAGGAAGGCGCATGGGCCCTCAGCTACAACACCGGCCTTACCAGCGCAGATAAGATCAGCGACGCTGCTGTGTACGAGGCAATGATCGGCTCCATGGCTTTTTCCATGGCTGTGGTCCGTGTTAAGGATGCTGCCGATGCAAAGGCAGTGGCTCAGGAGATGAGCGACAAGATCGACACCCGTAAGTGGGTCTGTGTAGAAGCAAACGACAAGATGGTTGCAGGCTACGGCGACGTGGTTATGCTCATCATGCTGGACACCGAGCTGGGCATGACCGCTCAGAGCTACGTGGATGCATTCCAGAAGGTCTGCGGCGGCGAGCTGGACTTCACCATTTAATTGATAAGGCAGCGGCACAGCCGCTGCCTTTTTTGTAAGGAGTAAAACTATGCTGTTTTCCAGTATCCCTTTTTTGTACTATTTCCTTCCGGTGGTATTGATCGTATACTTTCTGGTACCCCGCTGTCTTAAAAATGCGGTTCTCCTTGTATCCAGTCTGGTTTTTTACGCCTGGGGAGAGCCTCGGTACGTGATCCTTATGGTCGCAACCATCCTTCTGTTTTATCTCTGCGGTCTGGCCATCGGCTGGTGCCGCCAGAAAAAATGGAAGAAGTTCTATCTCATCGTATCTGTGGTGGTGAGCATCGGCCTGCTGGCCATTTTCAAATACGCTGATTTCTTCGTGGGCAGCTTCAATGCCGTCACTGGCCTCAGCGTGCCGCTGCTGCGTCTGGCACTGCCCATCGGCATCAGCTTTTATACCTTCCAGTGTCTCAGCTACACCATCGATGTGTACCGGGGCAATGCCCAAGTTCAGAAAAATCCCATCAGCTTCGGTGCCTATGTGGCGCTGTTTCCCCAGCTGATCGCCGGCCCCATCGTCCGGTATGTGGATGTGGCACGGGAGCTGGACAGCCGCACCCACAGCTGGGATCAGGTGGCGGTGGGACTGCGCAGATTTCTGGTGGGTCTTGCCAAGAAAATTATCCTTGCGGATAATTTCGCCCTGCTTATTAAGCTTTTCCGAGAGTCGGGTCAGCAGTCGGTACTCTTTTACTGGATGTACGCCATCGCCTTTACCTTAAATATCTACTTTGATTTCTCCGGCTATTCGGACATGGCCATCGGCCTTGGCCGGGTGTTTGGCTTTCATTTTATCGAAAACTTTAACTATCCCTACCTGTCCAAGAGTGTTGCGGAATTCTGGCGGCGCTGGCATATGAGTCTCGGCAGCTGGTTCCGGGACTATGTGTATATTCCCATGGGCGGCAATCGGGTGAGCAGGGGCCGCTGGGTCTTCAACATTCTGACCGTGTGGATGCTCACAGGCCTGTGGCACGGTGCTGCCTGGAACTTTGTACTCTGGGGACTTATGTTTGCGGCCCTGCTGCTGATAGAAAAGTGGGTGCCTGCCCTGGGGAAACTGCCCGGGGTGGTTCGGCATCTGTATGTACTGCTGGCGGTGGTCATCAGCTTTGTGCTTTTTAATGCGGAGTCTATTCACCAGGCGGGAACGGATCTTGCGGGGATGTTCGGCTTTGGAGGACTTCCTCTCATTACCCGGGAGAGTGTGTACTATCTGCGCAGCTATGGGGTGCTGTTCCTAATGGGCTTCGTGGGGGCGACCCCTGTGGTACGGGATACGGCAAACCGGGTATACGCCACAAAGCTGGGGGCGATTCTGGAGCCGGTGGTGCTGATCCTGCTACTGATTGTGTGCAGCGCCTATCTGGTGGACGGCTCCTTCAGCCCGTTTCTGTATTTCCGCTTTTAAGGAGGGTAAATCCGCATGAATAAGAAAATACGTGCCATTGGGGCCGTGGTTTTGGTGGCAGTGTGGGCTGTTCTGACGGCTCTGGCCTGGTTCGGCCCGAAAGAGGATGTGTCGGAGGCGGAGCGGCGACCGCTGGCCCAGATGCCGGAATTCAGCGCCGATACCCTCCTCAGCGGCAAGTTTATGACTGCCTTCGAGGACTACACCCTGGATCAGTTCCCCATGCGGGACCGGATTCGGCAGGTAAAGTCCCTGTTTCACGCCTATGTGCTGCATCAGAAGGACAATAACGGCATTTATATGGCAGACGGATACGCAGCCAAACTGGAGTATCCGCTGAAGGAACCCTCCCTAAAGAATGCCATCACCCGCTTTACAGGGCTGTATGAGACCTATCTAAAGGACAGCGGCTGCCATGTGGTAGCGGCAGTGGTGCCGGATAAGGGCTACTATCTGGCAGAGGCAAAGGGCTATCCGGCCATGGATTATGAAAAGCTCTTTTTGGAGCTGGAGGAGAAAATGCCCTGGGCGGAGTTTGTGGATCTGACCGACTGCCTGTCCCTTGCGGACTACTACCGCACCGACACCCATTGGCGGCAGGAGAAGATCCTCCCGGCAGCCCAGAAGGTTGCCCAGACTCTGGGGGTGTCTATTCTCCAGCAGGAGGATTACACCCAGGTTCCCCTGGAGCGCCCCTTCTACGGCGTGTACTACGGTCAGGCGGCCCTGCCCATGGAGCCGGAGCCTCTTTACAAAATGGAAAGCGAGCTGCTCTCCCAGTGCCGGGTGTTCAACCACGAAACAAAGCAATACGGCCCGGTGTACGACATGGAGAAGGCCCGGGGCAAGGATCCCTACGAGGTGTATCTGTCCGGTGCCAAGGCCCTGCTGACCATTGAAAATCCCAATGCCGCCACGGACAGAGAGCTGGTGGTGTTCCGGGACTCCTTCGGCAGCAGTCTGGTGCCCCTTCTGGTGCAGGACTATCAGAAGGTGACACTGGTGGATATCCGCTATGTGGCCTCTAACCTTGTGGGGCAGTATGTGGATTTCCACGGACAGGATGTACTGTTTCTTTACAGCACCCTGGTTCTGAACAGCAGTACCACACTGAAGTAAGAAAAATCCCTCTTTCGTAGAGAAAGAGGGATTTTTTTATGACTTCAGAGCCAAATTGTGAATCCAGGTGCCTTTTTTAATCATGTAATGCCCCAAAAAGCATTTGAGAAGATCCGGCAGCTGGCAGATAAAGTACAGGGGGACGATGGAGAGGTCCGTAAACCGGCTCAGCAGATAGGCAAGGGGAACCTGCACCACAAAAATAAAGCCGCTGTCAAAAATCATGGTGATCCAGGTCTTACCCCCGGAGCGGATGGTGAAATAAGCGGAGGTCACATAGGTCACGAAGGGCTTCATAATGGCGAGAATCAGAATCAGCTGGGCCGAGAGCTGACGGACGGAATCGGTGGTATTGTAGAGTTTGGGGAACAGCTCTGAGAGGGCCCCCAGAATCACCGCAAATACAAGGCCGCACAGGATGGAGAGGGCCAGCAGCTTGTCGTTGGTGTCCCGGATCTCCTTTCTGGGGCAGGCGGCACCCATCAGCTGCCCCATGAGAATGCCGATGGTGTTGGCAAGGGACAGGGTGATGACGCTGGCAAAGTTATTGATGGTATTTGCTATGTTGGAGGCGTTCACCACATCCAGACCGCAGGTAGAGTAGCACTGGTTCAAAAATGCCACACTCACAGAAAAAAGGGTCTCATTGAGAAGCAGGGGAATGCCCTTTATGGTCATCTGCTTTAAAAGGGGCAGGGGGATCCGCAGACTCCGGTAGGCCCCCCGGATGAAGGGGTTCTTTTTGGGGTGCAGGTGGGTCCACCCGGCCACGATGGCCAGCTCCACATAGCGGGAGATGACGGTTGCAATGGCAGCGCCCCGGGCGCCCATGGCCGGAATTCCCAGACCGCCGAAAATCAGAATGCAGTTGAGCACCAGATTCACAAACACTGCCGCAGAGCCTGCAATCATGGGTACCATAGTCTCGCCGCACTCCCGGAGAGTGCCGGAGTAGGCAGAGCTGATGGCAAAGGGGAGCAGGCCCCAGAGGATGATATTGAGATACCCAAGCCCGTGGTGCAGGATCATCTCCGCATCCTGGGGGCTGCCCTCCCCCTGTAAAAACCAGCCGATCATGGTGGGAGCGCCGGAAATCAGCGCCAGAATAAATACAAGTGAGAGCAGAGCACAGATGATCTGCTTAAAGCGGAAGGTGTACCGGACACCCTCTGTGTTATCGGCTCCGTGGAACTGAGCCGTAAAAATACCGGCACCGGAGGTGGCGCCGAAGATACACAGGTTAAATACAAAAATGAGCTGATTGACAATGGAAACGCCGCTCATTTCCAGATTGCCGACCCGTCCCACCATGATGTTATCCAGTAGGGATACAAAGGTGGTAATGCCGTTTTGAATGATAATGGGGATGGCGATCCGCAGAACCCGACTGTAAAAACTGCGATCACCGATATACCGTTTGACCATAGATACCTCTCTCTTTTTTTGAAGTAGGGTAATACTATCACAAATTTTCCCAAAATGCAACAAAAGAGCGCCCGAAGGCGCTCTTTTGTGTAAAAATCAGCACTTGCCCAGAAGCCGGATGTAAAACTCCACAGACCGGGCGATGCACTCCAGACGGATGCGCTCGTTGTTGCCGTGGATGGTCTTGCGCTCCTCAGCGCTTAAATCCATGGCGGAGAACCGGTAAACGTGGCGGCTCAGATCCCGGTAGTGGCGGGGGGCGGGGCACTGCACCATGAGGTACGGGGACACCACGCAGCCACGCCAGGTCTCAGCCACGGCGGAGGCCACCTTGTCCCAGCTCTCGCAGCCGGTCTCGGAGATGGGGCTGGGTTCAAAGCTCTCCAAAACGGTGATTTCCACGCTGTCATCGTTTACGGTGCGGCGGAGGTATTCTGTGGCGGAGGCAACAGAGTCATCCGGGTTCAGGCGCATATTGGATACAAGGCTTGCCTTTGCCGGGATCACATTTCTGGCATTGCTGCCCTCCATCTGGGTGAAGGCCGTGGTGGTGCGCACCAGAGCATTCAGCTCACCGCCGCCCTTGCGGCAGATAAGATCCAGCACCGGGCGGAAGCACCAGAGGTTTGCAAAGATCACCTTGTAGAGGAAGGTGGAGCGGCGGCCCAAAGTGTCAAACATCTCTGCAACGGGCTTTGTGATGTGCATGGGGAAGGGATGCTCTACGATTCGGCGGCAGGCAGAGGCCAGAGAGGTGACGGGGGTCTTCACAGGGGGCGCAGAGGCGTGACCGCCGCCGGATTTGGCGCTGTAGCACACATTCATAAGTCCCTTTTCCGCAATGCCAATAAGGCCGCAGGGCTGGCTTACACCGGGGAATACATTTTCCACCACGGCGCCGCCCTCATCCACCACAAGAGCGGGGGTGATGCCCTGCTCTTTGAAGTAGTTTACAATGTTCACGGCACCCATGCCGTTGATCTCCTCACCGCCGGAGAAGGCAAAATACACATCCTGCTGGGGGACATAGCCCTGGCCTATCAGATGATTGGCGGAGAACAGCACACCGTTGAAGGTAACCTTGGTGTCCAGGGTGCCACGGCCCCACAGAATCCCGTCTTCAATGATGCCTGCAAAGGGGGGCTTCTCCCACTGGGCCTCCTCCACAGGCACCACATCGTAGTGGGCCATCATCACAGAGGGGGCATCCGATGCCTTGCCGGGCCAGCGGAACAGCAGACCTCTGTCCGGCAGGCGCTGGAAGCTGCATGTCTTAAAAACATTGGGATATAGATCGGGCAGCAGATCGATGAGCTTCTGAAACTCTGCCTCGTCCTCTTTTTTGTGGTCGTTGTAGGAGATGGTCTTACAGCGAACCAGCTGCTGCAGAGCGCTGACTGCGGCCTGCTGATCGAAGGTAACCGTCTCCTGGGAGATCTTCGGCTGACTCTTGGGGGTGAAGGTCACCGCACGGATGAGGATGACGGCGATAAACAGCAGGATCAGCCCCAAAATGATATACCCTACCATTATAAAGCACCTCTTTTATATAGTATTCTGGAAACAGCAATGGTAAAGACAACGCTGACAGGCACCATAATGCCCACGGTTCCGGCATTGAGGGCGGGAACAAAGATAAAGAGAATCAGCATCAGCACCACAGGGGCAATGGCGATTTTCCAGTTCTTGGACACAAACACCACACCCAAGCCGCCAAACAGGGCGGGCAGCATCTGGGCAAAGGCCGGTTCCAGTACCGGAGCTTCCAGAATGGGGGTCAGGGGTACGATCAGAATCACACCCACCAGAATCACCAGTGTGGTGACGATGCTGGAGGTGGCAATGGCGATGGTGGAGATCAGCTCTCCCTCCTCGCTGGTGGCGCTCACATGGTTTTGCTCCAGGGCGTTCAGAGCACAGGGCAGCTTCAGATTGGAAATGTTGCCTGTGACAAAGCTCAGATAGGAGCCACCGGCACCCAGCATGGGTACGAATGTGATGGTTTCAATGGCACCCACCGCCCAGTACATGGGGGCAGTGGCAATCAGACCCATAAGCAGGGCATGCCAGTCCGGGGAGACGCCGAAAATCACGGCAACGCTGATGGGAAAGGCCAGCAGCAGAACCATAACGCTCAGGTTCCAGATGCGGCCGTCACGATGGACAGAGTCCATATAGGTCATTGGCTTTTTCATAGGGCTACCTCCTTAACTGAGCCATGCGGTAAAGGGAATGGCGGACACCATACCCAGCACCAGACTGATGGGCAGGGCGTAGTCACCCAGCCATTTCCAGTTCAGCTTCTTCATGGCAAGACCGCAAAGACCCATCACAACGGCGGAAAAGGCCATGACACATACGGGGATCAGACCGGAGGTGGGAGAGTACTCTGTGCTGGGGATCCACAGCCGGGAGATATCGCAGAATACATAGCCCAAAAATGCGGCGATCATACCGATAAACATGGCGTTGTTCAAGGTGTCCGCCCATTTGGAATCCCGGTGCTCCAGGGAAGACATGCCGTTTTGCAGCTTCTTTCCGATGGCAGGCACCAGCCAAATGCCCAGCATAATGCTAAGGGTCATGACCAGGGTGATATTTACGTACTGCTGGGCGGTCAGCTCGCTGATCTTGCCCAGAGTAAGCCCCATGGCACTGACTGCATTTTCAGCGGCGATGGTTTCATAGCTCAGAGAACCTACCACACTGAGGCGCAGCCAGGGAAGGGGGATACCCAGACTTTTTGACAGGGCGATTACGCTGATGACGATGGCAACCGCCGGGGCGACGGTGAACACGGCTGCCGTGCGAATGGTCTTTTTGATCTTGGTCTGATCCATGCCGATGGCCTTGCTGCGCCGTACCGCCTTTACAAGGAAGTAGACGGACTGAGCCAGCACTACGGCAATCAGAATTCCTGCCATGCAAAACAGCAGGGGATGGTTGACATGAAACTCCATATATGCACCTCCACAAAAATATGGTTCTATTGTAGCACGGAGCCGTGCGTAAAACAAGGTGAAACCCCTCTGACTTAGTCAGAGGGGGAATTTCACTGGATATTGGCAATGTCCTTGATGACTTCACCGGCGATGATGAGACCGGCTACTGAGGGGACAAAGGCATTGGAGCCGGGGAGGGCGTTGCGGCCCTCGGGCAGCTCTGCCCAGGCAGGATCCTCCGGGGAGAGCGCGGGCTTTATAGGCTCCTCCTGGGAGTAGACCACCTTCAGCTTCCGAATGCCCCGTTTGCGGCACTCCTTGCGCATGATCCGGGCCAGAGGACACACGGAGGTCTGGCTGATATCTGCAACCCGAAAGGCGGTGGGGTCCAGCTTGTTGCCCGTACCCATGGAGCTGATAATGGGGGTGCCGGTTTCCTGGGCGGTGAGGGCAAGGGCCAGCTTTCCGGTAACTGTGTCGATGGCATCCACCACATAGTCATACTGGGTAAAGTCGAAGGTATCTGCCGTGTCGGGGGTAAAGAAAGTCTGGATGGCCCGGACTTTAATTTCCGGGTCGATGGCAAGCACACGCTCTGCCGCCACCACCGCCTTGCTGCGGCCTACGGTGTTCCGGGTGGCCAGAATCTGGCGGTTAATATTGGTGAGACTGATGGTATCGTGGTCAACAAGGTCCAGAGCGCCGATGCCGCTGCGGGCCAGCGCCTCAACCACGTATCCTCCCACACCGCCCAGACCGAACACAGCCACGTGGGCCTTGCGCAGCCGGGACATGCCCTGTTCACCCAGCAGAAATTGGGTGCGGCAATAGGGATTCATAAAAACATCCTTCCGATTTTAAATGTATTGCTGAGAGATCACGTCGATCACGCCCCGGGTGGTGAGCCGCAGGGTGGGGATGACGGGAAGACTCATAAAGGACAGGGTCATAAAGGGGTCGATCTGGCTGCCGATGCCCAGAGCGTGGGCGGTGGCCTTGGCCTGCTCCAGCTGCTCGTTCACAGCGGTGAGGCTCTGGTGGCTCATAAGACCTGCGATCTCCAGCTGCAGCTCGGAGAGCACCTGCCCGTCCTTTACCACCACGATACCGCCGTGATTTTCGGCGATTCGGTTGGAGGCAAGAGCCATGTCCCGGTCATTGCAGCCCACGCAGATGATATTGTGACTGTCGTGGGCAACGGAGGTGGCAACCGCACCGGCCTTGAGGCCGTATCCGTTCAGGTAGCCAATGCCGATATGACCGGTGTTTTTGTGGCGCTCGATGACCGCCATCTTGAGGATGTCGTGCTCCAGATCCACACCATCCGCATAGCCCCGATCCTCTGTGACGATCTGCCCGGGGATCATGCCGATCACGCCCTTGCGGCGAGGCTCGTGGAAGTCTTCGGGGGTGAGGGTGGGCAGATGGAAGGTATCCTGGGCCATCTGCTCCAGATACTCCGGGATCTCCGGCTTGGGGAAGTCCACGACCCGGCCTTCGTCGTATACAAGCTCTCCTTTTTTGTAGACGGTGACCACGTGGAAGTCTTTGAGATCCTCTACGATGGCGAAGTCTGCCAGATAGCCGGGGGCGATTGCCCCCCGGTTGTTCAGCAAAAAGTAGCGGGCGGCGTGGAGACAGGCCACCTGCACCGTCTGAATGGGGTCGGCACCCAGCGCCACGGCTCTGCGGCAGATGTAATCTATGTGTCCATGCTCCAGAAGGTCGTTGGGGTGCTTGTCGTCGGTGCAGAACATGCAGCGGTCAAAGTACTTGGGGGATTTGACCAGGGAGATCAGCGCATCCAGATTGCGGGCGGCGGTACCCTCCCGGATCATAATGAACTGGCCTCTGCGGAGCTTCGAAAGAGCATCGTCCATATCGGCGCACTCATGGTCAGAGTATACCCCGGCTGCAATGTAGGCGTTCAGATCCTTTCCGGTGAGGCCCGGGGCGTGACCGTCGATTTTTTTGTGGTGGGCCTGGGAGGCTACGATTTTTGCAACGGTGCTGCTGTCCGCCGCCAGCACGCCGGGGAAATTCATCATCTCTGCCAGACCCAGCACTCTGGGGTGGGAGAAGAAGCTGTCCACATCCCGGTAGTCCAGGTTTGCGCCGCTCTCGTCCATGGGAGAGGCAGGCACACAGGAGGGGATCATAAACCGCACATCCACCGGCAGCCCTTCTGTGGCAGAGAGCATATAGTCGATGCCGTCAGTACCCATTACGTTGGTGATTTCGTGGGGGTCTGTGATGACGGTGGTGGTGCCGTGGGGCAGGACAGCTCTGGCAAACTCTGTAGGGCTTACGAGACTGGATTCCAGATGGATATGGGCGTCGATAAAGCCGGGGCAGACGATCTTTCCGGTCATATCCACCTCTGTGTCTCCCTCATACTGCCCCAGACCTACGATAAGGCCGTGGGTAACGGCGATATCCTCTGTGGCAAGTTCACCGGAGAATACATTTACATAGGTGGCATTTTTCAGAACCAGATCCGCTTTTTTACGGCCGGTGGCCACCTGAATGATTTCCTGCTTTTTGATTAGTTTTCTTGAGATCTTTCCAGACCAGGTTTCATTATATGCCATTTTGTACGCCTCCTGAGTAAATTTTTTTTATCATACCACAGGGACAGACGGAAGTAAAATAAAAATTCACGATGGCATGGCACAGATGCCCCAAAATGAAAGGGCAAAAGATCTGACAGATCGGGGAAATCTGCACATAATAAAACATGGTTGCAAAGCGATATAAAATTGTTATAATATTGTATAAAATGAGATTGCTATGGGATGAAGGAGTTGCAAAATGGCAAAAGTGAGAGAAGTTTTGCATCTGCGGATGAAACAGAAACCTGTAAAATTCAGCTCTACACAGAGCATCGCCCTGACATTTGCAGGGATTATTCTATTGGGAGCGCTGCTGCTTATGCTGCCTGCCGCCTCCAGAAGCGGTCAGTCCTGCGGCTTTCGGCCGGCGCTTTTCACGGCTACCTCTGCCACCTGCGTGACGGGGCTTGTGCTCTATGACACCTGGACCCAGTGGAGCGGTTTCGGACAGGTCGTGATCCTGTGTCTGATTGAACTGGGCGGCCTGGGCTTTATGGCGGCGGCCTCTGCGGTGGTGTTCCTGCTGCGCAGGAAGATCGGCCTAAGGCAGCGGATGCTCATTGCCCAGGCCTACAGCCTCCATGACATTCAGGGGGTTGTGCGGCTGCAAAGGTGGGTGATTCTGGGGAGCATCGGCATTCAGCTGACGGGAGCACTGGTACTCACGCTGCGGTTTTTACCCCAGTGGGGTCTGCGGCAGAGTGCGATCTGGGGCATTTTCCACTCCATATCCGCTTTCTGCAATGCGGGATTTGATATTTTCGGCTCCTTTGCCCCGGGACAGAGCATGATCCCCTTTAACAGCGATCCGGTGGTGTGCATCACGCTCATGTGCCTCATCTCCCTGGGCGGCCTGGGCTTTTTCGTATGGGAAGAAGTGGTGCGGGTACACAATTTTAAGAAGTTTTCCGTGTACACCAAGCTGGTGCTCACCATGACCGCAGGGCTGATCCTGTCGGGTGCTGTGTTTTTCCTGATTTTCGAGTGGAATAATCCCCATACGCTGGGCAGCATGTCGACCGGGGACAAGGTGCTCAACGCCTTCTTCCAGTCGGTGACCCTGCGTACCGCAGGCTTTGCGGCGGTGGATGAGGCAATGCTCACCGATGCGGGCAAGGGGATCTCCATTATCCTAATGCTGATCGGAGGCTCCTCCGGCTCTACAGCCGGCGGCATCAAGACGGTGACCGTTGTGGTGCTGCTGCTCTTTATCAGATCCAGAGCCTGCGGCAAAAGCACGGTCAGCGTGTTCCACAGAACCATTCTCAACGAGCAGATCCTGGATGCCATGACCATTGTGTCCATTATGGCGGGCCTTACCTTTATGGGAGCGCTGTTTATTACAGCCACATCGCCCATCGGCTTTACGGACAGCCTGTTCGAGACGGCCTCCGCACTGGCTACCGTGGGCGTTACAGCCGGGGCAACGCCGCTTCTGAGCGTTCCGGCGCAGATCATGATTATTGTGTTTATGTATTTTGGACGGGTGGGCGTACTGACCATCAGCCTGGGCTTCCTGATGGGGAACCGGGCGGAGGAGCGGTTTGCGTATGCGCACACCAATTTACTGATCGGTTAGGAGGAAACTATGAAATCTTATATGGTGATCGGCCTGGGCCGATTCGGTGCAGAAGTGGCCCGCAAGCTCTGTGAGCTGGGGGGCGAAGTGCTGGTGATGGATACAAACAGCGAGCTTGTGCAGCAGCTGAGCAGCTTCGTGACCCACGCGGTGGTGGGAGATGCCAGAGACAAAGAGGTGCTCCGGGCCCTGGGCGCCCGCAATTTCGACTGCGCCGTGGTTGCCATCGGTGACAGTCTGGCGGACTCGGTTCTGGCAACCATGAATTTGAAGGAGCTGGGCGTGGCACGGATCGTGTGCAAGGCCCACGACGAGACCCACCGGCAGGTGCTTGTAAAGCTGGGTGCCGATCATGTGGTGATCCCGGAGCAGGAGAACGCCATGAGACTGGCACGGAACCTGTTTAATCCCAATGTGCTTGACTATATCGAGCTGTCCGATGAATATGGCATTATCGAGGTGCCGGTGCCTAAGTGCTGGCTGGATAAGAGCCTGAAAGAGCTGAATGTACGGGCGAAGATGGGGGTCAATATTATTGCGGTGGAGCGTGGCGGCCACATCAATGTGTCGCCGGCTGCGGATTATGAGCTGATGGAAGGCGACGTTGTCGTCATACTGGGCGACACGGATGCGCTGAACACCGTGCAGAACCTATGATGGAAGAACGGATTACCGCCCGGAAAAATCCACTGCTGCAGCAGGTACGGCGGCTGCTGAATTCCCGGAAAGAGCGGCAGGAGGCGGGCCTTTTTGTGGCCGACGGCACCAAGCTCCTAAACGAGGCGCTGCGGTGGTGGCCGGGACTGAATACGGTCATTTTGTCAGATGGGGTGCAGGCCTCGGTGCCGGAGCAGGTGCGTCTCGTGCGGGTTCCGGGAGATGTGATGGAGTCCATCTCTCCCATGCGCTCTCCCCAGGGCGCTCTTTTCCTGTGTAAGCTGCCGGAGAAAACGGAATTTATCCCCAAGCCCGGTATGCTGCTGCTGGACGGCATTCAGGATCCGGGAAACCTGGGTACCATTTTGCGCACAGCCGATGCGCTGGAGGTTCCGGTTGCGCTGCTGGAAGGCTGTGCAGACCCCTACAGCCATAAGGTTGTCCGCTCCAGTATGGGTGCGGTGTTCCGCACGCCTGTGGTGGAGACCACCTGGCAGCAGGCAAAGGCGCGCTGTGGGGAGGCAGAGATCCCTGTGGCGGTGACGGCCCTCAGCCAGAGAGCACAGGATCTGCGGCAGGCCCCCTTGGAAACCATGGCAGTTGTCATCGGCAGCGAGGGACAGGGAGTGCGCCGGGAGATCCTGGACAGCGCCCAGGCGGAGCTGATTATCCCCATGAACGCCAATTGTGAGTCTCTCAATGCGGCGATTGCGGCCACGATTGTTATGTGGCAGATGAAACGATAGATAGAAGGGAGTGGAAAAATGCTGCTGTACTGGATATGGTTTTCTCAGCTGAGCGGAATCCCTCTGTGGAAAAAGAGGGAGCTTTTGCAGCATTTTTCAGACCCGGAGGAGTTATATTACACGGATGCCCAGGAGCTTTCTGCCATAGAGGGCATGACAGATGAGATTTTAGAGGCCCTGTCCCAGAAGGATGTACAGGAGGCGGAGAAAATCCTGGCCCTGTGCAAACGAAAGGATATTGGGCTGCTTCCCTATGGAGACTGGGCCTATCCCCGGCGGCTGAAGGGGATTTCCGATCCGCCTATGGTACTCTATTACAGAGGCATACTGCCGGACTGGGATGCACGTCCCTTTGTGGCGGTGGTGGGTACCAGAAAGGCGACGGCCTATGGCTTGCAGGTTGCCTACCAGCTGGGTAGCCAGATCTCGGAGTGCGGCGGCATGGTGATTTCCGGCGGAGCCGGGGGCATCGATTCCAAGGCCATGGAGGGTGCGCTGGACACGGACACGCCGGTGGTAGGCGTTTTGGGCTGCGGTGTAGATGAGATCTACCCCAGAACCAATCGGCGGCTGTTTTCCCGGGTGGTACGCAGCGGCTGCCTAATCTCGGAGTACCCTCCCGGAGAGCCGCCTCTCGGCTGGCATTTTCCCCGGCGGAACCGGATCATCAGCGGCATCAGCCATGGGGTGGTTGTGGTGGAAGCTCCGGAAAAGAGCGGAGCACTGAATACGGCTCACCATGCCATGGAGCAGGGCAGGGACATTTATGCGGTGCCTGCAAACATCGGTCTTGCCTCCGGTGCAGGCAGCAACGGACTGCTGCAGCAGGGTGCGCAGACAGTGCTCAACGGCTGGGATGCGGTAAAATCCTATGAGCCGCTTTTCCCGGATGTGCTGCACAGAACAGAGGGAATTCTCTGCCCCGGACGGGAAAATTCTCAGCCAAAGGTTGCCGAGAAACCTGTTATCCCGGAAAAAGTTCAGAAAAAAGCCATTGACAATTTGGATAAATCTTCTTATAGTGTGTTAGACAACAGAGAGCCTGCCCTCAGCTCAGAGGAACAGGCGATTTTGGCACTTTTGTCCCGCAATCCGGAGCATTCCGACACTGTGGCGGAAAAATCCTCCATGCCTGCGTCAAAAGTGCAGTCTATTTTGACAAAACTCACGCTGAAAGGACTGGTCATGCACCATTCCGGCGGGCGTGTTTCCCTAAAATTATAAAAATCATAACAAGTGGAGGAAATCCATGGCAAATACATCCAATCTAGTGATCGTGGAGTCGCCGTCCAAGGCGAAGACCATCGGCAAATATCTTGGAAATGGGTATGTGGTAAAGGCCAGCATGGGCCATTTACGGGATCTGCCCAAAAGCACTATGGGCGTGGATATTGAAGGCGGATTTGAACCGGAGTATCAGCCGCTGGCGGCAAAGGCGGATCTGATTGCAGAACTGAAGAAGGAAGCGAAAGCGGCAGATACTGTATATCTGGCAACTGACCCGGACCGGGAGGGCGAAGCCATCTCCTGGCATCTAAAGGAGCTTTTGGGACTGCCCGAGGATAAGACTTGCCGTGTCACCTTTAACGAAATTACCCAGAAGGTGGTACGGGAGGCCATTGCCCACCCCAGAGCCATTGATATTGATCTGGTAAACGCCCAGCAGGCCAGAAGAATTCTGGATAGAATCGTGGGCTATCAGCTCTCCCCCCTGCTGTGGAAAAAAGTGAGAAGAGGCCTGTCCGCAGGCCGTGTCCAGTCCGTTGCCACCCGGCTGGTGGTGGATAAGGAAAATGAGATCCGTGCCTTCCAGCCCAGAGAGTACTGGTCTTTGGACGTGAAGCTGAACCGGGTGGGAAAGCCCGGCTCCTTTCTGGCCCACTACCACGGTGAGACCAAAAAGCGGGAGCTTGAAAACGAACAGCAGGTACAGCAGATCATCGATGATATCACCGATCAGGAGTTTACCGTGACCGGTGTGCGCAGAGCGGAGAAAAAACGCACCGCAGCACCTCCCTTTACCACCTCTACCCTGCAGCAGGATGCATCCCGGAAGCTGAACATGACCCCCAAGCGCACCATGGCCATCGCCCAGCAGCTGTATGAAGGCGTGGACGTGGAAGGGGAGGGTACACTGGGTCTTATCACCTATATGCGTACAGACTCCCTGCGCCTCAGCGATGAAGCCATGACAGCCGCTGCGGATTTCATCACCCATCGCTATGGAAAGGACTACTACTACGGCAGTTTCCATACCTTTAAAACAAAGTCCAATGCCCAGGATGCCCACGAAGCCATCCGTCCCACCCATGTGGAGCTGGACCCGGAGCGGATTGCGAGCAGCCTTACCAAGGAGCAGTATCGGCTCTACAAGCTGATCTGGAGCCGTTTTCTCGCAAGCCAGATGGCAAATGCCATCTACGATACTGTGTCTATCGACAGCACCTGTCAGGGACATGTGTTCCGCTCCTCCCACCAGAGTGTGAAGTTTAATGGCTTTTTGGCAGTCTATGAGGAGGGACGGGACGAGGAAGCGGAGGCAGTTGGCTCCCCCCTGCCGGATCTGCAGGAGGGTGACAAGGCCCTGGCCTCTGATCTTAAGAAGGAACAGCATTTCACCCAGCCCCCGGCCCGGTACACAGAGGCAACGCTTGTTAAGGCCATGGAGGAAAAGGGCGTAGGCCGTCCTTCCACCTATGCAAGCATTGTCTCTACCATTCAGGACAGAGAATATGTAAATAAACAGGACAAGCGTCTGGTCCCCACCCCCCTGGGTGAGGTGGTCACGGGGCTGATGATGGAGCGGTTCAATGACATCATCGATGTGGAATTCACCGCCAACATGGAGAGCCAGCTGGACGACGTGGAAGCGGGCAAGCGGAACTGGAAGGAGCTTCTGGCAGATTTCTATGCCCAGTTCCACCATGAGATGGAGGATGCGGAGAAGGCTCTGGAGGGTGTCCGGCTGAAGGTACCCGACGAGGTGACCGACGAGGTCTGTGAGCTCTGCGGCAGAAACATGGTGGTGAAAATCGGCCGGTTCGGCAAATTCCTGGCATGCCCCGGATTCCCGGAGTGCAAAAATACCAAGCCCATTGTGGAGAAAATGCCCGGCCGCTGCCCCAAGTGCGGCTCTACCATCCTAAAGCGCAAGTCCAAGCGGGGCTACGCCTACTATGCCTGTGAGCGTGGTGCCGAGTGCGGCTTTATGACCTGGGACGTGCCCACTGCGGAGGACTGCCCCAAGTGCGGACAGACCATGTTCAAAAAGTCCGGAAGAGGCCGCATGAAGCCCTTCTGTGTCAATGAAAACTGCGAAAACTTCCTGCCGGAGGATAAGCGGGGATATTATAAGAAGAAAGAGCCGGCGGAAACGCCCCAGGAAACCGGAGAGCAGAAGGAAGCCTCTGCTGAGGAAACAGAAGCAGAGAAGACCCCGGAGACCAAGGGGAAAAAGACCGCGGCTAAGAAGACAACCAAGAAAACGACTAAGACAACAACCAAAAAGACAACTGCGAAAACCACCAAGAAGGAGGACTGACCATGGCAGTGGTAAAAGTGATCGGAGCCGGCTTAGCAGGCTCGGAAGCTGCCTGGCAGCTGGCTCAGAGAGGCATTCAGGTGCAGCTGTATGAGATGAAGCCGGAGAAGAAGTCCCCGGCCCACCATGCAGATACCTTTGCAGAGCTGGTGTGTTCCAACTCCTTCCGGGGGGACAGACTGGAAAATGCGGTGGGGCTTCTGAAGGAGGAGCTGCGCCGTCTGGACAGCTTGATCCTTCAGTGCGCCGATGCCACCCGGGTGGAGGCTGGCGGCTGTCTGGCTGTGGACAGGCAGGGCTTTTCCCAGCTGGTAACGGAGAAAATTCGGAGCCATCCCAATATTACCGTGGTATCCCAAGAGGTGACAGCGGTTCCCGAGGGACCGGTGATCGTGGCGACCGGCCCCCTTACTTCCGACGGGCTGTCCCAGGCCATCGGAGCGTATTTCGGGCAGGATTATCTCCACTTTTTCGATGCGGCGGCACCCCTTGTCACCGCAGAGTCGGTGGATATGGACAAGGCCTGGTGGCAGTCCCGGTATGACCGGGGGACACCGGATTATGTAAACTGCGCCATGGATCGGGAGCAGTATGAGGCCTTTATCCGGGAGCTGATCACAGCGGAAGAGGCGGAGGTTCACGGCTTTGAGGATAAAAATGTATTTGAGGGCTGTATGCCCGTGGAGGTTATGGCCCGCAGAGGGCAGGACACGCTCCGCTACGGCCCTCTGAAGCCTGTGGGACTTACCGACCCCAAAACCGGGAAGGAGCCCTATGCGGTGGTTCAGCTGCGGCAGGACAATGCCGCAAAGAGCGTATACAATCTGGTGGGATTTCAGACCCATCTGAAGTTCGGAGAGCAAAAGCGGGTGTTTTCCATGATCCCGGCTCTGCGGAATGCGGAGTTTGTCCGCTACGGCGTTATGCACCAGAACACATTTCTCCAGTCTCCCAAGCTGCTGGACAGATGGTACGCAGACAGAAGAGAGCCCCTGGTAGCCTTCGCAGGTCAGATGACCGGCGTAGAGGGCTATGTGGAGAGCACCGCTTCCGGATATCTGGCGGCGGTGGCCATGGCAGCCAAGGTGCTGGGAAAGCCGGTGCCGGAATTCCCCAAGGAGACAGCGATTGGCGCTCTGGGACTGTATATCAGTGATTCACGGGTGGAGAATTTCCAGCCCATGAATGTGAATTTCAGCATCATTTCCCCGCTGGAAAAGAGAATCCGAAAAAAAGCAGAAAAGAATCTGGCAATCGCAAATCGATCTCTTGAGATTATCGACGGGATGATTGCCCTTGGCATATAAACGAAAAGAGGTGCAGCTATGAAGAT
>RCNH01000205.1_pt1 | contig 27906 bp, 23 predicted proteins | sample 2041161 | NCBI WGS metagenome assembly RCNH01 (sample SAMN09708215, study PRJNA481090) | Feces metagenome, whole genome shotgun sequencing project. | biome: feces | host: Leptonychotes weddellii | place: Antarctica: Sion Island | collected 2010-03-01 | reverse complement strand
CAGCTGGAGGAGGACCTGGGTGTGCCGCTGTTCGACCGCATCAACCACACTGTGGCGCTGAACAGCCGGGGCCAGGAGGTGCTGCAGTACGCCTACCAGATCTGCCAGAAGGTGGACGAGCTGGAGCAGCACATGCAGCATCAGGCCAAGCTCTGCGGCACGGTGCGGGTGGGCATGGCGGATTCCATGTGCAGCTGGCTGCTGGAGGGGCAGTTCTCGGCGCTGCGGCAGAAATACCCCGGTGTGGCGCTGCGCATCACCACCACCAGCACCGAGGAGATGCTGCATCTGCTGGATCAGAACGAGATCGACCTGGCCTACACCCTGGATGCCCACGTCTACCACCGGGACTACACCATCGCCGGGGAGGAGCGGATCGGCACCCACTTTGTCACAGCCTCCGCCGACCCGCTGGCCCAGGCCGGGCCGCTGCCGATGGAGCGCATTGTGGAGCTGCCCTGCATCCTCACCGAGCCGGGCATGAGCTACCGCCGCCTGCTGGAGCAGCAGCTGGCCCAGCACTCGCTGCAAATCGACCCGGTGCTGGAAATCGGCAACACCGATCTGATCTGCCGTCTGGTGGAGCAGGGCATGGGGGTGTCCTTTTTGCCGGACTATGTCACCGCCCAGGCTGTGGCCCAGGGACGGCTGGCCTTTCTGTCGGTGCAGGGGCTGGAGATCGAGATCTGGAAGCAGCTGCTGCATCATCGGCGCAAGAGCCTGACCCCGCCCATCCAAACAGTGATGTCCTTCTTTTTATAGCGCCGGGGCCGCTGTTGTTCCCCACGGGGATATGGTATAATACGTTTGGAGCACCGCCCCCTCCCGCCTGGGCCGGGGGCGTGATTTAGAAAGGAAGATTCTTTTATGCAAAAAATGCTGCTGGTCTATGATGACGATTTCCGTGAGCTGGACGCGCTGCTTGGCGACGGCTGGCACGTGCAGGACTTTAAGCCCCTGCCCCTGGCCCCCCAGGAGGACACTGGCTTTACCAACACGGTCTGCGCCTATGTGCTGCTGGAGGCCTACTGAGCCTGCCGCCCGATCCTGAATCAGCTGTTTGGGGGCTTCCCCTGATGCAGCCGGCCCTGTGCCGGCTGTATTTTTTTGCCTTCCCCCATTGTGGGCTGATATCTCTGCCCTCTGCTCCGTATGCTAATGCTGGAAAGGAGGTGATGGTGCAATGGCAAAAAAATACGGCTATATCCGGGTCAGCTCCCGTGAGCAGAACGAGGCCCGGCAGCGGGATGCCATGGAAAAGCTGGAGCTGAAGCCCCAGAACATTTTTATTGACAAGCAATCCGGCAAGAGCTTTGACCGACCCCAGTATCGGCGGCTGCTGCGGCGGCTGCGGGCAGGGGATCTGGTGTATGTGCTCAGCATTGATCGGCTGGGCCGCAATTATGAGGACATCCAGAACCAGTGGCGCATCCTGACCAAGGAGATCGGGGTGGACATCTGCGTGGTGGATATGCCCCTGCTGGACACCCGCTGCGGCAAGGATCTGATGGGTACCTTTATTGCGGATCTGGTGCTTCAGATCCTTTCCTTTGTGGCCCAGAGCGAGCGGGAGAGCATCCGCCGCCGCCAGGCCCAGGGCATTGCCTCGGCCCAGCAGCGGGGCGCTCACATGGGCCGCCCCATGAAGCTGCTGCCTGCGGATTTTGCCCGTGTGGTGACCCGCTGGGAGCTGAAGGAGATCACGCTGGAGCAGGCCCTGGAGCTGAGCGGCATGAGCCGGGCCACCTTTTACCGTCGGCTGCGGGAATACCGGGAGCTACAGGGCTATGTGTCCTGTCCCAGCTTTTTTTGAGCCGCCAGCCGCCCTTTGCCCAAAAGGCCCCGGAGGACTTTCTCCGGGGCCTTGGTCATTCTGGCTGCGGCTCCTGCCGAGGGGGACTGCTTCGCGCGTGCTCTTGCAGATATTGCTCCACCTGGGGCCGCAGGCTCAAAAACACATCCACGATCTCCGGCTGGAACTGGGTTCCGCTGCCCTTTTGCAGCTCGCCGAACACCACCTCCATGTCCATGGCCTGCTTGTACACCCGCCGGGAGCTAAGGGCATCGAACACGTCCGCCACCGCCATGATGCGGGCGCACAGCGGGATCTCCGTCCCCCTTTTCCCCTGGGGATAGCCCTTGCCGTCCCACCGCTCATGATGGCAGGTGGCCAGCCGCTGGGCCATCTCCAGCAGGGCCGGATCGGCGTCCCGGCCCAGAATGTCCTTGATTACCTGGCCGCCCAGGGCTGCGTGGGTCTTCATGATCTCGTACTCCTCCGGGGTGAGCCGCCCAGGCTTATTGAGGATGGCATCCGGGATGCGGATCTTGCCCACATCATGCAGCGGGGCCAGCTGGGTCACTGCGTCCACATAGCGGCGATCCACCACCTCCGGGTACATCCCCCGGCGCAGCAGCTCCTCCGCGATCATGCCCACATAGGCCCCGGCGTTGCGCACGTGCTGGCCCGTGCTGCCGTCCCGCCCCTCAATGAGGCTGGCCATGCTCTCCACCACGTTCCACTGTATGGCCGTGATGCGCCGGGCCTGCTCCTGCACCTTTTCCTCCAGCTCCCGGTGGGTCAGCTCCAGATACCGCCGCCGATGGGCCAGCTGCCACACCGTAATGCACATCCAGGTGGCAAAAATCACCATCCAGGTGAATACTGCTATCAGATACCGCTGGTAGTAGCTGTTTTCCCACATCCGGGCCGCCTTGACCAGCTTTACCGTTTCCTCCTGACGCACATTGCCCTGATCGTCCAGCACCTGGAGCTGGATCTGGTATTCCCCGCTGGGGATGTTCTGATACACGATGGGGGCCAGCTGGCTTTGGCGCAGGGTCTTTGGCTCCTGCTCCAGTCCGTTCACATAAAAGCGCAGAGAAAGATCCTCCAAGGTGTAGTTGCACACCGCCGCGCTGATCCGCACCTGATCCACCCCGGCCTGGAGATGATAGGTACCCTGCCGAGGCTCCACCGCCCTGCCGTCGGCCTCCACCGAGGAGATCTGGATCTTATACGGCCCCTGGAAGCCCATTTCCCGGCCCCGATACAGCCGCTCCACTCCGGCGTTGCTGCAAAAATACAGCGTTCCCTCCGGGTCCAGGTAAGACCAGGAGTTGGCCATGATGGAGCCTTGCAGCCCATCCGAGCGATCATACAGCTGCACCGGAAGCTGCTGCTCGTCCTGGGCCAGCAGTGCCTTGGCGCTGGTGACGTAGATGCCCCGGCTGCACAGCACCATGGCCTCGTCCTCGTGGAGCACAAGGTCGAAATTGTTGAAATAAGGGAATTTTTCCAGGCGGCGCACCTTGCCGTTCTCCATCCAGTTCAGGGCGTTGCTGGTGACCAGGAAAAACCCATCTTGATAAGGCACCATCCGCATCACCACACGGGAGCTTAGTCCGTCCTGCTGGGTGAGGGTGTCCACCACCCGGCCCTCCCGGATCACATAGATGCCACCGCCGTTGCTGCCCGCATAGAGGGTGCCGTCGGCATCCGCCGCCAGGCACAGGATCACCGGGTTTTCCAGGCCGCTGTTCTGATCCAGCCGCCCCACCACCTGATCCTCCCGGATCAGGGTGATGCCCTCCCAGCTGCCCACCGCCATGGTGCCATCGGGCAGCTCCTGCAAGCAGCGGAACCGATCCCCTGCGGTGCCGTCGGCAGGGCCGTATTCCCAGATGCCCACGCCCGGCTTCTGGCACAGCAGTCTGCCGTAGGCGCAGACCCACAGCCAGCCCCGGCTGTCCTGCTGGACGCAGCGCACACGGCTGCCCTCCACCCTGCGGGCCAGCTCGGTTTGCACCACCTGGCCGCTCCGGTCGATCACATCCAGTCCGGTGTCGGTTGCCACCCACAGCTGCTGCTGATGGGAGGCAACTGCGTTGACCTCCTTCTTTTCCAGCCCGATATAGGAGTAAAGATCCAAAAAGGGGCTTAGGCTCAGCTTCATCACACCGTTGCTGGAGGAGCAGAACCAGTAGTTCCCCTCATAGTCCTCCAGCATCCCCTCCACTGCGTTGCTGAAGTTCGGATACCGCAGCTCGGTAAGCCCCTGGGCCGAAAGCAGCCCGATGCCCCGATGGGTGCAGACCCACAGCTGGCCCTTGCTGTCCCATTGGAGGCGGCTCACATTTTCCAGCCCGCCCAGAGAGATCCGGCGGCCCCATTGCAGCTGCCCGTCTATGGGGTGCAGCTGCACCATCTGGCTGCCGGAGGTACCCACCCAAAAGCCGCTGCCCTCCTGCACCACGCAGGTGTAGCGCAGCTCCTTGCCGGGGGGCTGCCACCGATAGACCACCTGATTGCCCTGGATCAGCAGGCATTCGCCTGCCAGGGTCACGCCCAGCAGCTGGCCCTCATCGTTTTGGGCCATGCCGCAAACCCCTATGGCACCCTCGATCTGGCGCACCGAGTCCGACGGCCCCACCACATAGAGGCCCTCCTGGGTACCCACATAGATCTCGCCTGACCGGGCCTGGAACAGCCCGCATATTGAGCGGTCGGAAAGGCCGCTTTCCCAGTTGATCCATCGGATGCGGCCCTTTTCATGCACCGCCAGGCCCTGATCGTTGGTGCCGATCCACAGCCTGCCCTGACTGTCGGTGAGCAATGCGGTGACGCTGGCGATCTCCCCCTCGGTCACATAGTCCAGCTTTGTGCCGTCAAAGCGGGACAGGCCCGCATAGCCCCCTATCCAGAGCATCCCGTCCGGGGTCTGCTCCAGCGCATTCACCGAGGAGGAGGGCAGGCCGCTGCTGTCATCATACACGAGCTTCACATAGTCATCCAGCTCGATCCCCTTGGCCTGTATCAGCCCCTCGGCGGTCTCGGCCCCTACAGCGGGGGCCGTGGCCAGCCCGCCAAGCAGGGCCAGCACCATTGCCAGCCCCAGGGCCGCCGCCCGCCTGGCCCGCGCTCTGGTAAGGCTGCGGCAGACCCAGCGCACCAGCCGCAGCACCAGGCAGGCCAAAAAAGCGCAGAGCTGCTGCCCCACGATATGTACAATGGCCTGATCTGCCGCGATGCACACGGCCCTGCTCACGCCCCGGAATTGCAGCATATCATACAGTGCGTCGCCCCACAGGTTGCCCGTCAGGCCGCCCCGCAGCGCAAGATCCACCGGAGCCCTCACCACGGCTGTGAGCGCACCGAAGCAAAAGCCGGTGAGCACGGCCCGTGTGATGGTATTCATGCAGCCCCTCTTGGCGTACAGCCGCAGCAGCAGCGCCAGGGCCAGGGCCATAATGCTGTAATAGGCCAGCTGCGGGTGCCAGGCTTCCATCAGCAGCACCGGGGCCAGAGCCACCACCGCGGTGCCAAGCCCGCCGATGCTGCTGGCCGCCAGGAACAGGCCCGCAGTATCCAGCCAGAAGGGCAGACGGAGCTGCACCGCCAGCCAATGCCCGGCCAGATCCAGCAGTACACAGGCCAGGGCAATAATCAGCGACCGCCCATACTGCCGCGCCCGCTGCCGCTCATCCTTTTCCAAACCTGCGCCCCCTTTTCCCGCCGTGCGGGCCTTTCTCACCGCAGCCATCCTGCCGCAGCTGTGGGATGGCGGCTCTTTGCAGGCCCTGTCCCATCCCCGCCTCCCGCTTATTCGGGATTTTTTGCTGTATCTTCATCTATTCTACACGATTTTATGATTTTGCGCCAGCCCCCAAGGGGGCCTTTGTTCCTGGATGCCCCCCCCCGCCGCCAGATACAAAAAGAGCCGTGAGCCAAAGCACTGCCCTGGATCACGGCATCTTGTCGTTTCACAGCGGCCCCTGCGCAGGGGCCTTTTCAAAGTGGACGCTCACCTCGCCAAAGCTCAAAAGCTGGGTGGTGCCGTCTGGCAGCAGCACCTGCAAATGCCCCTGCGGGGTGATGTCCTGAGCCAGAGCGGGCCAGCTTTTTCCGTTTTGCAGGATCTGGATCTGCCGCCCCGGCATGATGCTCCAGCGGCGGTATTCCTCCATCATCTGGGGATCGGGCAGGGCCTGATACCCCTGCAACAGCTCCTGCGCCACTGCGGCGGCCACCTCGCAGCGATCCACCGCCGCGCCCGCCTCCAGCACCGAGCCTGCGATCTGCTCCAGCTCCGGCGGCCAGCCCTCCCGTGGGGGAAGCAGGTTCAGGCCCACTCCCAACACCAGATAGCCCGGCCCCGGCCCGCCGTGTACGGCCTCGGCCAGAATGCCGCAGCACTTGCGGCCCTCCCGGTACAGATCATTCACCCATTTGATGCCCAGAGCCACACCGGTGGTGCGCTCCACCGCCCGCCGCACTGCCACTGCGGCGGCACAGGTAAGCTGGGCGGTCTGCTCCGTTCCGGCCCCCCGCAGCACCAGGGAAAGATAAAGCCCGGTGCCTGCCGGAGAGGCAAAGCTGCGGCCCTGACGGCCCCGGCCCTGGGTCTGGCTGTCGGCAATGACCAGGGTGCCATGGGGTGCGCCCTGGTCGGCCAGCTCCCTGGCCCTGGTGCTGGTGGAGCCGAGCTGGGCTGCCACCTCCACAGGGCCGGGCCAGTGCTTCAGCGCCTGACACACCCCCTGCCGGGTCAGCTCACTCACGACTCCAGATTGAACTGGTTCACCAGCTGCTTGAGGATATCCGCCTGATCGGACAGCTCCTTGCTGGCGGCAGCGCTCTCCTCGGCGGTGGCGCTGCTGGTCTGCACCACAGCGGCGATCTGGCCGATGCCCTCGGCCACCTGGTTGGCCGCCTCGGTCTGCTCGGCGCTGGCCTGGCGGATCTCCTCGATCACCTTGATGATGTTGTCGGTATGGGCCACCATGGCCTCCAGCTTTTCGGCGGTCTCGTTGGCGATGACAGAGCCCTTCTTCACCGATTCCAGCGAATTGGAGATCAGCGCGGTGGTGTTGGACGCAGCCTCAGCCGACTTGTTGGCCAGGTTCTTCACCTCGCCCGCCACCACGGCAAAGCCCTTGCCGGCGGCACCGGCACGAGCTGCCTCCACCGCGGCATTCAGCGAAAGGATGTTGATCTGGAAGGCGATATCATCAATGGTCTTGATGATGTTGGCGATCTGGCTGGAGCTGGTGTTGATCTCGTTCATGGCGGAGATCATCTGCTGCATCTTCTCGTTGCCCTGGGCCACCTCGATCCCTGCCTGCTCTGCCAGGGCGTTGGCCTCCACCACGCTCTGATCGTTGGCTGCGGTCTTGGAGGCAATGTCCTTGATGACGCTGCTCAGCTCCTCCACAGAGGCCGCCTGCTCGGTGGCACCCTGGGCCGTGGCCTGGGCGCCGCTGGCCACCTGATGAGAATCGTTGCTCACCTCATCGGCCACACGGTCGATCTGCAAAAGGGTGTCGGTCTGCTTTTCACGCAGTGTGCGCATGGACTCCAAAATGGGCCGATAAGCCCCCACATAATTGTTGGGATATTCGGTATCCACCACAAAATTGCCCTGGGCCATCTGCCCCAGAACATAGCTGATGTCCCGGATGATGAGGCCGGTGCGCTCCTTGGTGTTGTTCAGAGCCTGGGCCAGCTGGCCGATATCGGTTTTGTCGCCAGGCACGATCAGGGCGGCCTCGATATCGCCCTGGGCCAGACGGTTCATATTCTCACGGATGATCTGCATGGGCTTGATGATGCTGCGCTTCACATAGGCGATCATGGCCACCTGCACCACCATCACCAGCACCAGGCTCACAAAGGTGAGGTTGAAGGTAACGTCGATCAGCCTGCTGAGCCGATCCAGCTCCTGCTGGGTGCGCTCGTCAACGGCCATGCTCATCTTGTTCATGCTGTCCTTGACGGCCTGAGCGCCCTCCTCGTACTCTCGGCTGTACAAAAGGTTGCTGGCACGGAGGTTTTCGCCATCCTTGGCCAGCTCAATGGCCTGGGTCTCCAGAGGCACCAGGGCCTGGGAGCTGTCCATAGCGGACTGGATCATCGCTTCCTCATCAGCGGTGATGCCCACGGCGCGCAGGGCATCCAGCGCCTTTTCCCGGCGCTTTGTCTTGTTCACCTCGTCCATGTAGTTATTCAAATAGCTGGGCGCACTGGTGGCCACATAGGCACGGGCCTCACGGGTCAGGTATTCCGATGTGGCCTTAAAGGTCTCCACATTGGCCAGCATCGTCTGCTGACGCTGCCAGATCACATCGTATTTGTCGCTGGCCCCCATATTCCAGATCAGCATAACAAAAACCAGCACCAAAGAGATCAGGGCCAGGATGCTCAAGACCCTGACCACAGTGGACTGCCTGATGGTTCTTTCACGATACTGCTGTGCCTGCCTGGAATTGCCTGTATGTTTTTCCATAATTTTCCTCATTTCCTGCATAAGCCGCATATTTCGTTCCAAAGCATTCTATGATACCTATTTTAGAGTAGCAAACCAGTGGGAACAATGCAAGCCCCCGCCTAGAGGTTTTTGCCAGATTTTGGCCTGTTTTGTCGTATGTGCGCTGTTTAATTTTTATGCTTTTTTCCCTTTTCTCCCTGCTGCTCCCCGGCGCCTTCCGGGCTGTCGGCCTGGGGCGCGGTGCTTTGGGCCTGCTGCTCCTGGCGGGCCTTCTCCGCCGCCACACATTCCTGCACCAGCGTCTTGAGCGTCTCGGTCAGCTGGTCGGTGTCAAGCCCGGCCTCCCGATGCAGGATCTCGGTGCTGTCCAGCCAGGTCTTCAGGCCCTTGCGGTCAAACACGTTGCAGCCCGCCGGGGCGTTCAGCTGCACCTGGGGCTGGGTGTACACCGCCGCGGTGTACACCGGCACATCCCGGATGCCCGCTTGGGCCAGGGCCTGCCGCAGGATTCTGCTGTCCTGCTCCATGGCCTGCACCGGGTTGGTGATGCTCTGGAGCTGGCCGTTCATGCTCTGCTGCCACTCATAGCCGTGCTCGGCCTGGCCCACCCGGCCCCCGTAACCGAAGCAGCGCAGGGCCAGCAGGCCAAACGGCCCCACAAAAACAGCGGTGGAAAGGGATTTCTCCTCCTTCCAGTACACATAGCCGGGGTACACCAGCTTGATGCGCCGCCGCTTGGCAAAGCGGATCAGCTGGGCCAGCACGTCATACAGCTCGCTGCTTTTGCTGTTTTTGCCCGCATCCGGCAGGGCTGCGGCCTGCGTTTCCTGGGGCGGCAGAGCGCCCCGCCTGCGGCCAAGGCCAAGGCCCCGGCCCCCATTTGCCCTTTTGCGGCGCGGCAGCCACAGCGAAACCGCCAGCATCAGGCCCAGCACCACCAGCATCGTGGTAAAATCCGTGGATGTTTCCGGCATATCTATCACTCCATCGTAAATATTTATTTTTCCTCTCCCATGCCCCAGATACCGCAAACAGCCCGCCAGGGTCTGCCGCAAAGCAGACCCCACGGGCTGTTGTATTCGCCAGCTTCCTGACGCTCCGCACCAGACAGGGGCGGGCCGCCTACTGTGCTGTGCCGATCAGGTCACAACATAGCCCAGCAGCTTGGGCAGGAACAGGGAGATATTGGGTACAAAGGTCACCAGCAGCAGGCAGGCGATCATAGCCGCATACATGGGCAGCATGGCCTTGGTGGTGTCCTCGATGCTGATCTTGCCCACGCTGCAGCCCACGAACAGAGCGCTGCCCACAGGCGGGGTGCACAGGCCCACCGCCAGGTTGAAGATCAGCACCACGCCGAACTGGATGGGGCTCATGCCCAGAGCGCCCACCACAGGCACCAAAATGGGCGAAACAATGACGATCAGCGGAGCCATGTCCATCACGCAGCCCAGCAAAAGCAGCAGGACGTTGATGAGCAGCAGCAGGATCACCTTATTGTGGGTGATGGCCAGCAGGCCCTTGGTGATGAGGCTGGGGATTTGCAGATAGGCCATGAGCCAGCCAAAAGCGCCAGCGGCGGCGATCAGGCTGAACACGGTGGCCAGGGTCTTGACCACGTTCATCAGGATGCGGGGCATCATGTTCCATTTCAGCTCTTTGTAAACGAACATGGCGATCACAAAGGAGTACACCGCGGCAATGGCGGCAGACTCGGTGGCGGTGAACCAGCCAGCGGTCACGCCCACCAGAATGATGACGGCGGTGAACAGCGCAAAGGCAGCGTCCAGCAGCACCTTGCCCCGCTCCTTCCAGCTCATGCGCTGGCCCTTGGGGTACTGGCGCTTGGCGCTGATGATGCCGCAGACGACCATCAGGGAGATGCCGCACATGATGCCGGGCAGAAGTCCTGCCATGAACAGCGCACCTACGGACACACCGCCCGCAGCCAGGGAGTAGATAATCATGTTATGGCTGGGAGGGATCAGAACGCCCTGGCAGGAGGAGGCCACAGTTACGGCCACAGAGAAATCCTTGTCATAGCCGGCGTTCTCCATCATGGGGATCTCGATGGAGCCCAGGCTGGAAACGTCCGCCACGGCAGAGCCGGACAGGTGGCCAAACAGCATACTGCCCAGCACGTTCACATGGGCCAGGCCGCCCCGCAGGTGGCCCACACAGGCGTTGGCCGCCTGGAGCATTCGGTCGGAAATGCCGCCCGCGCCCATCAGCTCACCAGCAAGGATAAAGAACGGGATGGCCATCAGCGAGAAGCTGTTCACGCTTTTTGCCATCTGCTGGATCACGCCCATCAGGGGGATATTCATGTACAGAGCGGTCAGCACCGAGGCGGAAGCCAGGGCAAAGGTAATGGGCAGCTTGAGGAAGATCATCACCGCGAACACGCCCAGAAGGATCGCAATAGCGATATTGGTATCAAACATCCTGGTTTCCTCCTTCTTCGATGTTCAGATGACGGTAGCGCTCCAGCCCCAGCAGGCGCAGCAGGCTGAAATAAACGATGAAGAAGCCGCCCACGGGCATCATCAGATACAGGGTGCAGGCAGGCCACTGGGTGGCGGGCAGCGTGGAGGTGCTGGTGAACTGGATCAGCTTGACACCGTAGAACAGCAGCACAGCGCCCACGATGAGCACCAGCAGATTGTTGATGAAATTCAGCACGGTCTGCATCGGCTTGGGGAAGCGCTTGAAGAACATCTCAATGGAGATGTGCAGGTTTTTCTCCACACCGATGGCCATGGAGATGAATGCCATCCACACCATCAAAACCAGTGTGACCTCCTCAGACCAGCGGATGCTGCTGTGCAGCACCTTGCGGGAGAAGACCTGCGCGGTAACGATGACAACGATGACCAGCAGAACAAGTTTGGAGTATTCGAGCAGGATGCGGTAGATCCAGTCGAACACGGTGGTGATGGCGTCCAAGACTTTGTTTTTAGGCTTTTCCTGGGCGCCGGAGATTTTTTCATTTTCGCTCATCCGGGGTCCTCCTGTGATTGATTGATTCCCGCCGCAGTGCCGCAGATCTGCCGCTTGTGCACACGGGTGCATACCCATAGCGAGCCGCCCTCAAAGACCGAGGGCGGCTCACCGCGATCAACTTAAAGCATACATCGAGGCAGATGCCGATCAGGCCGCCTTGATCTTCTCCACAATAGCCTTGTCCTCGTCGCTCAGCTTGTCGTACAGGGGAGCCATGGCATCCTGGAACTTGGCCATCTCCTCAGCGCTCAGCTCGGTGATGACGCTGCCGCCCTCACGCACCTTGGCCTCGGACTCGGCCTCCTTGGCGGCCCACAGCTCACGCTCGATCTTGGCGGATTCCTTGGCGCACTCACGGATGATGTCGGGGAAGGTGGGGTCCAGGTCAGCCAGCTTCTTCATGGTCATATCGCTGACCAGCTGGGGCTCCGGCACACGGGTGTGGCCGTCCAGCACAAAGTACTTGGCAACCTCATAGTGAGAGGTGGACTCGTAGGAGGGCCAGTTGTTCTCAGCGCCGTCGATGACGCCGGTCTGCAGGCTGGAGTACACCTCGCCGTAGGCCATGGGGGTGGGCTGAGCGCCCAGAGCCTTGACCATGTCCATCATCAGCTCGGACTCCTGCACACGGATCTTCAGGCCCTTCATGTCCTCCAGGCTCTTGATCTCGCGCTGGCTGTTGTAGAAGTTGCGGGCGCCTGCGTCGAACCAGCTCAGGCCGGTGATGCCAGTGCCTTCCATGCCGGCCAGGAACTCGTCACCGATCTCGCCGTCCAGCACACGCCACATCTGATCGGCGTCGGTGTACAGGTAGGGCATTTGCAGCACGTTCAGGCTCTTGTTGAACTCGGCCAGAGGGCTCAGGGATACACGGGTGAAGTCGATGCCGCCAAACTGCAGCTGCTCGATCACGGTCTTTTCGTCGCCCAGCTGAGCGCCAAAGTAGACCTCAACCTTCACGCGGCCATTGGTCTTTTCGTTCACCAGCTCGGCAAACTTATAGGCAGCCTCGGTGGTGGGATAATCCTGGGGCTGGTTCTCGGCATAGCGCAGCACCAGCTCGGCATCCCCGGCAGGCTGTGCGGCACCGCTGCCGGAGGCAGCAGGCTGGGAAGCAGCGGGAGTGCTGGAAGCAGCGCCGCCGCAGGCAGTAAGCAGGCCGGCTGTCATGGCAGCGGCCAGCAGTACGGACAGTACTTTTTTCATGGTCATATTCCTCCTGTTGAAAAATAAAGATTCTCCAATCGGATCTGCAACACACCACAGACCCGTCCGCTATTATTATACGTTTTCGCCGCGGCAAAAGGAAGGGGACTTTTTGTTGATTGAGTGCCTAATTGGACACCTTGTAAAAACAGCTTTTATTTTTTTATGCAACCTGCACTATTCCCTGGGGAAAATCCTGGCAGAAATACTGCTTGTCACCCAATGCGCCCTTTCAAAAGGGACAAGGCTTCGGGCTGTTTTCAGCAGCCGCCCCTGCGGTACTGGGTGGTGGTCATCCCGGTTTTCTTTTTAAAGGCCTTGGCAAAATAATTGGCATCCTCATAGCCCACCATGCCCGCCACCTCGGTCATGCTTTTCATGGGGTCGCGCAGCAGCTCCTGGGCGGCGTGGATGCGCAGATCCGTGAGGTATTCCATAAAGGTCATGCCAAAATGGGCCTTGAACAGCTTGGAAAAGTAAGAGGGGGTAAAATCCAGAATGCCGCTCACCGATTCCTGGGAAATATTATACATATAGTTTTTGTCCAGATATTCCCGCACCTGCCGCATCAGCTGCCCGGTCTTGTCGGTGGGGGCGCTGGCCGGGTCGGGCTGCTGCTGGCGCTCCTGCTGCTCCTGCCGGGCCAGCTGCTCCAGCCGGGCCTCGGCATCAATGCAGTCCATGGCGGCCTGCACCGCCCGCACCACGGTCTCCTCCTCGGCGGGCTTGAGGATGTAATCCCTGGCCCCCAGGCGCACGGCCTCCTGGGCATAGCTGAACAGGCTGTAGGCCGTGACAAAGATCACCCGGCACTGGGGCCGCTGCTGCAAAATCACCCGCGCGGCCTCGATGCCGTTCATGCCGGGCATCTCGATATCCAGCAAAAGCAGATCCGCCCCCCACAGGCAGGCGGTGTCCACCGCGGCCCGGCCATTCTCGGCCTGGCGCACCTGGGCCTGATGGGCAAAGTTCCAGCGGATGATATCACTGAGGATCTCCCGCTCCATAGGCTCGTCGTCTGCAATGAGTATTTTGATCATCGTTATCCCTCCTCCGAATCGTCCTGGCCGCAGGTCTCGCAGTAGGGCAGCCGCAGCACCACGCTGGTGCCTCTGCCCTCCTGGGAATAGATCCGCACCAGACTGTGCTGACCGCTCATGCGAACCCGCTCTGCCACATTGTAAAGGCCGATGTGTCCCTGGCCGGGCTGGGGCTGGCAGATCTGTCGGCGCACCTGCTCCAGCTGCTCCCGGCTCAGGCCCACGCCGTTATCTGACACGCTGATAAACAGCCAGCGCCCCTTGTGCTTGACCCGCAGATGCACGATGCCGCCGTCGATCTTGGGGCCGATGCCGTGCTTGAAGGCGTTTTCCACCAGGGGCTGCAAAATAAACGAGGGCACCAGCACCTGGCTCATCTCCAGCGAGGGGCTGATCTGCCATTGCAGGGCCACCCGCTGACCAAAGCGCACCTTGTAAATGGCAAAATATTCGTCGATGATATGGGCCTCACGGGCCAGCGACACCTGCTCGGCATCGGTTTCCAGGGTATAGCGCAGCAGGTGGGCCAGGCTGTACACCAGGGTCTTGGTGCGGGGGGCCTGCTCGATCTGGGCCATGCGGCTGATGACGTTCAGGGTGTTGAACAGAAAATGGGGGTTGATCTGGCTGCGCAGCTGGGCCAGCTTGGCCTGCCCCAGCAGGCTTTCCATTTCCAGGGCGTCCCGCTCCTTTTTGTGCAGCCGGGCGGCTATTTCGTTTTTTTCCCGCAGGGTCTCCACCGAGTGCTGCATGGAATGCTTCATCCGGTTGAAGGCCCCCACCATGCGGCCCACCTCATCGTCCCGCTCCACCACCAGATCCGGCTGGGAAAAATCCTGCCGGGTGATGGCCTGGGAGGCATTGGACAGGGCTTGGATGGGATTGAGCAGCCGCAGCAGCACCTGGAACAGCCACACCCCCACCGCCACCGCCAATAGGATGGCCGTGCTTTGCAGCACCAGCAGCCGCTTGCCCGCCTGCTGGGTGCTGCGGTACAGGGCCTGCCCATTGGCCAGCTGATGCTCCAGCAGCTTTTGGGCATAGTGCTGCACATAGCCCGCCGCAGGCACCACGCCCTTGTAATAGTGAACTAGGGCGGTTCCCTCGTTGGAGTCCGTCAGCGTCAGCACCAGAGAGGCTTCCTTGCAGTAGGACTGGAACACCGCCTCCAGCCCGTTGGCCCACAGATACCGCTCCGACCCGATGGGTACCCGCTGGCGCTGGATCTCGTTGAGATACTGCCGGGCCTGATGGATCTCGTGCCAATACTGGGCCTCGGCCTCGGTGCGGGGGCCGGGGGCGCTCCAATACTGGCCCATGGCCTGGTTGGCTGCCAGAAAATGGCTGGAAAACGCATTCACCGTATAGTAGCTGTTCAGCTCGGTGTTCATGCGCTCGGTAATGGTCACGTTCTGAAAGCCGCTGAGCAGCACCACAGCGCCCACAGCCGCCTCAAAGCACACCAGGATCACCAGGATGCGCTTTTTCAGCGGCAGAGGTCTTTTGCCCCCCTGCCCCTCCCTGTTGTGCTCTGCCATGCCGTACTCCTTTCCCGCCTGCGCCGTTTTTATTATCATGCCCAGGCGGCGCTGTTTTGCTTATGCCGCCTGGGGCTGCCGTGCCTCGATGGCTTGCAGCATCGGCTCATAGGCGGCCTCGTCATAGTGATCCCGGTGGTTGGGGCTGCCTGCGGATTCCAAAAGCCCCTGCTCCACGGAGGTGTCCGGCCCCAGCCGCCGCACCAGCGCCGCCAGGGCGGGCCAGTTCTCCCAGAACAGCTCCTGCCGCTCCTGCTCCTGCTGCTCATACCAGCGGTCAAAGCCGTCGGCCCAGTCCTGCTGGGCGGCCTGAAGCTCCTGGGCGCTGTCCAGCAGGGCGCAGGCCGCAATGGCGCTCTTCAGCGAGGAGCCGGCCTCTCCTGGGCCAAAGCCGACGCAGGCATCCAGGGCTTGGGCCATCAGCTGCTGGGGCTGGGCGGGTGCCGAGGCCGCCGAGGAAGCCCCCTCCGGCCCCTTGGGGGCGCTGGGGGCGCTGGGGGTGTCTGGGGCGCTCTGGGCGCTGGAAGCACTGGGAACGCTGGAAGCATCGGGAACGCTGGAAGCGCTCTGGGGCTGGCTCTGGGGTACACAGGCGGACAGGGCCGCCGCCAGCACTGCTGCGACTAAAAGCATGGTGATCCGTTTCATCTGATGGAACCTCCCTTATGGCCGCCGGGGTACGGGGCCTTTTGATGTTTTCTCTCTTAGTGTAAGCGCATCCCGCCTGCTTGTAAACCCCCAGTACCCTGCTGCCCCTTGCGCGGGCCGGGCCGCCGGGCTTATAATGAACAGCAGAGTTCTTCCGGGCTTGTCCCGTTTCAAGGAGGTTTTTGATATGAACGAGCATCTTTCTGATCTGATGGCGCTGCTGGACGGCAGCCCCAGTCCCTTCCACGCAGTGGCCCAGGCGGCCCAGCGTTTGGAGCAGGCGGGCTTCAAGGCCCTGAACGAGTGCGATGTCTGGCAGCTTCAGCCAGGGGATCGCTGCTATACCACCCGCAACCAGAGCAGCATCATTGCCTTTCGGCTGCCCCAGCAGGCCATCACCTCCTGGCGGATGGCCGCCGCCCACAGCGACAGCCCCACCTACCGGGTCAAGGCCGACGCCTGGCCCGGCAAGGGGGTGTGCGGCATGGTGCGCCTTCCGGTGGAGGGCTACGGCGGCATGATCGCCGCCAGCTGGATGGATCGTCCCCTCACGGTGGCGGGCCGGGCGCTGGTGCGCACTGCCGCCGGGCTGGAAAGCCGTCTGGTGCATCTGGATCGGGATCTGGTGACCATTCCCAGTCTGGCCATCCACATGGATCGAACCATCAACAGCAGCCGGGAGCTGAACGCCCAGCAGGATATGCAGCCGCTGTACGGTCTGGAGGGCGCACCCAGCCTGACCCAGCTGACGGCCCAGGCCCTGGGGGTGGAGGCCGCCGACGTGGTGGGTACGGATCTGACCCTATGCCCCCGGCAGAGGGCCGTGGTGCTGGGCGGCGGCAGCGAGCTGCTGCAAAGCCCCCGGCTGGATGATCTGGAATGTGCCTGGGGTACACTGTCCGGCTTTTTGGCGGCCCAGCCCGCCGATGGCACCGCCGCCGTGTGGTGTATGTTCGACAATGAGGAGGTGGGCAGCGGCACCCGCCAGGGGGCCATGAGCAGCTTTTTGCCGGACGTGCTGGCCCGCATCCAGAGCGCCCTGGGCATGGACGCTCAGCAGGCCCTTGCCGCCCGCGCCGCCAGCCTGATGCTCAGTGCCGACAACGCCCACGCCAACCATCCCAACCGGGGCGACAAGGCCGATCCCAATTCCCCGGTGGCCCTGAACGGCGGTGTGGTCATCAAGTACAACGCCAGCCAGAAATATACCACCACCGGCCTCACCGGGGCGCTGTTCACCCAGATCTGCCAGCGGGCCGGGGTTCCGGTGCAGGTGTTCACCAACCGGGCCGACCTGCCCGGCGGCAGCACCTTGGGCAACCTGCTCAGCCAGCAGGTGAGCGTTCCCATGGTGGATGTGGGTCTGGCCCAGCTGGCCATGCACGCCTGTGTGGAGACCGCCGGGGCCAGAGACCCCGAATACCTGCTGGCAGCCTGCACCGCCTTTTATGGGGCTTCCATTACCTGCACCGGAGACGGCCAGTATCGGCTGGCTTGAGGTGTCTGCCGGGGGCCGGGCGGCCCTGAAAAATATACAATTTGTATAAAATTCTTTTTCGTTTTTCCTTTTGCCCCCCCTTCGGCCCTTGCCGGGGGCTGACCGCCGGGCGGCAGACAAACACGGCCCCGCCCAAAGGAGGCATCCCATGACCCCACAGCTTCAAGGCGTTTTGCTCGCTCTGGCCGAGCCGGAGTATCGTGATTTTCAACAAGCACTGATCCCCGGTGTGGAAAACCTCATCGGGGTGCGCCTGCCGCTGCTGCGCCGCATGGCCGCCCAGCTGGCCCGGCCCTCCAAAAAGGCCCCGGCGCAGCCCTTGCCGGGGACTGTGCTCTGTGGGGCCTGGCGGGCCGAATTCGCCTGCCCCGATGTATATCTTGAAGAGCTGCTTTTGCGGGGCATGGTGATCGGCCTGTTGGCGGCCCAGCTGCCCAAGGAAGAATATTTCTCGCTGATACGGGATTATATTCCCCGCATTGGGGACTGGTGCAGCTGCGACACCTTTTGCTCATCGTTGAAAACAGCAAAATATTACAATGAGGAATCCTTTGCGCTGGCGGTGGAGTACGCTGCCCGGCCCCAGGAATTTGCCTGTCGCTTTGGGGTGGTGCTGCTGCGCCACTGGGCGCTGACGGGGCAGGTGCAAAGGGTGCTGACGGCACTGGCGGGGGTGGCCTGTCCGGACTTTTACGCCCGGATGGCCCTGGCCTGGTGCTATGCGGACTGCGCCGCCGTGGATTTTGAGGCCACGCTGGCAGCCATGACTGCCGCCGGGCTGGAGGACTTTACCTGGAACAAGGCGCTGCAAAAAATGCGGGAGAGCCGACGCATCTCCCCGGCACAAAAGGAGCTTTGCAAGCAATGGAAACGAACCTGACCGCCTCCCACCGCCCGGTGGTGGGCCGTTTTGCGCCCAGCCCATCGGGACGGATGCATCTGGGCAATCTGCTGTGCAGCCTGTTGGCCTGGCTCAGCGCCAAAAGCGCCGGGGGCCGGGTGGTGCTGCGCATCGAGGATCTGGACCCGGAGCGCTGTCCCCGCCGCTTTGCCGACCAGCTGGAGGAGGATCTTGCCTGGCTGGGCCTTGTCTGGGACGAGGGCGGCAGCGCAGGCGGGCCGTCCTATTACCAGAGCCAGCGGGGGGCGGTGTACCAGCAGGCGCTGGACACCCTGAAGGCCCAGGGGCTTTTATACCCCTGCTTTTGCAGCCGCGCCCAGGTACACGCCGCCAGCGCCCCCCACCGCTCGGACGGGCAGGCCATCTATCCCGGCACCTGCCGCGGCCTGACCCCGGAGCAGCAGGCCCAGCGGCGGCGGCAGCGCAGCCCCGCCACCCGGCTGATGGTGCCGGATCAGCGCTGGGCCTTTGTGGACGGCCACCTGGGCCTTTATGAAGAAAACCTGCTGCGGGACTGCGGGGATTTCATCCTGCGCCGCTCCGACGGGGTGTTTGCCTATCAGCTGGCGGTGACGGTGGACGATGCCGCCATGGGAGTGACCCAGGTGGTGCGGGGGGCGGATCTTTTGTCCAGCACCCCCAGGCAGCTGTATCTCTATCATCTGCTGGGGCTGCCTGCCCCGGAATTTTATCATCTGCCCCTGCTGCTGGCCCCGGATGGCCGCCGCCTTTCCAAGCGGGACGGCGATGTGAGCCTGGAGCAGCTCCGCAGCCGCTACACCAGCCCCCAGATCGTGGGTCGGCTGGCCTTTCTGGCAGGGCTGCAAGCCCAGCCCCAGCCCCGCACCGCCGAGAGCCTTGTGCCGGATTTTTGCTGGGACAGGGTACCCCGCCAGGATATTCTTCTGCCCGCCGGACTATTTTGACGGCGGGCTTTTTTCTGGTGTTGACATTGCCGCCGGGGTGTGGTATTTTTATTTCAGCAAGACACCCCCAGGGGGGTGGGGGTCTCCGGCACAGCGCCGGGGCCGTCCTTCCACCCTCTGCCCTGCTTTGGGGAGATTTTTTTACCGCACAGCCTGTGCCTGTGCTTTTAAGGAGGTTTCATCTATGGAGCAATATTCCGTTTCCGGCATGACCTGTAGTGCTTGCAGCGCTCATGTGGAAAAGGCGGTGAACTCGGTGCCTGGCGTAAAAAGCTGCACCGTCAGTCTGCTCACCAACAGCATGAGCGTGGAGACCGAGCCTGGTGTCAGCGCCGCCGCCATCGTCAGCGCCGTGCAGGAGGCGGGCTACGGGGCCAAGCCGCAGAACGGCCAGGCCGCCGCCCAGACCCCCGGCGAGGAGCTGCTGGCCGACACCACCACCCCCCGCATCCGCAAGCGGGTCATCGCCTCCCTGTGCTTTTTGATCCCGCTGATGTATGTGACCATGGGCCACATGGTGGGCCTGCATCTGCCCGCCTTTCTGGACGGGCCGGAAAACGCCGCCAGCTTTGCGCTGGTGCAGCTGGTACTGACCCTGCCGGTGCTGCTCATCAACCAGAGCTTTTTCGTCAACGGCTTGCGCAGTATGCTGCACCGCGCCCCCACCATGGACGCTCTGGTAGCCCTTGGCTCCGGTGCCTCTTTAGTGTACGGCATCTTTGCCCTGTTCCAGATCAGCTGGGGTCTGGGCCATGGCGACATGGAGCGGGTGATGACCTACCGCAACGACCTGTATTTTGAAGCGGCTGCCATGATCCTGACCCTCATCAGCGTGGGCAAGCTTTTGGAGGCCCGCAGCAAGGGCAAAACCACCGATGCGCTGCGCAGCCTGATGAAGCTGGCCCCCAAGACTGCCACCCTGGTGCGGGACGGCCAGCAGGTGGAGGTACCCATTGAAGAGGTGCGCACCGACGATCTGTTTGTGGTGCGCCCCGGCGAGAGCATCCCGGTGGACGGCGTGGTGGTGGACGGCACCTCCGCAGTGAACGAGGCCGCCCTGACCGGCGAGAGCCTTCCGGTGGATAAGGCCGCCGGAGACGGCGTTTCCGCCGCCACCATCAACCAGAGCGGCTTTTTGACCTGCCGGGCCACCCGTGTGGGGCAGGACACCACCTTGAGCCAGATCATCCAGATGGTGCAGGATGCCGCCGCCACCAAGGCCCCCATTGCCCAGATCGCAGACAAGGTCAGCTCGGTGTTTGTTCCCACCGTCATCGCCATTGCCATTGTGACCACCATCGGCTGGCTGCTGGCCGGGCAGGATTTCAGCTTTGCGCTGGCCCGCGGCATCAGTGTGCTGGTCATCAGCTGCCCCTGTGCTCTGGGCCTGGCCACCCCTGTGGCCATCATGGTGGGCAGCGGCCAGGGCGCCCGCAGCGGCATCCTGTTCAAGACCGCCGCCAGCCTGGAGGCCACCGGACGGGTGGACACCGTGGTGCTGGACAAAACAGGCACCGTCACCGCAGGCGAGCCCAAGGTCACCGACATCCTGCCCGCCCAGGGCGTTTCCGAAGCCGAGCTGCTCACCCTGGCCGCCGGGCTGGAGGCCAAGAGCGAGCATCCCTTGGCCAAGGCCATTCTGGCCTATGCCCAGGAGCACAAGCTCACCGCCGCCCCGGTGCAGGACTTTGAGGCCCTGCCGGGCCACGGCCTGCAAGGCAGCCTGAACGGCGATGCCCTCACTGGCGGCAACGCGGCCTTTGTGGGGGCCGAAGGCCCTCTGGCCCAGGCGGGCCAGGAGCTGGCCGAGCAGGGCAAGACCCCGCTGTATTTTGCCAAAAACGGCACGGTGCAGGGCGTGGTGGCTGTGGCTGACGTGGTGAAGCCCACCAGCGCCCAGGCCATCCGGGAGCTGCAAGGCATGGGTGTGCGGGTGGTGATGCTCACCGGAGACAACCAGCGCACCGCCAACGCCATTGGCCGTCAGGTGGGGGTGGACGACGTGGTGGCCGAGGTGCTGCCCGCCGGCAAGGAGGCCGAGGTGCGCCGTCTGGCCAAGAGCGGCCGGGTGGCCATGGTGGGCGATGGCATCAACGATGCCCCGGCCCTGACCCGTGCCGATGTGGGCATTGCCATCGGCGCAGGCGCGGACGTGGCCATCGATGCCGCCGACGTGGTGCTGATGAAGAGCGACCTGCTGGACGTGCCTGCCGCCATCCGTCTGGGACGGGGTGTGCTGCGCAACATCCACGAGAACCTGTTCTGGGCCTTTTTCTACAACACCATCGGCATCCCTCTGGCAGCGGGCCTGCTGTTCCCCATCTGGGGGCTGAAGCTGAACCCCATGTTCGGCGCCGCGGCCATGAGCCTTTCCAGCTTCTGTGTGGTGACCAACGCCCTGCGGCTGAACCTGCTGGACGTTCACAGCACCAAGCATGACCATAAACGCAGAAAAACCGAAAAGAAGGAAGGAGCAACAACCATGACAAAAACCGTAAAGATCGAGGGCATGATGTGCGCCCACTGCCAGGCCCATGTGGACAAGGCCCTGAATGCCCTGGAGGGCGTTCAGGCCACTGTGAACCTGGAGGCCGGCACCGCCACCTGCGAGTGTCCCGCCGATTTTGATGTATCCCTGCTGACCAAGGCTGTTACCGAGGCCGGCTACACCGTGACCGGGGTGGAATGATGCAGGCCGACCATGAGCAGATCACCCGCCTGCTGAAAACCGCCCGCGGCCAGCTGGACGGTGTGCTTCGCATGGTGGAGGAGGATCGCTACTGCCTGGACATCGTGAACCAGATCATGGCGGCCCAGGCCGTGCTGAAAAAGGCCAACCGGGAGATCCTGCGGGCCCATCTGGCCCACTGCGTCACTGATGCGGTGGAGGCCCAGAACGCCAACGAAAAAATTGCCGAGATGGTGGATCTGTTCGACAAAATGACCCGATAGCATCCCCCTGGCCGTGGTGGGGGAAGGGGCGGGAAAAGTCATACTTTTTCCAAAAGTAAGACTTTATATCGTTAAAAATCCCTTCCCCTTTCCAGCAAAACACACAGATGCTCCCCCCTGCGGCCCCCTGGTTCTGGTGGGTATGCCAAAGAATTTTTTCCGCCGCAAAAAACTCTTGCGCCCCGGCTTTTTTTGCTGTACATTGATGTTGTTCGATTTTTTTCGGGGTGCGCAGAGTACCCCGCCATCAATAGAAAGGCGGAATCAAAATGGAGCTGCTTTATAAGGGTAAGACCAAGGACGTTTACAAGCTGGAAAACGGCAATGTGATGCTCAAATTCAAGGACGACTGCACCGGCAAGGACGGCGTGTTCGATCCGGGCGAGAACGCTGTGGGCCTGACCATCGACGGCATTGGCCGTGCCAACCTGGAAACCTCCATCAAGTTCTTTGAGCTGCTGAAGGAGCAGGGCATCAAGACCCACTATGTTTCCGCCGATCTGGACAACGCCACCATGGAGGTGCTGCCCGCCACCGTGTTCGGCCAGGGCCTGGAGGTCATCTGCCGTCTGGTTGCCACCGGCAGCTTCATCCGCCGCTACGGCGCCTACATCAAGGATGGCACCCCTCTGGAGGGCGGCTATGTGGAGACCACCTTTAAGGACGACGCCAAGGGCGACCCCCTGGTGACCAAGGACGCTCTGGTGGCCCTGAACGTGATGAGCGCCGAGCAGTACGACAGCATGAAGGAGCAGACCCTGCGGATCACCCGCATCGTGGCGGACGAGCTGGCCAAGAAGGGCCTGCAGCTGTACGACATCAAGTTCGAGTTCGGCTACAACAACAACGAGGTCATTCTCATTGACGAGATCGCCAGCGGCAATATGCGTGTCTACAAGGACGGCGCTATCGTCGATCCGGTGGAGCTGAACAAGCTGATCCTGGCCTGAGCCTTTTTTCCTGCATAAGCAAACGGGAGTGCATCCTTGCGGATGCACTCCCGTTTTTTTTGGTTTGCCGGGGATCACTCCTTGGCGGCGGGCGTGGTGTAGCTGCGGCTCACAAAGTCCAGCTCCTCCACCCCGGCTTCCCGGTTCAGCACCAGCGCCAGCTGGAAAAAATATCCGCTGAGCAGATTGGTGAAGTCCAGCAGGGCGTCCGGCACCGGGATGCCCCGCTGGGCCGCCCGATACAGCAGCCGCACCAGACACTTGGCCCGCACCCGTGCCAGATGGGCCACACAGGCCGCCGGGCAGCCCTGGGGCAGCACGAACCGCCGACAAGGCCCGCCCGCCTGCTCCTCCAGCTCCTTGGTCTGCTGCTCCAGCCAGCGGATCTCCTCCGGGGTGAGGGTCAGCCGGGTGCGCAGGGCGGGATTGGCGTGATAGATCAGCTCCGCCACCCGCAAAAGCTGCTGCCGCCAGGCCGGGGCCTGGGCTGCCAGCAGTCCGGTAAGGCTGGACAATTCATCGGTATACAGCTCAAAATCGCAGGTCAGGTCGGTGCCCTCATCCGCCAGAAAGGGGTAAGCCTCATAAGGGCTGCGGTAGGCCCCGCCCTCGCTCAAGTGCGGGCAAGCCTCGTGAGGGCTGCGGTAGGCTCCGCCCTCGCTCAAGTGCGGGCAAGCCTCGTGAGGGCTGCGGTAGGCTCCGCCCTCGCTCAAGTGCGGGCAAGCCTCGTAAGGACTTTGATAAACACCCATCGTCATTCACTCCCATCGTTTCAGTGCGCCGCGCATCCATGCCTGGATGTCCAGCCCATACACCTGGCGCAGCAGCCCCAGGTCAAATTCTCTGGCCGGGCCTTGGCTTATCACCCGGCCTCCGTCCATCAAAAGCACCTGGTCGGCCAGCTCCAGCGCCAGGTTCACATCATGCAGCACCCCCACCACACAGCGCTCCTGCTGCGCCGCCCAGCGCCGCAAAAGCCCCACCAGCTCGATCTGATATTTCAGATCCAGGTGGTTGGTAGGCTCGTCCAGCAGGATCACATGGGGCTGCTGGGCAAAGACCCGTGCCAAAAACACCCGCTGTAGCTGCCCGCCCGAAAGCTGGGTGACGCTGGCCCGCCGCAGCTCGGCCAGGCCGGTATCCGCCAGGCACTGGGCCACCACCTCCCTGTCCTGCCGGGAGGGGCCGTCCAGCAGGCCCCGCCGATGGGCATAGCGGCCCATTTGCACGGTCTGCTCCACGGTGTAGGCAAACTCCGCACCGCTGTGCTGGCTCATCAGTGCCACCGCCCGCGCCGCCTGCCTGCGGGGAGCGGTACCCATGTCCACCCCTGCGGCCATCACCCGGCCCCGAAAGGGCAAAAGCCCGGCCAGCGCCCGCAGCAGCGTGGTTTTTCCGCAGCCATTCGGCCCCAGGATGGCCAGGCACTGGCCCGGCTCCACCCCAAAGCTCACCCCCTGCACCACATCCGGCCCGCCGTAGCCGCAGTGCAGCTTTTCCACGGTTAGCATCCCCGCTCCCCCCTTCTGCCTGCCAGGAACACGTACAGAAAGAAGGGCGCCCCCAGCAGCGCTGTGATGGAGCCGATGGGGATCTCCCGCGGGGAGGCCAGGGTGCGGGCCGCCAGATCGCACAGCACCATAAAGGTGCCGCCAAACACCGCGCTCATGGGGATGAGCCGCCCATGCCCCGGCCCAAAAAAGCGGCGGGCGATGTGGGGCGCGATCAGATCCACAAAGCCGATGATGCCCACAAAGGCCACACAGACCCCGGTGAGCAGCGACACCCCGCCGATGAGCAGCCATTTGGTGCGGCGCAGCTCCACGCCCATGGCGGCGGCCTGCTCCTCGCCGAAGCTCATCAGATCCAGCTCCCGGTAAAGCAGGCAGAAAAAGCCCACACACAGCGGCACCAGCACCGCCACCGGGCCAAGATGCCGCCACTCCCGCAGCGAAAAGCTGCCCAGCTGCCATTGCATCAGCTGGTGGGTGTGCTCCGGGCTGGAGGCCGCCAGCGTGGTCATGAGGGCATTGAGAAAGAGGGACAACACCATCCCTGTGAGGATGATGGTGTGGTTGGAAAGGCCCCGGTCGATGCGGGCCGCCAGACCCATGGCCAGGGCCACCGCTCCAAAGCCGCAGACCAGGCACACCGCCGGCAGCAAAAAGGAGCCCAGCAGCCCGCCGGAAAGCCCCAGCACAATGACCACCGCCGCCCCCAGGCCCGCACCGCTGGACACCCCCAGCCCAAAGCTGGAGGCCAGCGGATTGCGCAGCACCGACTGCATCACCGCACCGCTCACCGCCAGGCCCGCCCCCACAAAAAAGGCCATGAGCACCCGTGGCAGACGGATGCTCCACACGATGCCGGGGGTCATTGCATCAAGGCTCTGGGGGAGCGGTGTCCCCCAGAGCCTGTTTGACAGAATACGCAGCACATCGGCGGGCGGCACCGGAACACTGCCGATGCAGATGCCCGCCAGCAGGCTGACCAACGCCGCTGCCACCAGCAGGGCGGTTTTAGCCGGGAGCGAGGCTCCCCGCAGCATCCCCTTACTGCTTGAACACATCGGGGTACAGGGCCTGGCCCATCTGCCACAGCGCCTTGGTGATGTTCTCATTGGGCAGAGCGGAGCTGTCGTTATCAATATAGAATACCTGCTTGTCCTTCACTGCCTTCACGCCGCTCAGGGCCTCCCGTGCCAGGATCTCGTCCACCGCCGGGGTCTCGGTGTAGTTCACGTTGGTGAAGATCACGTCCGGGTTTGCCGCGGCGGCCTGCTCCGGGTCTACCTGAAGCCAGCTGCTCTGATCTGCCAGGGCGTTTTTGCCGCCCACCATCTGGATCATCTCATCCAGATAGACCCCGCTGCCAAAGCTGTAGCCGGGATCGATCTCAAAATACACGGTCTTGCGCTCCTCCTCCGGGATGGACGCCCCCAGCGCAGTGATCTTTTCCAGCTCCTTTTTCAGCTCCTCGTTCAGGGCCTTGGCCTCGCTGCTCTTGCCCACCACGTCGCCGATGAACTGGATGTCCTTATAAATATCCTCAATGGACTGGCTGGTGGGGATGGCCGCCACCGCAATGCCCAGCTCCTGCAAGGGCTTGAAGGGCTCGGAGCCGTCCCACATACTGATGCCGCTCACCAGCACCAGATCCGGCTTCAGGGCCGCCATGGCCTCGGCATCCGGGGCCATCATATCAAAGGCAGTGATGCCCTCCTTGCCCAGATCGTCCACGCTGTTGCTGTCCACAGCGATGATCTGATCCTGGCAGCCCAGATCCATCAGGGTCTGGGTGATGCTGGGGGCCATGCTGATGATCTTGCCTGCGGTCTGGGGTGCGGTGAAGCTGTTTCCGGCCCGGTCGGTCATCTCGCCGCCCATGGCAGGCTGGGAGGCCGGGGCGCTGGAGGCCGGGGCGCTGGAGACCGGTGCGCTGGAGACCGGGGTGCTGGAGGCAGACCCGCAGGCTGCCGCGCTCAGCGCCAGGCACAGGGCCAGCGCCAGACTAAGGAACTTTTTCATGGTTTTTCTCTCCTTTTTTTGCCGCCGGGATGCTTCTGGGCCTGGGGTCACGCCTGTCAGACAGTGCGGCACAAAAAAACAGCAGGCCCCTCCCCTTATGGGAGGAGCCTGACAGGAAAACACAAAAAATCCCACAGACGGCCCTGCCGCCTGTGCATTTTTCCCGCCCGATGTTTCGTCCGTCCATCCGGTGGGGCGCTTGCCTGCCTTTCAGCTCCCGGCAGAGGTACTTACACGCCGGGGCAGGTCTTCCGGCTGTGCGGGAAGGGGGCAGCCCGGCCTTCCCGTCTCCCTAAAAAAAGACAGTGGCATGGTGGGCGGCACTTTCCCGGATACGGCGGCGGTCCCGCGCGGGCATCTCACCCGCTTCCCTATTCTCCTGCCCCCCTGTGGGAGCCAGGCACCTCGGCGCGATTTGTTCCCTTAGAGTATAGCACAGCCCACCCCCCCAGCGCAAGGGCGGCGGGGCTGGCCCCTTCACTTATCTGGAAGCGGGAAAAATTTGATCGCCCGCAGCCTTGTCCAAAAGAACCCGAAAAGCCGCTTTTCTGCCCATCGCAGCGGGTCAGCGGGTATGTACCATGCTGGGGTAGATGCGCTCCAGCCGCTCATCGGGGAAGCGCTGGTCCATACACCGCTGCCAGGCATGGGCGGCGGGCAGGCCCTCGTACCGCTGGGCCATGCGCAGCACCGCCCCGCCGCTGACCAGGCTGTTGGCCAGCATGAACACCGCCAGCAGCCAGGTGATGGCCACCCCCGACACCCTGGGCAGGTGGCGCTCGATCCAGCCGCTGATCCGGGGATACAGCTCCTTGATCCACACAAGGCCCAGCAGCCCCCAGAAAAAGCAGTACAGCAGGTTGATGCGTCCATGCAGGTTAAAGGGGATGTCGCTGTAATCCCAGCTCACCGTTCCCACCAAGGTTTCCTGAAGCCAGCTGCAAAAATACTCGAAGCTGCCGCCGATCACCGCACCGCCCAAAAAGACCCAGCGGTCATTCTTGCCCTGTAGCCGATGCAGACAGAGGGTGAGCAGCACCGCCCCGGTGCCATAGATCAGATTGAAAGGCCCCCACACCAGGCCCGTGCGCTGCATATAATGCCCGGTGCGCACAAAAACATACACCGTTTCCACCACCACGCCCAAAAAGCAGCAGATGAAAAACACCCAGAACAGCTTATAAAAGTTCAGCCCGTGGGCAAAATGCCCCGGCACCCCCGCCAGATCTCTGGAAAGGCTCTCCTCATGGCGCTGCACCCGAAGCAGAGTCCGGGCCTCCCGCCGCTCCAGCCGGGCCAGCGCTTGCTGCTGCTTTTGCTCCAGCCGGGCCAGCTTTTGCTCCAGCCTGGCCCGCCGCCGTTCAAATTTTTTGTTGATCTCCTCCATGGGTCACGCTCCTTGCCGTTCGTCCCTGTGGGCCGCCTGTGCTATTATTATACTGCATCCTGC
>RCNH01000204.1_pt1 | contig 27957 bp, 22 predicted proteins | sample 2041161 | NCBI WGS metagenome assembly RCNH01 (sample SAMN09708215, study PRJNA481090) | Feces metagenome, whole genome shotgun sequencing project. | biome: feces | host: Leptonychotes weddellii | place: Antarctica: Sion Island | collected 2010-03-01 | reverse complement strand
AGGGAATGCCCTTTTTGATACAAACTTTAATAATATTGTAATAATGAATCGCAAAATTGGCGCTTCATTATTACAATATTATTAAAGTTTGTATCAAAAAGGGCATTCCCTCTCAGAAAAGGGAACTGAGAGGGACCCATATTTCAACAGGCAACGCAGCAGCCCATTAAAACCTATAATCAAAACAATCGGTACAGCAACGCCATATAATCTCTTTTACAAATATTAAATAGTCATAAAACTAAAGAGTCATCAAAATACACATAGCAACAAAACATCCTATAAGAACAATTCGATCCTTAGTAGTCACTTCACGGTTCACATAAGAATTCATGTTTAAGCGACGTAATGAAGTCATGACACTTCTTACGCTTAATGGGTCAATTTCAACATCAGCATTAGTAGCATATCCACTAGATAAAACAGTCGCACGCTTACCGCGATAAGTAGATTGATTGAATATATCAACATCGACACCACAGGATTTCCCATTCATAGGAAACTGAATGATTCGAGCATCAGCCTGTTCCTCAAACGCAACGTCAAGAGCTGTTGTACCATCAACACGATAAGAAGAATTGCCCTGTTTCATCATTACCCCCTGCTCATATAAGTAAACTATTGCATCGAACCTTTGTTCGGGTATATAATAAGGCGAACAAAAGTTCATGTCAACACTTTTTCAAACATATGTTCGATATATAGGAGACATTATGGATACATCGAAATCAAACAGAGAGCCATTAACTGGCAAACAGCAGATGGTCTACGATTTCCTTGTTGAATTCATTCATGAGCATCAATACGCACCTTCAGTACGTGAAATTGGTAAAGGTATTGGTATTTCGTCCACCTCTACGATTCATACACATTTAGCCACACTTGAGCGTAAGGGATATATTGAGAAAGGTCATGGGACCTCTCGCTGTATTACTATTGTTAATGATGAATTTATGCCTACTGAAACCACGGAGGATTCGATCATACCGTTCGGTCAAGGAAATTATTCAGACACTATCACATTGCCTGTTATTGGTGATGTAGCAGCTGGTTCGCCTATTTTGGCAGAACAGAATATTTCAGAAACGCTGACACTGCCGGTTTCTATTGTTGGTGATTCGGGTTCATTTTTACTCAACGTTCATGGTGACTCCATGATTGAAATTGGCATCAATGATGGCGACTATGTAGTCGTTCAAGAGCAAAAAACAGCCCATAATGGTGAAATCGTTGTCGCCATCATTGAGGACGGAGCTACTGTTAAGCGTTTCTTTAAAGAAAAGGATCATATTCGTTTACAGCCAGAAAACTCCAGCATGGATCCCATCATTGTTCCCGACTGCGCTATCGCCGGTAAGGTAATTGCATTATTTCGCCGTATGTAACGCTTCATACGGTTTAAAATAAGCCATTAATGCAGACGGAACTCGTAATGAAATATGGGTTCCGTCTTCTTTATACTCTTCACTTACAATAGTACATGAGTTGTGCCCTAAAGAAACCAAATCGCCTTTACCATATGGAATTACTACTTCCATATATGTTTCAGTAGCAGCTGCACTACGAGCAAGTGCATCCAATAAGTCATCGATCCCCTCACCAGTATATGTAGAGCAAAATACCGCCGCAGGATACCTCTTTCTTAATATTTCTAACTCACCTGGGTCTATCAAATCTATTTTATTAAACACATCAATGCGAGCAATTTCTTGCGCACCAATCTGCTCAAGCGTCTCTTCTACTGCATGCTTTTGCTGTAAACACTCAGGCGACGATGCATCGATAACATGCAATACTAAATCAGCACCACGAATTTCATCAAGAGTACTGCGAAATGCCTCAATTAAACTGGTAGGCAACTTTTGAATAAAGCCAACCGTATCAGTAATAGTGACTGTGCGGCCTTCGCCTAGCGAAAGCTTACGCGTCGTAGAATCAAGCGTCGCAAATAGTTTGTCGTAACTTAAGACATCAGCATCCGTCAAGCGGTTAATCATGCTTGATTTACCCGCATTGGTATACCCAGCTTCCGTAATCTTGAAAACAATTGAAGAATAGCGAGACTCGCGCTGCAGTTCACGCATGACGCTGACCTGCTTTAGTTCACGTTTAATAGACGTGATGCGATGACGAACCATGCGCCTATCCACTTCGAGTTGGCTTTCACCTTCACCAAAGCGCGATCCAACGCCGCCACCCATCTTATTTGATGCAAGATGAGCCCACATACCACGTAAACGCGGCAATAAGTACTGATTCTGCGCAAGTCTTACCTGTAGCCTGCCCTCTTTCGTAGTAGCATGCAGAGCAAAGATATCCAAAATAAGTGCCGTTCGATCAATAACCTTTACCGTACGTGGCACTGTTTTCTCAAGATTGCTCTGCTGAGAAGGCGTAAGTTCGTCATCAAAAATAACAACATCGGCCGCAAAAGAACGACACATACTAGCAATTTCTTCCGCTTTACCTGGACCTACAAACGTTCGTGGATTAAACGAATCCATTTTCTGCGTAGTAATAGCTACCACACTTGCTCCAGCGGTGTCAGTTAATCGTTCAAGTTCTGCAAGCGAAGATTGCAGACTTACCGATGAAGGACTATTGCGAAGCTCAACGCCAACCAAGATAGCACGTTCGCGGCCTTCCGTAAGTGAATCACTAGCCACATCAGCAAACGACATATCACCACTCCTTAGCCGCTAGAATAGTGTCAATTTCTGCAGCAATGCGATCAAGATTAGCATCGTCAGCAGGAATGCGAATCACACGATCGTCATTTCGCCACCATGTGCGTTGCCGCTTGGCATAGCGCCGTGAGGCGGTCTTAACTTGTTTAATGGCATCATCAATTTGAGAGACAGTGCGCAAACATTGTGTTTCTGGATCAATAAATTCCTTATACCCAATAGCCTCACGAGATGTTAATGCATTAGTAAAACCAGCATCCATTAATTGCCTGATTTCTTGCAACAATCCCTTTTCAATCATGTCATCGACACGTTGATTAATACGCTCAGCTAAAACATCAGGTGTTACTTGCAGTTCAAATATGTACGCAGGAACATATTGCTGCATATTCGTAAAACCAGCATGCTGATCCACATAACGCTTACCCTCAAGCTCCCACATCTCAAAAGCCCTAATAACACGTTTAGTATTATTAGGGTGAATAAGGTCAGCACTTTCAGGATCCGTATCATGCAGCATATCCCAAAGGCTTTGTGCACCATACTTTTGAGCGTAAGTGGTATATCGTGCGCGGACCTCATTTAAAGCAGGATCTTGTTCACCACGCGGGAAATCGTAATCATCAATAGTAGCACGAACATACAAACCCGTACCGCCGGCCAGAAAAACTGGCGTATTTCTACTATCAATTTCCTGAATACAACCGCGAGCATAATGCTGGAATAAAGCCGCAGAATACGGCTCACCAGGATTCACTAAATCCAAACCCCAATGCACAACAGATTGCTCACTTGGCATTACTTTACCTGTACCGATATCCATACCGCGATAAATCTGCATAGAGTCAGCAGATATTACTTCACCTGTATGCATCTGCGCGAGCTTTTGGGCAACGTCGGACTTTCCAGACGCAGTTGGGCCCACGATACAAACAACAGGACGACATAGCTCAATATGATCAGCTGAAAGCTGCATAGTACACTCCTTTATTGAGCATTAACCACAGTACCCGAAAGATACCATGTCTTAGAATCATCAATACGGATAGGAATGATAGTTCCACGCAAATTATCAATCGATACGCCCTCAGGAATTGGAGCATGTACAGTAAGATTATGTGGATTACGTCCTGCTAGTACATCGTCTCCGCGCTTAGAGGTTCCTTCGACTAAAACATCCATCATTTGACCAGTAAAACGCTGGTTAACGTCATATGCCTGGCTCTGTACTAACTCAACCAATCGGTCAAATCGCTCATGAATGACCTCAGAAGGGGTGTCATCAATCATTTCAGCAGCAGGCGTTCCAGAGCGCTTGGAATAAATAAAAGTAAAGACCTGAGAATATCCAACCTCTTTTACGAGATTATAGGTTGCCATGAAGTCTTCTTCTGTCTCACCAGGAAAACCAACAATAATATCAGTAGAAAGCGCAATATCAGGACGAGCAGCGCGAAGCTTTTGAATAAGTTCCATATAATGCTCGGCTGTATAATAGCGATTCATAGCCTTGAGAATTCTATTACTGCCAGATTGCGCTGGAAGATGAATTGCTGGCATGAGGTTATCAAGCTCCCCAAAAAGACCAATAACCTCATCAGTAATATCTTTTGGATGTGACGTAGCAAAACGAATACGCTCGATACCTGTTTCAGATACACAACGTAATACGTCAGCAAAACGTGGTTCACCATACAAATCACGTCCGTAGGAATTTACGTTTTGGCCTAATAAAGTTATCTCTTTTACACCATCAGCTACAAGACCCGCAGCTTCAGCAACAATGTCTTCAAGCTTACGAGAGCGTTCACGACCGCGCGCATAAGGAACAATGCAATATGTGCAGAAATTATCACAACCAACGTTAATTGGAAGCCATGCAGCCCAAGGTATTTCACGATGCGTAGGAAGTTCACTTGAAAACTCAGTAGAAGTTTCTACGACTTCAACATGATGGCCACCGTGTTCAATGGCCTCAATAAGCATAGGAGCCATGCGGCTAATGTTCTGCGTGCCAAATACGACATCTACATGGTTTTGTTTCTCTGGAATTGAATCATTATCAAGCTGACCAATACATCCACCTACAGCAACAATACGTTTAGAAAGCGTACTACCCTTAGGCAATGGAATGTTTTTTAAAGATGCAACCTGCCCATACAGACGAACTTCCGCAGCCTCACGAACACTGCAAGTCATAAATATTACAATTTCAGATTCTTCAACGGTAGACACTTGACGTGCGCCATATGATTCCAAAACTCCAACAATGCGCTCAGAATCATGCATATTCATCTGACAACCAAAAGTATGCACGCAAAACGTTTTGCCAAATAAAACAGTAGTAACTATACTCATGAAAAATCCTTCAGCTCAATATAGAAAAAGGCGCCTCATACGCCTTAATCCAAACTAATTCCTAAAATCCCGCGGCTCAATGTTAAAACGAATAGCCGTGCGATATTCCCCTTCAATCACGATATCAGCAAAAGAAGGAATGCAGACGATCTCAATACCGACTGGTGAAAGAAACCCTCGTGAAATTGCAATAGCCTTAACTGCTTGGTTTACAGCTCCAGCACCAACGGACTGAATTTCAACACAGACACCATCTTTAATCATGCCCGCAATCGCTCCCGCCACTGAAGCAGGAGATGATTTTGATGACACTTTGAGACAACCGATATCTTGCGTGTGCTCAATTAACTCTGGCATATAAATCCTTTACGACGTTTAAGCTTTGTTTAGTTATGCCTTATGTGGTATTAACAATGTATCCCGATATTATACCGTTTTATTGTCATAATCAGGGGAAAAGATGACTAAAGTCTACAAACTGGGAAGCTTACTTGAATCGCATCATGCGTAACACGAACCGACGGTTCAATATCACTTTCAAGATAATATCTATCTGCCAACTCGCTAAATGCCTTCTTTAGGCCTTGCTGGAAATCAGCAATATCGTCTTTATGAATGCGAAGGCCCCTGAAATCTTTCGACAAGTCAATTTCATGCTTCTTAAAGCTCAACTCATCACGCTTTAACGTGGTAATAAGCGGACATAACGACTTAACTTCACCCTGTAAAATACGATGAGCACTACGAGCCGACATATCTAACCCAAGATCTTTAGCGCAATGCATAAAGCTTTGCGCATCATGAGTTTTAGCAAGTTTACATAAAGGATGATTATGGCTAGGTACATAAAGAGGATTAGTACGAGCAAGAAGCTTTTTACCATACACATACACACTTGCTGCAATCTCAATAGGACTTCCAATATATACGTCACACTCATCAAGATTTTCTAAAGAAAATTCACTGACAACGCGAACTATGTTATGAGGACTCGATCCTAAATGAACACCATCATTATGCATGATAAGAGCCGGAAGTGAACTTTGGTCAGTACGCTCATTAATCAATTTAGTGTCAAAAGCAAAAGTAAAGACACTACCCTCACCTAGACTTGATTGTATAATTTCAGCTTCACGAGCATTTTCGCGGATGGAATATAAAGCCATGCCTCGTCCATGAACTCCCCATGTATCAGTATGAATAGTGTCAAGCTTAGAAGTTACACGAGGTTCAAAAATTGTATCCCATAATTCAATTGGTACACCATCACCATCATCAAGCATAGTAATACGGCGAATATTGCTACTTTTAGAAGAAGCAACAAAAATGTTATGAGCATGAGCATCACGAGCATTGCGCAACAATTCAATAACAGCATCTTCAACAACACGAATATCTTGCTGCGCCTGACGACGCTGAGCTTCAGAAACCTGTAAACGAACAAAGCCGCCCCCGAGGTCTGACTCAACTCGGAGACGGCTTCCATCTGTAACAGATTCAACAAATGACAATAAGCTGTCTTTTGTCATATCTTAGCACCCTGCCTTATTTAGCGTAATCTACAGCGCGACTTTCGCGAATAACGACAACCTTAACCTGACCTGGGTACTGCATTTCATCTTCAATCTGCTTAGCAATATCATGAGCCAAAACAGTAGTTGCAGCTTCATCGACTTGCTCAGGTACAACCATAACGCGAACCTCACGGCCAGCCTGCATAGCGTATGTGCGTTCAACACCCTTATGAGAGTTTGCAATCTCTTCAAACTTCTCAAGACGCTTTACATAGCTTTCCAAGCTTTCTTTACGAGCACCAGGACGAGCAGCACTTACAGCATCTGCGGCTTGGACCAAAACATCCAATACGGTGTTAGGCTCAACATCTGCATGGTGTGCTTCAATAGCATGCACGATTTCTGGCTTCTCGCCCAAGCGACGAGCAAGGTCAGCACCGATAACCGCATGAGGGCCTTCAACTTCATGATCAATAGCCTTACCAATATCGTGAAGAAGACCAGCACGCTTAGCAGGAACTGGATCTAAACCAAGCTCTGCAGCCATAACGCCACACAAATAGGCTACCTCTAATGAGTGGTTTAAAACGTTCTGCCCAAATGAGGTACGATAGCGTAAACGACCAAGAGTACGAACGAGCTCAGGATGAAGATCATGAATACCTACATCAAATGTTGCCTGCTCGCCAGCCTCTTGAACCTGCTGATTTACGAGTTTTTCACTCTTAGCGTACATTTCCTCAATGCGTGCAGGATGAATACGTCCATCAGCAATGAGATTTTCCATAGTAACACGGCCAATCTCGCGACGAACCGGATCAAAACAGGAAATTGTCACGCATTCTGGAGTGTCATCAATCAGCAAATTAACACCAGTAAGCTGCTCGAAAGAGCGAATATTTCTACCCTCACGACCGATAATGCGACCCTTTAAATCATCAGAAGGAATATGGATAGTCTTAACAGTAGTTTCGGCAGTATGGTCTGCTGCAACACGCTGAATAGCTAAGGACAAAATCTCACGAGACTTCTTATCGGCTTCAGCCTTAGCACGAGCTTCAGCCTCACGAATAATAACAGCACTTTCGTGTGTTACTTCATCCTTTAAGGTATCCAAAAGCTCTTTTTTGGCCTCATCAGGCGTCATACCAGCAACATACTCTAAGCGAACGTTGACTTCTTGCATAGCATTTTTAAGATCACGTTCACGACGCTCAACCTGACCCTGCATACTTGAAAGCTGATGTTCACGTGCATCTAAGCTCTCAACTCGACGATCCAATGATTCTTCACGCTGATTAATACGGTTCTCAGCGGCACGAACTTCACGCATGCGCTCTTTGTTCTCAGCTTGCGCTTCCTGCTTCATCTTAAATACTTCGTCCTTGGCTTCTACAATAGCCTCGCGCTTGAGCGTATCAGCCTGACGCTCAGCATCATTAAGCAAGGCTTCTACCTGCTCAGCAGCTTTTTTTGTAGATGCATTAATAAGGTAGCGGGTAATGATGAAACCGAGCGCAACGCCGACAGCAGCGCCAACGACAAGCCACAAAATTTCCATGGTTCGGCTTCCCCTTTCTTAAATTTCATCGAACAACAATAGGTGTTCGGACATAAAAAATGCCAGGATTACACCAGGCATGAGCGAACGGCACAAAACGCAATACCCCTACAGGTACTACATATTAAATTTTGTATATCTAAAGCGTAGACACATTCACTACGCACTTCACTCAAGCAATCTCTATAATACACGAGTTGAGCGAAAACTATTACCAGAATTACTACTCTGCGTAATAAAAATGATGAATTACATAGGCATTTTATTGCAATTCATCATTTTTCTTTAAACGCCAATAGGAAGCATTAGCTTATATCCTGACGATTAGCATATTTTCGTGCAGCGCTTTGAGCAACAGAGCTATCAAAACCACGAGAAATAAGCTTTTGATAAGCAGATTTCATTTGATTTTTTGAATGCGAAGGACGATGCTCTAGCACATCGAGAGCGCGATCAAGTTCTGACTTGTTATCCACACCCGGATAAAATTCTTCAGGCCAGCCGCATACATCATGAATATCGATACCCCTTTGACGCAAATCGTTGGTAATACCAACTACACCCCTACCCTGTGAGAGTTTAGAACGAATATAGACCTCAGCAAAACGCATATCGTCTACCAGTCCGCATTCACATGCACGTCTCACCGACAGCTCAGCTGCATCTTGGCCAAACCCGTCTCGAATTAGGCGAGCGTGCAATTCACTAGCGCAACGTTCGCGAACACTCACAAGGCGGACAATCTTTTGAAATGCCTGAGAAGAACTAAATGCATCCTTATTATCATCCTCACAATCCGTACATTCTTTTGAACTGGTCTCGATATGAGCCACCCCGTCATCTGACGGGGTGGCTGCAATAGACGTACGGAGCTTAGCGATAAACTCATCATCTATCAATATCATATATATGCCTTACTTTTCTTCAGCTACAGGCTCAGTACCTGGCAGAGGAATGCCAAAAAACTCACGAACTTTAACTTCCATCTCATCACGCATATCTGGATTTGTACGAAGCGTTTCTTTAGCAGCCTCACGACCTTGGCCTAAACGCTGTTCACCATAGGTGTACCAAGCACCACTCTTACGAGCAACACCAGCCTCAACAGCCATATCCAAGATACAACCTTCACGAGAAATACCCGCGCCATACATGAGGTCAAACTCAGCCTGCTTAAATGGAGGGGCAACCTTATTCTTTACAACCTTAGCACGAACCCTATTACCAATAGCTTCATTACTTTTATTCTTTAATGTTTCAACACGACGAATATCGATACGAACACTAGAGAAGAACTTTAATGCACGACCACCAGTAGTAGTTTCCGGATTACCAAACATAACACCAATTTTTTCACGAAGCTGATTAATGAAAATACAAGTGGTATTAGATTTAGATAAAGAACCTGCCAGCTTACGTAATGCTTGAGACATTAAACGTGCCTGTAAGCCAACAGAAGCATCACCGATTTCACCCTCAATCTCAGCTTTAGGAACCAGAGCAGCAACAGAGTCAACTACAACAGCATCAATAGCACCAGAACGAACAAGCATGTCACAAATCTCAAGAGCCTGTTCCCCTGTATCAGGCTGAGAAATCAATACTTCATCAATATCGACGCCTAAACGAGCTGCATAAATAGGATCCAATGCATGCTCAGCGTCAATAAACGCCACAACGCCACCAGCAGCCTGAGCCTCAGCTAAAATCTGTAAAGCAAGCGTGGTTTTACCACTAGACTCAGGACCATAAATCTCAACGATACGTCCACGTGGAACGCCGCCAATACCCAATGCTGCATCTAACGACAATGCACCAGTAGGAATAACACCTACTTCTAATGTATTTCCACCCTCACCAAGCTTCATAATTGAACCACGACCAAAACGCTGTTCAATCTGATCGGTAGTAGCTTTAATAAGCTTCTCTTTATCCAGGTCCATCGGTTTACCTCATATTTTTCTGCGTTTATTGATAGCTCTATTATTACGAACATGTGTTCTAAGGTCAAGCATTATAGACCATAATTTGCTGAAAACCCGAATATTTGTTCGTATTTTTTAGATATCTATAGTACACCATATATACATAGCTCATTTTAAGCTTATTTCTCAGGGATATCTTGGAAAGTCTTGCCCATATCTATCCGCAGGCAATTACTCTTGTATGCATGCAAAAAACAAACGACACCCTAACTCATAGCGAGCAGACCAAGAAATTATAATCTAATAAAGGCATAAAAGTGGCCTTTAGATATACTAAAGGCCACACATAATTACATTGCTTCAATAAGAAGATCTAACGCCTTATCAACACAAGCAGCACGTATCTCATCTCGATTACCCGAGAAATTGTGAAGCTCAGCCGTAACGCCATAGTCAGCAGCAACACCAATCCATACCGTACCTATAGGCTTACCTGGCATAGCACCAGTAGGCCCTGCAATACCGGTAACACTTACAGCAATATCAGCACCCAAGGCTTTGCGAGCGCCTTGTGCCATTTCACATGCAGTTTCTTCGCTGACTTCTGTAACGGTATCGATTGTAGCCTTAGAAACGCCAAGTTGATTCATCTTAACATCATTGGCATAACTAACGATACCACCAACAACAACATCAGAAGAACCAGGAACAGCGGTCAATGCAGCAGAAATAAGACCTCCCGTACAAGATTCTGCAGTGGCAATTTTAAGGCTCTTATCGCGTGCTACAGCTAAAACACGTTCTGCACGCGAAGCGTCTTGCGTAACTGCTTCTTCTACAGACAAAACAGCCTTATCGTGCTTACGCTTAAAGCCAAGCAAGTGACGTGCCTTATAAATATAGTCAAGCATGGAAACGATTGTCAAAACCAAGGCAATAAACATGACAAACCAGCTCAAGCCATATAAAGCCCAATAAAATGTCATCGAGAAATTCATAATGAATACCGAATCTTTAACGGTAAACATAACAATTGCAATCATCTGAAATACGGTCTTAAATTTACCATACCAAGACGCTGCAATTACCTCACCCCTGCTAGCGGCTACCATACGAACACCAGACACAATAAATTCACGTGCCAAAATAATAAGTACAACCCAGCTCGGCAATACGCCCAACTCAATTAATGCCAAAAGTGCCGCGGCGACCAAAATCTTATCAGCTAATGGATCCATGAACTTACCGAAGTCGGTAACTTCATTACGGCTACGGGCCAAGTAACCATCAAGCCAATCTGTACACGAAATAATGATAAAGATACCAGCAGCAATCCAGCACTTCCAGTTATTAAGGTCTGGAAGATGAAAATAATCAGGCCATGGAGCAATTAAGGCTACCACGAATGCAGGAACCAAACAGATTCTAATTAATGTAACAATATTAGCCGGAGTAAGAATTTTGTCCGACCCTGTCGTGGACGTTGAATCAACCACGGATTACATCACCTTCCATCTCGTATGCAAAAGTATCAACAACCTTAACGTTCACAATCTCACCAGGCGTTCCTTGATCAAGATAAATAACTCCATCAACCTCAGGTGCCTGACATTCAGCACGACCAAACAACTGGCCATCTTCTTCATATCCAATAACCAGCGCACGAACCGTAGTTCCAATACGCTGCTGAACACGTGCCATACCGATAGTGTCACATAAATCGCGTACTTCTTGTGCACGATCAATCTTGATGTCTTCGTCCAACTGCCCCTCCATCAAAGCAGCAGCAGTGCCATCTTCTAAGGAATACGGGAACACACCAACATAATCGAGCTCAGCCTCTTCTAAGAAGTCCAGCAATTCTCCAAAGTCGTCATCTGTTTCACCAGGAAAGCCCGCAATAAGCGTCGTGCGCAACGTAATATTTGGAACCATTTCACGGACATGATCAATTAACGCCAGAAACTCCGCACCAGAGCCATGACGATTCATGTCGATTAATACTTTAGCGCTTGCATGCTGCAACGGCATGTCAAGGTAATTACAGACGTTGTCACGTGCGCAAATGACGCTCAACAGCTCATCAGTAATACCCTCAGGCTCGATATACATAAGCCTAAACCACGTATCACTAAAACGCTCAGCAAGTGTATCGAGCAAAAAAGCAGTAGTCAAAGGCGGATTAAAATCCTCTCCCCAACGACCCGTATCCTGAGCGATAAGCGTAATTTCACGAGCACCTTCACTAATACGCTCAGCTACAGTCTCGCAAATCTCTTCAAGCGTGAAACTATGATACGCACCGCGGATGAACGGAATCGCGCAAAATGCACAGAATCTATCACAGCCATCGCTAATCTTTACAAAGGTAGCAACATTAGCTTCACCGTACATGTCATACGGCGACACAGCCTCAACTGCACTTACCAGCTCTTCAGCGTCAACAGATTGATTACTATCATCCTTATGAAAATCACTCTGCTGCTTAAATAAACCATCAATAACAGAAACAATGTCATCTTCGCGACTACATGGTACAAAAGCACGTGCTTCGGGTAATGATTCAGCCAATTCTTCGCCATAACGAGCTGGCATACATCCCGCAACCACCAACCGAGCTGAACCATCTACAAAGTTAGGAAGGTCACAAATCTCAAAAATAGTATCAATGCTTTCTTCTGTTGCAGGCTGAATAAAACAACATGTGTTTACAATAACAGCATCGGCTTTTGTTAAATCCTGAACAACACGATAACCGGCCTGTCGAACCTGACGCGTCATACGAGCAGAATCAACCTCATTTTTAGCGCAACCAAGCGTCAAAAACGCCACACAATGATTACGTGAAGGTACATGCATAGTATCAAGTGTGTTTGCCACCGCAAACCCCTATCGATAATTAGTGTACTGAAGCGGCTGACCGTAGTCTTGAGTCTTTAAAAAAGCAATAACATCTTGCAACGCATCACGAGAAGCGGAGCTTACACGAAGCTTATCAGCCTCAATGGTAACCTTAACCTTAAGCTTTTGAGCCTTGATGTCCTTATTGATTTTACCGGCTGTTTCCTTGTCGATGCCCTCAATGATATCAGCCTGCAAACGAACGCTTTGCCCAGCGGCTGGTTGAACATCACCCCACTTTACGGCATTTAAATCAATACCACGCTTTATAAGTTTGCTTGCAATTACATCAGTGACTTGTTTGGCAACAAAGTCACTAGGAGCCGAAACGATAATCTTTTTAGCTGCTTTATCTAAAGAAATTTCAGCACCACAATCCTTAAGATCATAGCGTTGGGACAATTCTTTTTTAGCCTGGCCGTATGCATTATCAACTTCCTGCATATCAACCATAGAAACTACGTCAAAGCTAGAATCTTTAGCCATGAGTTACCTCTTATCTATCAGGCGCACATGCGCATTTTCTCATTACTACCACAGACACCGTGTTACCTTTATTATCTAAAGAAAGCGCAACATCGTCAGTAAATACCTCGTAAAATATATGCTAATCAACCGTCACCGCAACAACCGATGAGTCTGATTTGGTTGCTTGTGTACTACCTGATACTGAGGAGACAGAAGCTGCAGCAGTATCAGTGCTCGTATTTTGAGAAGCATTAGCTACTTCTAACTCCTCTTTATGCTCCTGCTCCCATGCGGTCTTGAACTCTTCATAAGTAAAAGTCTTCCTAGCGATGCTTGAGCTATCTGGTTCAAGCGTAACTTCTTTACCGTCCTGCATAAGCGTTACACTAGAAGCTGAAGTAGTTACAAAAATCAATTCACCCGTAACGTCATAGGATTCCTTATATGGTCCTGTAACATCTTGCGCAATAACATATTTGCCATCAATCTGAATCTCGATATAAGCAGTCTCGCCGTTATGAACTTCAAACGAAATAACTGTTTTCTCAGGCAAAACAGGTGCTGGCTTAGGTGCTGGCTTAGCAGGCTCAATAGGAGCATCTTGACTAGGAAGTGTGCTAATAGAATCTTTCATGCCAGTAACGTTCATAGGACTTACTGGCTGATCTGCTGAAGGCTTATGAGACATATTGACTACCAAGACCAAAATAAGGCAAAGCATCAATACGATAGCAGCAGCAATAAAGAACGGCATTTTACTCTTAACGTTCTTATCATTTTGAGGAGCTGAGTAAATATTAGTGTAGTGAGCGTCAGAAACACTACTCCCTACGCGCTCTCCTCGAGCATATGCAGATCGTCCGTTTGACCCTACAGGGTTCATTTGCATGGTAATATCATCAAGCGAGGAGGACACAAAATCCCTTCCGCAAGAGTTGGAACGACGAGTGTTGATACGCTGTGTTGCGGCAGAATCATTATGAGTCATGCCTGAAAACCTACTTTCAGGCATGTCAAAACCATTAGCAGGAAGCTGAGCGCGAGCAGCTCCAACCTGATGCTCAAACAATGCGTCCTGATACTTTTTAACAATTTCAGTAGGATTTAAACCCAAGTAACGAGCATACGCATTAATCATATTACGTGAGTACCCACGAGGAGGCATCTCATCAAGATTACCATCTTCGATAGTAGCTAACACATCAGGACGAATACGAATTTTACGTGCGACAGTCAACAGGTCCTCATGCCTGTCTTCGCGCGTTTTGCGCAACACGTCACCGAAGCTCATATTATCTGTCACTGCAAACCCCTTTTAAAATGGGCACGAATCATCTGATTCATCGTGCGCCTCAAATGCCTTAATGGTTTCAAGCTCAAGAGAGTCTACCAAAACCTCACGAGGCTTAGAACCATTAGGCGGACCTACAATTCCCTTTTCTTCAAGCATATCCATAATACGTCCTGCGCGTGAATACCCAACACTGAGTTTGCGCTGGATATTAGACGTAGACCCCATGCCGCTTGAAACAACAATATCAGCAGCCTCCCATAATAATGGATCATCACTGGCAGTAGCTGTTCCGCCGCTGCCGTCTGGCTGCGTATTACCAATGGTAATCAAATTGGTCTTTAAAATCTCCTGATGATACTCAGGTTCACCTTGACTCTTCAGATATTCCACAACCTGCTCAATTTCTTCTTCAGAAACAAAGCATCCTTGAACGCGTTGAGGTTTAGCATATTCGGGCTTACTGAAAAGCATATCACCTAAACCAATGAGGTTTTCAGCACCAGGTGTATCCAAAATAACACGTGAGTCAATACCAGACGCAACATTAAAAGCAATACGATTGGTAATATTAGCCTTAATCAGACCAGTTACAACATTAGTAGATGGACGCTGAGTAGCAACGATCAAATGGATGCCCGCAGCACGTGCCAATTGAGCAATACGACTAATGGAGAACTCAACCTCTTTACCAACATTCATCATAAGGTCAGCCAGTTCATCAATAACAATAACGATGTATGGCATCTTTTTGATTGGCTGCTCGCAATTTTCCTCCTCAGAGGCAATCTCTCCAGCAGCAACCTTTTTGTTATACTGATTAATATTGCGAACGCCAGCCTTAGACAAAATCTTTAAACGATGTTCCATCTCAGCAACACCCCAAGCAAGGGCACTTGCAGCTTCCTTGTTTTCCGTAACAACTGGAACATACAAATGAGGAATACCATTATAAGGAGTAAACTCGACTCGCTTAGGGTCAATCATGATTAGGCGTACTTCATCAGGCGTAGAACGCATCAATATAGACATAATCATTGAGTTAATCGCAACAGATTTACCAGAGCCCGTAGTACCACCAATTAATAAGTGAGGCATCTTAGCCAAGTCGGTAATAATTGCGTTTCCTTCAACGTCTTTGCCAATAGCCATCTCAAGAGGTGCACCATGTGCATACTTGATAACATCTCCCAACAAAACGTTATCACGTTGCTCATTTGGAACCTCAATGCCTACATAATTCGTACCAGGAATTGGGGCAAAAATACGTACACCAGGAGAAGCCAGCGCAAGCGCAATATCGTCTTCTAAAGCAATAATGCGACTAACGCGTACACCACTTGGAAGGTCAACTTTAAACAACGTTACCGTAGGACCTGCAACCCAACCTACAACTTGAGCCATAATGCTAAAATCAGCGAGTGTTTCCTGTAAAAGAGCAGCTCGCGTACGTAAATCCTTTTCAGTCGTACGAGATTTAGCCGTATGAGACGTGGTCTTTAAGTACTCAAGCGGAGGAAGCGCAAATCCATCCTTTATAAGACCTTTAGCATTTTTAGGAACGCTATATTTGACCTCATTATTCTTAAGCTTACGTGTTTTTTGATTAGCAGCTGGCGCATCCGCATTCAACATGTCAGACTCATCGAGCTTATGGCGCTTTAACTTGCGCGTCATGGCCTTCTGAGGAACATCATCATCAGATATAGGAACATCAATAGTGTCATCGTAAGCATATTCTCCTGGCCAATATGTATCAGGATCAGTAGTGCTTGGTCCACCTACTATGTCTTCCCCACCTGAATTAGTAACGTCAATCTTGTGTGTTAAACCTTGTGAAGATAGAGGTATCGATGCACGTCGAGGCTTAGATAAGTCACGTGGCACTTTAGGAGTTGGACTACGTTTAATAGCAGGACCAGGCAATGCATCTTCATACGAAGGCGTATCAAAAAGCGTTTCTTGCTCTTCCTTTTCATGATGACGCTCACGTATTTCATGGGTTTTATCACGAGCCTTCTCGATAAGACCCGAAATAGAAAATCCAATAATAACAGCACCACCCAAAGCAATGCCCGCCAAAATAACACAGCTTACAGCCATTCCAAATAAACGCAGCAACAACCACGCTAGACCAGCGCCAACCCAGCCGCCATACATAGGAACATACGTCATGTCAAACAACAGCATAGCATCTGCTGAAACACCAGGTGTCAGTAGTGCGCAACAGGCAAGCAAAGCAATAAACACCATAAATGAACCTACTGAAATACGTAATGCAATATACTGCCTATCAGTGCGTACTAATAGTGTTATACCAATAGTCATTAGCAATACAGGCATAACATATGCACCAATACCAAGCAGGTTATGCAGGAAATCAGACATAAATGATGTAACAATGCCTGATGGTGTAATAACAACCATGACAAACAGCACCACAGCCACTACACCAAAAACAACACCAGCAATATCTCGCTTGGTACGATCATCAAAAATACGTGGCTCAGTAGGTATTTCTACCGTCTCCTCAGCAACAACATTGCGCGCACCTCGACCAGAAGCCACATTGCGCACGCCACGCTTATTAGATTGCGCATCCTTTAAAGGGACACGAGCATTAGAGCCTTTAGAATTCTTATTTGATTGTGCGGATTCGGTAGTCTTTCGAGCCACGAATCTCTCCTCACTTCAGTCTTTCATTAAAACTCAATCAATGACGCCACGACGAGTGGACGCTGCTTGATGCGTTCCCATAATAAAGAATGCAACGAATCACGGCAGATTTTTTCCAGGTCACGCGTCTTAGACCCTTTTTCAAGACCACGACGCAATGCATTGGTAACGACATCGGTAGCTTCAATGCGCAGTTCAGCAATATCTCCACCCGTAATACCACGCATTTCTACATGCACCTGACCCATAATCTGATGCGTCGAAACCTTAATAGCAGCACTTACCAATGCAACGCCACAATTAGACAGCCTCTGACGCTCATCTAAAACATCACGAGAGGTATCACCAACAGATAACCCATCAACAAAAACGATACCGTTTTCAATAATCTCGCCACGGCGAACGCCCTCATTAGTCAGCTCAAGAGACTCACCATTATCACAGATAAAAATATTCTCTGGAGTTACACCAGTTGCCTCAGCCAAACGAGCATGAGCGCGCAAGTGCATAGCTTCACCATGAACAGGCATGAAGGCCTTAGGCTGCACAATCGACAAAACAATCTTGAGCTCTTCGGCACTAGCATGACCTGATACATGAACCATAGCACGATGTTTATCCCAAACATCCGCGCCAATCTTGGCAAGAGAATTAATAACACGCGTAACAGCTTTTTCGTTACCTGGAACTGGCGTTGCAGAAATGATAACCGTATCACCTTCATCAAGCTGAATAGTACGATGTTCACCATTGGCAATTCGTGCCAGTGCACTTAAAGGCTCACCTTGCGAACCAGTGCACATGATAACAACCTTCTCAGGAGGCGTACCCTTGATATCATATGCATCAATTAAGTCGCAATCCTGAATGTTAAGATAACCCAAACGACGAGCAATATCGATGTTTTGCACCATAGATCGGCCCGTCACCACAACCTTACGGCCATTTGCTACCGCAGCATCAGCAATCTGTTGTAAGCGGTGAATATGGCTTGCAAAAGAAGCGATAATGACACGGCCTTTTGCATTTTCAATAATGTTAGTGAGTGTTTTACCAACCTCAGCCTCAGAAGGCGTGAAGGTAGGGTTCATAGCATTAGTAGAATCGCTTAATAACAGGTCAACACCCATACGACCAAAACGAGCCAAAGCACCAAAATCAGTATGAACACCATCAATTGGTGTCTGATCTAATTTAAAGTCACCCGTATGCAAAACATTTCCTGCAGGTGACTGCAAAAAGTAGCCAACAGCGCCTGGGATAGAATGATTAACGGCAAAAAAGTCGATAACAAAATCACCGAGTTTCATCTCATCGCCTGCTTTAATCTCATTTAAGCGAGCCTTGACTTTATGCTCATTAAATTTGCCTTCAATAAGACCTAACGTAAGCTTGGTACCATAAATTGGAACCTTACGAGATAAATCCTTCATCAGATATGGAAGAGCACCAGTATGGTCTTCATGACCGTGCGTAATTACAATGCCGCGAAGCTTATCTTCGTTTTCTAGTACATAGGTGTAGTCAGGCAAAATCAAATCAATGCCAGGATGATCATCGTCAGGAAACATCAAACCAGCATCAACCAAAATCATGTCATCACCGCATACAAATGCAGTCATATTTTTACCGATGCCATCCAAGCCACCTAAAGGGACTACCTGTAATACAGCATCTGGATTACGCTTAACAGCAGCGCGGCGCGACTGAGCATTAGAGCGCGTGTTACGAGTACGAGGCTTATTAAAACCCGAACCCGCTACCCCATCTTCTGCATTAAGCTGGGGGCGCTTGTGCTCAACAGAAACATGTTTGTACTTGTTGGTCTTACGGTAGTTGTTATTACGAGGACCATTGGATGTGTTTTTTGGCGTGCTTTGATTTTGCGGTGCAGAAAAATCTGCATGAGTTTCGTGTGCCAATTAATACCTCAATCTATATGTGTCTTTAAGCGCTCACTAAGTGAACGCATACCTTAACTAATCGCGTACGAACAATAAAATCGCGATTTATCGTAATGCTTCAGTAGTTATGTTGCATGTCATTACGATATATTTACTCAAGTATGCTATTTTACGCTAAAGTATCCCCAATGTGCTACCTAGACGACGCAAAATGCAGCAAGCGTGCACATTTTTGTACCTTAAATCCAAAAACCACGCTATATGACTACATATAGCGTGGTTTCATAATGTTTCTTATATGAGAGTATATCGTTCGCTATCACAACCAACTTTACGCTAGTTTTCTAGTAACACGCAATAACTCATACATATATAAACTGCTAGCCAAACCAAATCTGGAACTTAGGTACATATCCCATGATAAAGATGATAATAATCAAGATTGGAATACCATAGGTAACCCAAATCCTACTCCATGCTGGAAACTTAAGACCCTTTCCTTGGTCTGCCTCTTTAACGAAGTTATCCCAACCCCAACCATAGCGACGAGTACAAAACAAAACAAAAATCAAAGAACCAAGTGGCAACATATTGTTAGAAACAATTAAGTCTTCAATAGACTGAATATCACCAATACCAGGAACTACAGCACCGCTCAATACATTAAAACCTAACGCACATGGAATACTTAAGACTAATACCATTGCACCGTTAATCAAAACAGCACGTTTACGAGAAACGCCAAACTTATCCATGGTCCAAGAAATCAAATTCTCAAATACAGCAATAACAGTGGACAAAGCTGCAAAACTCATGAATACAAAAAATAGTGCTCCCCATAAGCTACCAAATGGCATCTGAGCAAACACCATAGGCAAGGTAATAAATACAAGCGAAGGGCCCTGATCTGGTGCAACACCGTAAGCAAAGCATGCAGGGAAAATAATAAGACCAGCAAGAATCGCAACAATGGTATTAAGAATGGTTACAGAAAATGCTTCACCTGTAAGGCTACGCTCTTTGCCGATATAAGAACCAAAGATTTCCATGGCAGCTACACCTAAAGACAGAGAGAAAAATGCCTGACCCATAGCTGCATACACAGCATCTCCAAATGTCGCCATTTGTTCAGCTAATGTAGTGCCGGCAAACAAACGCGAAAAATCAGGAACCAGATAAAATTCCAAGCCTGCAGCAGCACCCGGAAGCGTGACAGAACGAATGCATAACAAAATCATGACAACAAACAACGTAGCCATCATCCACTTTGTAATGCGCTCAACACCCTTCTGAAGTCCTAAGCTACATACCAAAAAGCCAATAACAACAGCTGCAACCATCCAACCAATCAGCTCTGATGGATTAGCCAGCATACTGCTAAAGATAGAACTTACACCCGCTGCGTCAGCTCCAGTAAACATACCGGAGCCCATTTTAGGAACATATGACAACATCCAACCCGCAACCGTGGTATAAAACATCATCAAAATCATGCAGCCAATAAAGCCCCACCAAGAGAACCAATGAAAACGACGCTTTGGTTCCAGCTCATCAAACGCTAATGCACTACTTTTCTGGCTAGCACGTCCGACAGCGAATTCCATAACCATAACAGGCAAACCTAAAATAACAAGAAAAATGAGGTACAGCAGAACAAATGCAGCACCGCCGTACTCGCCTGTAATATAAGGAAATCGCCAAACGTTTCCTAAACCAATAGCGCATCCTGCAGAAATAAGGATGAATCCCAAACGGGAAGCAAAACGTTCACGTTTCTCTTCTATGATAATCACCTCTTAGCATATTTCCGTGCAAACATATCCCCACAGCTGTTTGCCAACTTACAACATAGCCTTATCTTTTTTTGGGGGGCTTAAAACAAATACGGTCATACGACCGTATTGAATTTGACATTATACTCTATCCAAGTAAAGTGGACGAGTAATTTATTAATTTTTTTAATATAACATCGCACTATTCTCTGTACTACAGCACTTCATGGCTCTAGAATCTATAAATCAGACGCGTACTCCTCTAAACGACGAATACGATGATATACGGCAGATTTAGATAACGGTGGATTAGCCTTTTGACCAAGCTCTTTTAAACTTGCCTCGGGATGCAATAATCGCAAACGCGCAATCTCTTGCAATCCTGGCGGCAGCTCAGTAACTTTCCCTGTTGAAATAAGCTTACGAATGCTCACTATTTGGTCAAGCGACGCCTCCGCGCTTTTAGCCTGGTTAGCAACTTCAGCATTCACCTTACGATTAATGTCATTTCGTACGCTTTTACGTACACGCTCATTTTCCATAGCGAGCGCACATTGATATGCACCCGTTAATGCCAAAAATTCTGAAATGGCAGTACCACTCTTAAGATAAACGGTATAAGAATTCCTTCGGTGTGAGACACGTGCCGTAATATCTTTTCCCGCCATCAGTGCTACCAAGTCCTGAGCCATTTCCTCAGACTCAACAGTAATCTCAAAATGAAAATCGCCACGTGGTTCAGAGACAAATCCACTTCCTAAAAAGGCCCCACGTAAATATGCGGCAGCACAGCAATTTTTCTCAATTAAATGAGGATCAATGCCCATCTCGAGTCCAGCCTTAGACAAAACGCCAAGTTCATGAAGTACCTGTTCTAATTGAGGTTGCGAAGGGATTGCAATTAAGTAGTTTGGCGTCTTATGCAATACACTACGACGAACCGTTAATTCAGTCTTTAGGCCATACAACTGATGTAAAAGACGAATAATAAGACGCGCAACGGAACTGATTTCTGTATCAATCTCTAGACGATATTTACCAGGACCGCCAAACATAAGCGTTCCCTCTATGCGAATAAGTGCTGCTAGCGTGGCCTTTTCACAATGGCTACACCCTGGAGCAACACGAGTTAATTCATCTTTAACATCAGACGTAAAAGACATGAAACCTTACCTATGTAATTTCGAAAGCCTAACAACAGTAGAAATAGCACCACGTAACGCAGCTGGGTCATGCCACGTAGGACGTACTGGATCAACCAAATCACGTACTAACACAACCGTGCCCTGCGATTGAATAGCTAAAACATCATCATAGTTTAAACGAACAGAACGAACCTGAGCATTACCACACCGCAACGACACCGGTTGTGGCATTTCTGTAGTCGCCGCCACATCAGCATGCACAGCCTGAATCATACGATCAAAACGCTTTTCAGGAACAATTTCGTCAGGACTATGTACGAGCATATAATCAATAAGCCCATCCATACCATGACGCAATAAAGCTTGATAGTGTTCAAGCGCAGAAAGCCCCCACGTCTCGCCTTGCATATCAGCAAGAGAGCAAACAAAAAGAGTTTTACCGTGAGATTCACGAATACTTTCAATAACACCTGGTACTAACAAATTAGGAATTATAGAAGTAAAAAGCGATCCTGGACCCAAAATAATAATATCTGCATTTCTAATAGCCTCAAGAGCTGGTTCATATGCCTTAATGTCATTTTCGGACTCAAGCCATACCTGAGAAAGTGCCGTATGCGAATGGCACACGTGCGCCTGACCAGTAATAAGCCCGCCATCAAGCGTACGACCACATAATCCAACCTTGTCAAGAGTTGAAGGATAGACATTACCCTTAGCTCCTAATAATTTACCGCAAATAGCAATAGCCTCAGGAAAAGACCCCGTAGCATCTTCAAGCGCGGAAAGCATAAGGTTTCCCAACGTATGATTTCTGGCAAATGTAAAACGATATTTAAATGCACGAGTCAACGGATCATTATCATCCGCCGCCATAGCAGCAAGGCATTTTCTAATATCACCAGGAGGAAGCACACCAGCCTCTTCGCGCAAAATACCCGTAGAACCGCCATCGTCAGCCATAGCAACCACAGCAGATGTATCCGCGCCAAAACTTAACAACGTACGAATAGAAACTGGAGCTCCAGTACCACCGCCAATAACGACACCTTTAAATGGTGCCGGATCTTCTTTGTGTGGATGTACCAGCAAATCATCGTTTAAGCATGCAAATGCCTGAGTAGCTGCAGGCGAAAGCGTGAAAGGATGATCACCCATGAGACACCTCTTCGTCTAGAGCCTCTAATTCCTCAAGTTCAGATACAACTGATTCTGCAAGTGGTAAATCGCGATGAGCCACACTGACACGATATCCACGCATCTTTAAGTAGTCACCTGTAGCTTCAGCTAGCGCAACACTTCGATGCTGACCGCCCGTACATCCAACCGCAATAGCTAGCTGCTGTTTGCCTTCGGCTACATAACCAGGCATTACCACATCAAGTAATGTCTTCCAGCTCTTCAAAAACTCAGCAGTCTCATCCCGGTAAATCACATAGTCATGAACCTCTCGGTCAAGGCCAGTTAAAGAACGCAATTCAGGAACGTAGTAAGGATTCGGCAAGAAACGAACGTCAATAACAATATCCGCATCCACTGGCGCACCATGTTTAAAACCAAACGAGTACACCGTAACCGCAAGGCCTTCACGTGCATTACCACCCTCAAACAGGCTGCGCAAATGAGCACGCAACTGTAATGGCAAAATATCAGTCGTATCGATAACATCTTGCGCGTGATCACGAACGTGTTTAAGCAAATGGCGCTCCGCTGCGATACCTTGCGCAATAGTCATGCCTTCTTCACATAGTGGATGCATACGACGACTTGCCTTATAACGAGCAACAAGCTTGTCATCTGCAGCATCTAAAAAGACAACCCGATAATTCACATCATGCTCGCGAAGAGAAGTCAACTCATCGTCTAAATCCGAAAAGAATTCTTTATTTCGAGCGTCACAGACAACTGCTACTTTATGCGGCAAGCCCTCAGCGGTATCGTGCATCAACTTCAACACGTGAGGTAAAAGTGCTGCAGGCAGATTATCAATGCAGTAATATCCCATGTCTTCAAAGGCGTGCATGGCCTCTGTACGCCCAGCGCCACTCATGCCTGAAATTATTACCAAGCCTGGTTTAGATTCAGTGCTCACAACCTACCTCCTGCTCATGTTTATCTCTATCCTTATTATATTGCGAAAGTACCACATACACCTCACGAGCAACTTCTTCAGGCACAGCATGCGTAGCCAAAATCTCATCAAGTGTCGCAGCTCGTAACTTTTTAAATCCGCCCATGGCATTTAAAAGTGCTTTTTTTCGTACGGGACCTAAACCTACTACATCGTCTAAAATAGACTTAGTCATACCCTTTCCGCGCAACTCACGGTGAAACGTAATGGCAAATCGGTGACTCTCATCACGAACATATTTCACAAGATATAAAGAACTTGATCCACTTGGCAATACAATAGGACCTGTATCTTGCCACGGAACAAACAACTCTTCATCTCGCTTAGCCAAACCTGCCACAGGAATATCCGTAATACCTAATTCATCTAACTGTGCTAGTGCCGCAGTTAATTGCGGCTTGCCACCGTCCAAAATCAGTAGATTAGGCTTAGACCCAAAACGCTCATCCGCCATTCGTTCTGGCGAATAGCGACGACCTAATACTTCACGCATGCTCAAAAAGTCATTAGCTTCATCAAGCGGAGTTTTAATTTTAAAGCGACGATACTGATTTTTATCAGGCTTACCATTAGTAAATACCACCATAGAGGCAACTGTATAGCTACCGTGAATCGTCGAAATATCAAAACATTCAATACGGTATGGCGGCTCATTAAGCGCTAAAGCACTTTCAAGCTGCAGCAATGCATCATTGATGCGCTTATCTTCATAATTTGTACGAACCTTATAACGATTCAACGTGTGACCAGCATTAGTGATAGCCATCTGCAACAGCTCAAACTTTTCACCCCGTTGAGGTACCGTCATGTGTACCTTTACCCCATGAAGACTTGCTAGCTTTTCGGTCAACCACTGCTGCATAGCATCAATATCTTCTAACTCTTGCTCGATAATAACCTCATATGGAATAGACTCTGTAGCATCATAATAGCGCAATAAAAATGTATGAAGCAAATCCTCATCGGGGATATCGCGACCACGATCTAATATGAACTCATTACTGTTAATAATACGACCCTCACGAATCATAAATACATACACACCAGCAATGGTCTCTTCGCGATTAATACCAATAACATCAGCATTTAAATTACGCGTAGAAACAGCATGTTGTTTATCAGCAAGAGAATTAATGATATCAATACGTGATTTAATACGGCCAGCACGCTCAAAATCAAGCTCTGCGGCAGCTTGATGCATGTCTTGAGTAAGTTCGTGAACAAATTCCTTATGGTTTCCAGCCAAAAAACGTTCAATACGAGAAACATTTTTCTTATAATCATCAGGAGAAATACAGCCACAACATGCACCAGGTCCAAGCCCTACATGATAATCAAAACACGGGCGAGCAGGATTAGCCAAAACCTCATCAATAGGCGTATTAGATAGACGTTTATTAAGCTGGCGCCACTCAGCACAACGATGCGAACAAATAGGAACAACCTTACGCGCAATATCTACTAATTCACGTGCAGCACGGCTATCTGTATATGGGCCAAAATATCGCGTGGACGCAACGTGTTTTTCACGCGTGTATTTAATAGCTGGAAACAGGTCGCCTTTGGTTAAAGCAATAAAAGGGTAAGTTTTATCATCTTTAAAGTCAGCATTAAAAAACGGTGCATACTGATTAATCAAATTCTTTTCAAGAACAAGAGACTCATGCTCATTTTCAACAACAATGTATTCAAACGAGTCAATTTGCTCAAGCATAAGAGGAATCTTAGCACGCTCATCTTGACCCATAACGTATTGCTTCATACGGGCCCTAAGCTGCTTGGCTTTACCTACATAAATAACCTGACCTGATGAATCCTTCCACAAATACACACCAGGCAAAGCAGGAACACTAGCCAGCTCCTCTTTAATTTGTTGTATGCGTTCTGCGTTCTTCATAACCCTCATCATATCGATACTATGTAGGAAAGTATACCTAATCATGCTTTCTAATAACATTGCCAAGCCAAAGTCTCTATACTCAACAATGTCATTAGTGGGACACCTATTATACAACAAATATGCTACTATAGAGAACAAACGTTCGAGGTTAGGACAGTACATGAAATTACTCCATATTGCTGACCTTCATATAGGTAAAAGCGTGAATGAATTTCCGATGCTTGAAGACCAACATGTCATCCTTGAGGAAATTTTACATCTCATAACCATTCATCAGGTTGATGCACTTCTGATTGCAGGTGACGTGTATGACAAAAGTTTACCAAGCGCAGAAGCAGTTGCTTTGCTCGACTGGTTTTTAGATCAGGTTTCTCGTAAAAAAGTTGCCTGCTTCATTACGTCTGGAAATCACGATTCTGCTGAGCGTATTGCATATTTGTCCGATATTTTAAGTAATCAAGGAATTTATATTTCACCGGTGTACCACGGTGAAATCAAACACGTTACACTTCAAGATGAGCATGGTCCTGTGACGTTTTGGCTAATGCCATTTATTAAACCTGCACAAGTGCGTGCCTACTTCCCTGATGCCCATATTGAGACAAGTTATACCAAAGCATGCAAAGAGGTCGTTCATTCTTGTGATATACATACTGACGAACGTAATGTTATTTTAGCGCATCAGTTTGTTACCTCTGATTCATGTATTATCGAAAGAAGTGATTCTGAATTATCCATTGGCGGCGTGGATAATGTAAGTGTTGAAGTTTTTAAGGATTTTGATTACGTTGCATTAGGCCATATCCATCGCCCACAGCAGATAACACGCCCTACATGCCGCTACAGTGGAAGTATTCTCAAGTATTCTACAAGTGAGATTCGTTATCCAAAAAGTGTGCCACTTGTAACATTGAATGAGAAGGGCAATACCACTGTTGAGCTTTTACCGCTACATCCGATCAGGGATATTCGTGAGGTTAAGGGCACTATTGATACGCTTTTGTCCCCCGAATTTAGTGCAACTCAGAAAACGGATGATTATCTTCGCATAGTTATCACAGATGACATACAGCCGCCAAATATGCTCAGCAGACTGCGAAGCGTCTATCCTAATATAATGGCAATCGATCATGAACCCGCATCACCTAAGGCGACCACACTCGCAAGCACGCATATGGACTTCGACGAGTCTAAATCGCCATTTGAGCTGTTCAATGACTTTTTTGTACAGCAAAACGATAAACCATTAACAGATTCACAAGCTGCACTTGTTCGTCGGCTGTTCCAGGAAATCGAGGTGTTATAAGTGCGTCCACGTAAACTAACTATGAGCGCATTTGGCCCATATGCTGGTGAAACCGTTGTTGATTTCACCAAGCTTGGCAACCAAGGAATCTATCTGATCACCGGTGACACCGGTGCAGGTAAAACAACCATTTTTGATGCAATTTCATTTGCGCTATTCGACACTGCAAGCGGAGAGGATCGAAATACTAAAAACTTACGAAGCGACTTTGCCTCACCCGATACACCAACATATGTCGAGCTAACATTCACATATCGAGACCAAGAATATACAGTACGCCGTAATCCAGCGTATGAACGTCCCAAAAAACGTGGAGACGGAACCACGTTGACTATAGCGGATGCGGTCTTTTATATGCCAGGACGCGAGCCTATTACTAAGGTTCGTGATGTCGATGCAGCCATTGAAGAACTACTTG
>RCNH01000203.1_pt1 | contig 27966 bp, 19 predicted proteins | sample 2041161 | NCBI WGS metagenome assembly RCNH01 (sample SAMN09708215, study PRJNA481090) | Feces metagenome, whole genome shotgun sequencing project. | biome: feces | host: Leptonychotes weddellii | place: Antarctica: Sion Island | collected 2010-03-01 | reverse complement strand
ACACCCACACAATCCAATAAAATAGCCCCTGACCGGCGTCAGGGGCTATTTTGCACGATTTTATAATTCCGTGTCGCAAATTTATAAATTTACGACCACCACAGATTTGGGATTCATTAATAGAAGGTCGCCTTGGGGGCGAAAATCGGGTAACCGAAATTGAAGGTCAGATACATATTCTTCCACGATGAGAGGTCGTACTTGCTCAACGTGAGACTCACGGGGCCGAAGGGCGTGTGATAGACCAGCGAAGCCTCGGAGATGTAGTGCCAACGCTCATCGCGTGTGCCGAACTTGTGAAGACTCCAGTCGTCACGGCGTTCGCGGTGCATGGCGAAGAAGCCCAGACGCAGGAAGAAGTTCTCGCTGAAGTCGAGGGTCGGCATGATACCGCCTGCCACGAAGCGGTTGGAGCGGAAGTCGGGCATATAGAGCATATGGGTGTGCGGGGTGGGGGAGTAGGCGGGCATCGACATGGCAGAGGCATCGGCCGTCATGAAGCGCGGTTTGTTGGTCACCAGCGCATCGAAATTCAGACCCAGCGAGAACCACTTGCAGCCCGGCATATCGAAGTATTTGTCCCACGAGAAGCGACCGCCGAACCAACCGCGATAGTTCTTGGCGATGAAGTGGTTTTGGTCTCCGGGTTTGAATTTGTCGTGGCCCGAGATGTAGATGGCCGACAGGCGCAGGTCGGAACCTCTCCTCGGATAGAGGAACTTGTCGAGGGTATTGCGCGCGATTTCCGCCTTGAAGCCCACGAACGTGAAGCGCGAGTGGTCGGTATCGGTAGCTTCGGGCAGGGTGCTGTCATAGTGGTAGTTCACCTGACCGATGTTGCTCTTGAGGGTGAAGACACTGCGGCGCAGGAAGGGGACGCCCAGACCGTAGGACATATAGACCTCGCTGTTTTTCACCTCCTCGATGTTGTCGATTTTCGTCACGCGACCGAAAGCTCCGTGGCGGTAGTTGCGCACCGCGAAGTTGAACGAATAGTCGAAGAAGAGGGGTTTCCACATATAGAAATCCAGACGGCCGCCCACCTCGCCCCAGTTGTAAATCGGGCCGATGTAGATATCCGCTCCCACCTCGTGCTCCACACGTCCGATGCGCTGGTAGTGCGCACCGATGTAGGCCTGGTTGAAGGCGGTGGAGGAGACATTGCCGCCAATCTCAATCTTAAAATTGGGCTTGGTCTTGAATCGCGCGGCGAAGGAGTAGGTCTTCGACTCCTCGTCATAGACCGCCGTGGGGAAGTCCATCGTGAAGTCGCCGTCCGCCAGCACACCGTAGAGGTTGTTGCGCAGTTTGTCGAACGACATATATCGCTGACGATCGACCGAATGACGGTCCACATTGATGAAATTACGCAGGTAGGAACGCTGTGCAGGGGTCAGCCCTTCGAGTTTGTAATCGGAGAACGTGAGTCGCGGACAACGCTTGCGGAACGCCTCGCGGCGGGCGGCATAGTCCTCCGCCTTGTAGCGTTTGTGCACACGTTTGAGGATTTCGGGCATCTGCTTCACGGCGTCCTCGTAGCCCTTGTTCATAATCTCCTCGGCGGCATCGAAATCCAACATTCCGGCTGCCACGCCGCGGCGTATGGTCACGCCCCTGTCCTCGGGCATATTGTAGTCGGTGTTCTGCATCACCAGCATGAAGACCTGATCCATGATGTTGGTCTCCTCATCGGGGGGATTGTTGCCGTCGGTGCAAATCGAGCCGATGATGAGGTCGGGACGGAACTCCTTGTCCATCTCCTTCCACGGGTAGTTGTCGAAGATACCGCCGTCGTAGAGCAGCATATCGTCCTTCTTCACGGGTTTGAAGACCACGGGAATCGACATCGAGGCACGCACCGCTTCGCTGAGGTTGCCCTTGCGGAAGACCACGGGACGGCGGCTCGCCATGTCGCTCGCCACGCAGAGGAAGGGCACCATCAGACGGTCGAAATCGCCGTCCGAGGCCTCGTTCGCCGGGGTGAAGAGTCCCATGAGGGCGAGGTCTATCTGTGTGGAGGAGAGCAGGTTGGTGGGTATCATGAACTTGCTCTTGCGGTTCTTGAGGTCGAAACGGAAGCTCACCACCGAGGGGCTGTGTCCCAGCTGGCGGTAGTAGGACATATAGCGGTTGGGGTCGATTTTGCCCGACACCCACTCCTTGATTTCTCCCGAGTAGACAATCTCGCGCATATCCTGCGGCGAGAAGCCTGCGGCATACATCGCCGCCACGATGGAACCCATCGATGTGCCTGCCACATAGTCAATCGGCACGCCGAACTGCTCCAACGCTTCGAGCACTCCGACATGATAGAGCCCCTTGGCACCGCCACCGCTCATCACCACGCCCACTCCCCGGCGCGACTCCTTCGCCGGGGCATTCCCGGCCGTGGCAGTCGCCATCGAAAACATCAATACCAATATTAATGAGAGAGTTTTAATCAACATATCTTAATTTTTTGTAACTTTGCATGATATAAACTTCATCCCCAAAATTAGAGAAAAAAAAGAATAAACATTCAAAATATGATAGAGAAAATCGAGAAACTTCTTCAACAAGTTGAAGCGTTCACACCACAGTCAGCGGCCGAATTAGAGGACTTCCGCATTAAGATTTTGGGCAAGAAGGGCGAACTCAATGCCCTGATGGCCGAATTCAAGACCGTACCCGCCGAGCAGAAACGCGAATTGGGACAGCTCATCAACCGTCTGAAAACCGCCGCCACCGAGCGCATCAACTCCCTCAGAGAGGAGTTGCAGAATGCTGCCGACGACTCGGCATCGGAAATCGGCGACATGACCCGCCCCGGCTCATCGGAGCACATCGGCTCGCGCCACCCCATTTCGCTGGTCAAGAACGAGATTGTGGAGGTTTTCTCGCGTCTGGGCTACACCGTGGCCGAGGGTCCCGAAATCGAGGACGACTGGCACGTCTTCTCGGCACTCAACTTCCCGCCCGAGCACCCGGCACGCGATATGCAGGACACCTTCTTCGTGGAGAAGAACCCCGACATCCTGCTGCGTACCCACACTTCGTCGATTCAGGTGCGCACCATGGAGCGTCAGAAGCCGCCCATCAGAGTCATCTGCCCGGGTCGCGTATTCCGCAACGAGGCCATCTCCTACCGCGCACACTGCATCTTCCACCAGCTGGAGGGTCTCTACATCGACGAGGGGGTGTCGTTTGCCGACATGAAGCAGTCGTTGCAGTACTTCGCCAAGGAGATTTTCGGCGAGAACACCGCCATCCGTATGCGTCCCTCGTACTTCCCCTTCACCGAGCCTTCGGCCGAGGTCGATGTGTCGTGTAACCTCTGCGGCGGCAAGGGTTGCCCCGTATGTAAGGGTACCGGCTGGCTCGAAATCATGGGTTGCGGTATGGTAGACCCCAACGTTCTCGAATCCAACGGCATCGACTCGAAGAAGTATTCGGGCTTCGCTTTCGGTATGGGTATCGAGCGTATCGCCATGCTCAAGTACGGCGTGAAGGACCTGCGTCTCTACTTCGAGAACGATGTTCGTTTCCTCGAGCAGTTCAACAAGGCACTCTAATTCCGAAGGTTCGTAATCACTAAAAACCGATAACACATGAGACTTCTGACAGCGATACTGGCACTCTTCATCTCTTTGGTTGCCCTCCCCGCCACGGGCGGCAACAAACCGAGGGCACCCCGACAAGTACCCCAGTGGGCCGATTCGCTGAAGAGTCTTTACCTCTACACCGAGGGAGTGAAGGCCCTGCACATCCACCGCGACACCTCGCGTGCCGTGGGGCTGTTCAACGAGGCACTGACCACCGACCCCGACTATGCTCCGGCGCACCACGCGCTGAGCATGGCGGTGCTGTCGTCACGCCCCGCGGAGGCACGCGACCATGCACGCCGCGCCTACGAGTGTGACAGCACCAATCTGTGGTATCACCGTCTCTATGCCCAGAGTCTTCTGGTTTCGGGCGACTATCGCGAGGCACTCGACATCTTCGTCAAGTTGAAGAATGCCGATGCCAAGAACCCCGACAACTACCGCATTCTGGCTGCTCTCTACGAACTCAGAAAGCAGCCCTACGCCGCTCTCTCGACCCTCGATTCGGCGGAGGTGCGCTTCGGACGCATTCCCCTGTTGAGTCAGATGAAACGTCAGCTTCTGCTCTCGACCCATCAGACTGACAAGGCGATAGAAGATGCACGCGCCATTGTCGAGGAAGCCCCCTACAATGCCGAAAACCAGTTGATTTTGGCAGGTCTCTACGACATGACCCATCAGGATTCGCTGGCTGCCGTGCATTTCAAGCTGGCCTACGAAGCCGACTCCACATCGGTGCGCTCGCTGAAGACCCTCTACGCGCTGGCCGACCACTACGCCGTGCGCCGCGATTTCCGCCGTATGTTGCAGATGACGCAGGCCATCTTCGAGTCCGACGAGGAGACCCTCGACAACAAAATCGAGCGTTTCAAGCTCTACACCGACGACCGCAACTTCTACCGCGAATACTACTTCCAGCTCGACGGGCTGGCACGTACCCTCGCGCTGAAGTATCCCAAGGAGGTGGAGGTAGTGAATCTCTACGCCAACCACCTCATCTTGTCGGGTGAGCTGGAACATGCCCTCGAACTCTACAAGGTGCATCTCGCCGACGAGAACGCCCCCGAGGAGTACTACATCTCCGTCATCAACATGGAGAACTACCTCCGTCACACCGACTCCGTGCGCCACTATGTCCACGAGTCGCTCCGCCGTCACCCCTCCAGCATACCTCTGCGTATGCTGAAAGGCAATCTCTACGACCGCGAGCAACAGCACGACAAGGCCATAGCGGTCTACACCGAGGCACTCTCCCATGCACAGACCGACACGCTGAAATCGCAGTTGTGGGGCATGATTGCCGACTCGTGGTTTCAGATTTCGTGCAAGGGTCTGCCCGACGAGGGGTTGCGCGTGATGAAGAACATCCGTCCCCGGGATTCCCGTCACCGCAAGGCTATGGCACAGGCCGACAAAGCCTACGGCAAGGCACTGAAATACCAGCCCGACAATGTGTTGCTGATGAACAATTACGCCTATTTCATGGCGGTGGAGGGCATCCGTCTTCCCTATGCCGAGGAGCTGGCACAACGGGTCATCGAAGCCACGGGACGCAGCAATGCCACCTATCTCGACACCTACGCGTGGGTGTTGTACCGTCAGGGACGTTTGGACGAGGCGCGCAAAATCATGCGTCAGGCCATCGTTCTCGACAAGGACAACAGCCCTTCGCTACTGGTACATCTGGGTGACATCACCAATGCCCTGGGCGACCGTTTCATCGCCGAGACCTATTGGCGCAAGGCACTCGAAGCGGGCTACGATGCCCAATCGATAGCCGACCGTTTTCCGCCGGCTGACGACAAACAATAACCCCCACACAACTATCAGACCATGAAGCCCTACCACATCGTATTGCTGCTCGTCCTGCTCATGGGCGCAACCACAGTCTCGGCACAGAGTGACAAGATTGCGGCGCAGAAGCGCGTCATCGCCTCGCTGGAGCAAAAAATCGCCAAGGAGGAGCGCGAAATCGCCAAAATCAAACGCGGAAAGGCTGCCTCGCAGGAGCTGACCCGACGCCTTGTGCGTCAGATCTCCTCGCGCAGCCGTCTGATGGACGAGACCGAAAAGGAGGCCGACCTGCTGAAGGAGGAAATCAAGCGTAAAGATGTGTTGGCGAACGATTTGGGGGCGCGTCTCGACACGAGCAAGAATCAATATGCGGCGATGGTGCGCGAAGCGTATCGCAACTACCGCCAGCAGAATTATATCTCCTACATCTTCTCCTCGAAGGATTTCAACGACATGGCGCGTAAAATCACCGCCATGCGCGAAGTGGCAGCCATGCGCCGCAACAAGCTCGCCGAAATCGAGGAGCTGACCACACAGGTGAAGACCGAGCGCGAACAGCTCGACCGCCGCAAGTTGTCGCTCGATTCGGTCAGCCGACAGCTCGCCGACCAGAAGCTGAAGTTGGAGCGCGATGCCTCATCGGCACGCCGCGACATGCAGCGTCTCTCGGAAAAGGAGCGTTCCGCCCTGCGCCGCAAGATGGCACAGGAGCAGCAGCTCAGCGTGGCCATCTCCGAACTGCGCAAGCTCACCAAGGGCAACAAGGAGGGTGCTTCGTTCTCCTACAAGACTTCGGGTCTGCATCTGCCCGTGGCAGGCGGCAGCGTGAAACGCTACAAGGGCAACATGGCCGAAGTGGTGGGTCGTCGCGGTGCGGCGGTCATCTCCATCTACGAGGGTAAGATTGTGGAAATCAAGAAGAACCGCATCACCGAGAAGTACGATGTCTTTGTGGCGCACGGCGAGTATATCACCTCCTACGCCAACCTCGGTTCGGTGAGCGTCACCAAGGGTCAGAAGGTGAGCCGCAACCAGCAAATCGGCACCGTGGGTGCCGCCGTGGACTTCGCCACCATGAAGACCGAATACCGCATTATCTTCGGTATCTATCCGCCCAATCCGCGCCAGCAGATGTCGGCGGCACAATGCTTTAGAAAATAAATTTTTATACAGATAAAAACTATGGCAGTACACTACTACACAGACTCTTGTCACTATGTGTTGCCCCAAAAACGACTCACCGCACAGTGGCTCGAACAGGTTTCCCGCAGCGAGGGCTACGCGTTGGGTGATGTGAACTATATCTTCTGCTCGGCAGAACGACTGCTGGAGATGAACCGCCAGTACCTCGGTCACGACTACTATACCGATGTCATCACCTTCGATTACAGCGATTTGAAGGACGAGAAATATGTGTCGGGCGACATCTTCATCGATGTGGAGACCGTCAAGGACAACGCCCGTCAGTATGGCGCGACCTATCTTCAGGAGATGCGCCGTGTGGTGGTTCACGGTGTGCTGCACCTCTGCGGTCAGGGCGACAAGACCCCCGAAACCAACAAGGAGATGCACGCCAAAGAGGACAAATATCTCAAATTCTGGGAGGAACAGCGATGAGACTCGACTACGACATCATCGTCATCGGAGGAGGACACGCCGGATGTGAGGCTGCCGCCACCGCCGCCAAGCTCGGCTCGAAGACCCTGCTGCTGACCATGGACATGACCAAGATGGGCAACATGTCGTGCAACCCTGCCGTGGGTGGTGTTGCCAAAGGTCAGATAGTCAGAGAGATAGACGCTCTGGGTGGCGAAATGGGACGCATCACCGACCTCACGACCATTCAGTTCCGTATGCTCAACCGTTCGAAAGGACCCGCCATGTGGAGTCCGCGTGCGCAGTGCGACAAGGCGCGTTTCTCGGAGGAATGGTTGCACACTCTGGAGAACACCGACGACCTCTATATCTGGCAGGACGCCGCCGTGGAACTGCTCTACGATGAAGATTACGATGCCTCGTCGGAGGCGGCCGCCAAGGGCTACCGCTGTCACATCAGAGGTGTGAAAACCCGTATGGGGGTGGAGTTCGGCTGCAAGGCCGTTATCCTCACCGCCGGCACTTTCCTCGAGGGTATGATGCACTGCGGTGCCGCTCATGCCGAGGGTGGTAGAGCCGGAGATGCCGCCTCACACGGTGTCACCGCCTCGCTGGTGAAGATGGGATTTGAGCAGGGACGCATGAAGACGGGCACGCCCTCACGATTGGACGCGCGCACCATCAACTTCGATGCCCTCGACCCGCAATACGGTGACGAGAACCCCTGTAAATTTTCGTTCCGCTCTGACATTCAGCCAGTTAAAGACCAGTTACCCTGTTTCTTGGTCTACACCACGCCCGAGGTGCACGCCACCCTCAAGTCGGGATTTGAGCAGTCGCCCCTCTTCAACGGCACGATAAAGGGTATCGGCCCGCGTTACTGTCCCAGCATCGAGGACAAGTTGCGCACCTTTGCCGACAAGGAGCAACACCAGCTCTTCCTCGAACCCGAGGGTCGCAACAACAACGAATACTATCTCAACGGCTTCTCCTCGTCCCTGCCGTGGGACGTGCAGTGGAAGGCGTTGCACCAGATTAGCGGATTGGAGGACGTGCATATCTACCGTCCGGGCTACGCCATCGAGTATGACTATTTCCCGCCCACACAGCTCCACCACACTCTGGAGACCAAGTTGGTCGAGGGGCTTTACTTCGCCGGTCAGGTGAACGGCACGACCGGATATGAGGAGGCGGACGCCCAAGGTCTGATGGCAGGTATCAACGCCCATCAGAAGCTCGTCGGCAAGTCGCCCGTGGTGTTGGGTCGTGATGAGGCCTACATCGGTGTGCTGATTGACGACCTCGTGACCAAGGGTGTCGATGAGCCTTACCGTATGTTCACCTCGCGAGCCGAGTACCGCATTCTTCTCCGACAGGACAATGCCGACCTGCGACTTACGCCCATCGGTCACCAAATCGGTCTGATTTCGGAAGAACGCTGGGAGGAATTCGACAAAAAAAATACGCTCGTAGAATCGCTTGTTTCCTTCACCAAGGGATACAGTGTCAAAATAACGGAAATTAACGACTATCTGAAATCGGTGGGTAACGAGCCGCTTTCGCAGGGTCGCAAGCTCTACGACATCCTCACGCGCAACAATGTGACGATACTCTCCATCGCCGAAGCTCTGCCGCGACTGAAAAAATTCATCGCCAAGAACGAACTCTCGGAAGAGGTCATCGAGGAGGCGGAGATTCAAATCAAGTACCGCGGTTACATCGAGCGCGAGCGATTTATTGCTTCGAAGCTCCACCGTCTGGAGGAGGTGAAGATTCCCGAGGGCTTCGATTTCTTCACCATGCAGTCGCTGACCATCGAGGCACGACAGAAGCTCTCGCGCATCCGTCCCTCGACCATCGGTCAGGCGTCGCGCATTCCGGGTGTCTCGCCTGCCGATGTGAATGTCCTGCTGGTGAAGTTCGGCAGATAGGAGTGGCACAAGATTTGCCCCACATCATTTGACAAGCAACGCAACTATTTTATCATTTTCCAAAGACCTGTCCGCCGTGGGCAGGTCTTTTTTTTGTGCCTCGTGGGCGGTGGGGTAGGGGAGGGAGCGACTCCGAAAAACCTTATTCGCTCCCCGGCGCCGCCAATCACTCACCATTACCGCCCGCTCCGTCCCGTCACGGGAGCACACATCTTGTTCCACGTGGAACGGTGCGCCAAGGAGCAAAAGAGGGTGTTCCACGTGGAACGGGAGGGGCAGGAAAACTCCACCCCGACAAGGGTCGATTTCAAGGCTTTTTACCGCATCAATCCGTCCGCCGAACAATCTATCCACCCAATCCGAACACACCGCAGAAACGGCCGAAAAGCCATGATTTTCGGGGGTGGGGCGGTACCTTGCAGAGTCACTCCATGTCCGCAAGAGAAAGGCAAAAAAAAGAAGGCCACCCCGAAAAAGGTGGTCTTCTCAAATATATGCTTCTCGCGCAGATTACTCTGCCACGATGGTGCACCAGCCGTACTTATCCTCGGCGCGGCCGTACTGAATATCCTGCAAAGCGTTGTAGAGCTTCATCGAATATTCGCCGACCTTATTGCCATAGTCATAAGTGGCGTTGGTATCCATATCGAAAATCTTGGCGATGGGCGAGATGACGGCAGCCGTACCGCACGCACCGCACTCGGTGAACGACGACAACTCCTCGACGGGAATATGACGCTCCTCGACCTCCAGACCCATGTCGGCAGCCAGCTGACGCAGGCTCTTGTTGGTGATGGAGGGCAGCACCGAAGGTGACTTGGGGGTGATATATTTGCCGTCCTTGATGCCGAAGAAGTTGGCTGCGCCGCACTCCTCGATATATTTATGCTCGGCAGCATCGAGGTACATGATGTTGGAGTAACCCAGACGGTGACCCTTCTCACCCGACATGAGGCTGGCAGCGTAGTTACCACCCACCTTCACATCGCCCGTACCACGCGGTGCCGCACGGTCCTGCTCACGGTCGATAGCCACCAAAATGGGCTTGATGCCCTCCTTGAAGTAGGCACCCACGGGCGAGCAGTAGACAATCAGCAACGCATCTTTTGCAGGCTTCACACCCAGTCCGGCCGTAGTACCGAACATCACGGGACGCAGGTACAACGATGCTCCCGTGCCGTAGGGCGGCACGAAATCGAGGTTGCGCTTCACCACCTCGACACAGGCATTCACGACCATCTCCACCGTGGGAACAGGCAGACACAGACGTGCGGCAGACGACTGCAAACGCTTGGCATTCTCCTCCACACGGAACAGACGCACCTTGCCATCAACACCGCGAAAGGCCTTCAGACCCTCAAACAGCTCGATACCATAATGCAGACACGATGCCGACATATGCATCTTGATGTACTCATCATCGGTCAGCTCCATGTCGCTCCACTTACCGTCGGTGTAGGTAAAGCGGGCATTGACATTGGTCTTGTGGTAATTGAATCCCAGTGAACTCCAATCAATGTTTTCCATAGTTTTAGTTTTTTGAGGTTATAGATTAACTAACCTTTCGGGGTTAGCCTACAATAGCACCGCTCATGGTCTTCTCATCGGGCGACAGGAGGCGCAGCTTACCGCAGGCGTCCTCCGCCATGAGAATCATACCGCGCGACTCGATACCCTTCAGGGGTCGGGGCTTGAGGTTCACAAGTACCAACACCTGCTTGCCGACCAGCTGCTCGGGGGTGTAATACTCGGCGATACCCGACACGATGGTACGCTTGTCGATACCGGTGTCGATGGTCAGCTTCAGCAGTTTCTTGGTCTTGGCGACCTTCTCCGCCTCCAGAATGGTCGATACACGGATATCCATCTTCTGGAAGTCATCGAACGAGCACTCCTCCTTCTGGGGAGTGATGTTCTGTGCCGCTTCGGCTGCCGCATTGGCGGCCTTGGTGGCTGCCAGCTTGTCGAGCTGCTTCTGGATAGTCTCGTCCTCAATCTTCTCGAAGAGGAGGGTGGGAGTGCCAATCTTGTGGCCGGCCTCCACGAGACCCATCTGACCCAACTGCTCCCAGCCGAACTTACCCACAGCCAGCATCGCGATAATCTTATCTGCCGAGAAAGGCATGAAAGGCTCGATGGCGATAGCCGTGTTGGCGGTAATCTGAAGCGCGATGTTCAAGATGGTCTTCACACGCTCGGGGTCGGTCTTGATGACCTTCCAAGGCTCGGTGTCCGCCAGATATTTGTTACCGATACGCGCGAAATTCATGGCGTCCTTCAATGCCTCGCGGAAGTGGTAGTTCTCGATATTCGACTCCAGCTGCGACTTGATGGCACCCATCTCCTCAAGGGTCTGACGGTCGTAGTCGTTCAGCTCGCCGAGGGCGGGAACCTCACCGCCGTAGTATTTCTGAGTCAGCACGAGGGCACGGTTCACGAAGTTACCCAGCACGGCCACCAGCTCGTTGTTGTTGCGTGCCTGAAAATCTTTCCATGTGAAATCGTTGTCCTTGGTCTCGGGAGCGTTGGCGCAAAGTACATAACGCAGAACGTCCTCCTTGCCGGGGAAGTCCTCCAGATACTCGTGTGCCCACACTGCCCAGTTGCGCGAGGTCGAAATCTTGTCTCCCTCCAGATTGAGGAACTCGTTGGCAGGTACATTCTCGGGGAGGATATAACCGCCGTGCGCCTTCAGCATGGCAGGGAAGACGATGCAGTGGAAGACGATGTTGTCCTTACCGATGAAGTGAACCATCTTGGTGTCCTCCGATTTCCAATACTTCTCCCAGTCGGGAGTCAAATCCTGTGTCGCCGAAATGTAGCCGATGGGCGCATCGAACCACACGTAGAGCACCTTGCCCTCGGCACCCTCCACGGGCACGGGAATACCCCAATCGAGGTCACGGCTCACGGCACGGGGCTGGAGACCGCCATCGAGCCAGCTCTTGCACTGACCATAGACATTCGATTTCCACTCCTTGTGGCCGTCCAAAATCCACTCGCGCAGGAAGGATTCGTACTGGTCGAGGGGCAGGTACCAGTGGGTGGTTGATTTCTTGACGGGTACAGAACCCGACACCGCCGACTTGGGGTTGATCAACTCATCGGGCGAGAGGGTCGAACCGCACGCCTCGCACTGGTCGCCGTAGGCCTTTTCGTTGCCGCACTTGGGGCAGGTACCGGTGATGTAGCGGTCGGCGAGGAAGGTCTGTGCCTCCTCGTCGTAGTACTGCTCCGAGGTCTTCTCGATGAACTTGCCCTCGTCATAGAGCTTCTTGAAGAAGGCCGACGCATTCTTGGCGTGGGTGGGTGACGAGGTACGCGAATAGATATCGAAGTTGATGCCGAGACCTTCGAACGAACGCTTGATGATAGCGTGGTAGCGATCTACAATCTCCTGAGGAGTGACGCCCTCCTTGCGGGCCTTGATGGTGATGGGCACACCGTGCTCATCGGAACCGCAAACCGAGATGACGTCACAACCCTTCAGACGCAGGTAGCGCGTGTAGATATCCGAGGGTATGTAAACTCCCGCAAGGTGACCGATATGCACGGGACCGTTAGCATAGGGGAGTGCCGATGTTACGAGATAACGTTTGAACTCTTTTGCCATAAAAATAAAGTATTTCTAAATTGGTTCAAAAGTACGAAAAAATCGGATAACATCGAAGAAATCAGCGGATAATCTCATTTCGTTTTTCGGGAGGGGGCGATGTGGGAAGGTGCGCGACGGGCAGACAAAAGAACGGGGCGGTGGTCGCCTGCCCGAAATGAGACGGGGCGATGGTCGAGGGATTTATTCGATGACGGGATTTGCCCGGCTTGTTCGATTGGGTGCGCAGGGACGGGGCGATATTCGCTCGGCGGGACGGGTGGTCCCGTCCCTTGGCGCGAACCGCTCCCTGAACAATCGGGAGAGAACGCAAAAAAACATTACAGAAAAAAAACAGACTCACACCCACCGACACTTCCCGACCAATACAAGCTACCCACAAACGCCCCCAAAAAGTAACGCGACTTCGCCACCGCCGACCGCCCACCTCCGACAAAGTAACGTGCCCTCCCGCCACCTGCCAACAAAGTAACGCGACTTCTATACCCACTACCTCCCGACCGCGCCCCAACTGCGAGACGGAAGAAGCCGGGTTGTTCCACGTGGAACAATTCGGGAAGTCGGAGCATCGAGAGTGGGGGAGGGGACGAAATGTTCCACGGGGAACATTGGGGAAAGACATGACAAATTCAAGATTGGAAAATATTGGAGGAGACAAAAACAAAAAAAACAGAAGTCGCGGAGAAGAAAAATCCCAATAAACTCGGAAAGACACCCAGCCCCACCAACCCCAAAAAACGAGGATAGGCGAGCAAAAAAATCCGAGGGCAAAAGTCAGCACTTCCCCCTCCGCAAAAAAAATTTATGTGGGGAGCAACGGAAAAAGTCGGGCGCGGGGAAGACAAAACTTCGGAGAGAGGAGAGGATTTTTTTGCGAAGGACAAAATTTTGAAATGAGAGAAGGCAGAAAATTTCGGAGGGGCAAAATGTGTCGCGCCGAAGAAAATTCCGAAAGCGCGTAAAAAAGCGCAATTTTAACGGCGATTTTTGGAGTTAATCCGTATATATTCTCGAAACGGCGGGAAATACGCGATTCTCACAGCGTTTGGAAATCACATATTAATTTCTATTTCAACACTTTACAGCATATATCCACTATTCACCGAAAAGTGGCAAGTAGAGCAAAAATCCTCATTTTTCGCGTTCACAGCCCAAAATCGGCCTCACGAGAGAAAAAATCTCCTCCCCGAAGCAAAATTCTCCACTTCGCGGAAAATTTACCTCCTTTTGAAAAATTTATCCTCTCGCAAAAAAATCCTCCGCCCGAAAAAATTTCACCCAAGGAGAAGGCGAGCGATTTTCACCATTTTTCAAAATTTTGTCTTTCCGTGAATTTATAAATATTTTGACGAACAGAGGAAGCCGAGAGAGAATCGGGGCGTTCGTAAAAATTTTTACAGACAAGGAGGGCGGGGAGCGACTCCGAAATCGGGAGAGCAACAACCGCCCGATTCGAAAGACCCAAGGACGACCCAAGCCCGACCGCGCAAAATATTTGGGGATAAAAAATTCGGAGGGGGCAATCGACGACCCCAGCAAGAAAATTAAGGGTAAAAATATGAGAGAGGAGAGAGGGTTATTTTTTTTTGGGGGGGGTGACGGAAGGGGCAGGTTGGGAAATTGAGCGTAAAATCCGCGATTTTAACCACTCATTTCATCTGCACACATAAGTTATCAAAACAATAAACAACCTCGCTAAAAAGGGCAGATTTTCAACAATAGCAGTACAGGAAGAGAGGGCGCAAGGGAAACGGGCGAAGCGGAGATATTCCTCCAGCGAGGGGGTGCAACAAAGAGGAAAAGAGGTGCAACAGAGGGAGGAGGTGGCGCACACCGCGCCACAATTACCAACCGCCCACACCCGACTGCAAGCGACAGCCCCCGACCACACCCGACCACGCCACCCAAAACAAAAAAAAAACGGTAGACCCTTTGGTCTACCGTCCAAAAAAATTATATCACCATGTGAATATATTCTCGTCAGTGCTACTTCTTGTTGTAGGTGTTCATCGTCATCGAAACACCCACAGCGGCAAACGACTTGATGGCATCGCAGAACATCGGCAGACGCTCCTCGATGACTTTCTTGTCGTCGGTGCTCCATTCCCCCAGCACCCAGTCCACCTGGTGTCCCTTGGGGAAGTCGCCGCCCACACCAAAACGCATACGCGCATACCCCTCTGTACCAATCAGTTCGGCAATATTCTTCAGTCCGTTGTGACCTCCGGCACTGCCCTTGGGACGCATACGCAGCGTGCCGAGCGGCAACGCTATATCATCGGATACGACCAGCAGGTTCTCCACAGGTATCTTCTCCTGATCGAGCCAGTAGCGCACCGCCTTGCCCGACAGATTCATGTAGGTCGACGGCTTGAGGAGAATGAGGGTGCGGCCCTTGAATCTCATCTCGGCCACATCACCATAACGCTGTGTCGTAAAAACAGCGTTGGATGCCTCGGCTAAGGCATCCAACACTTTAAATCCGATGTTGTGACGGGTCTCGGCGTATTCCGCACCGATGTTACCCAATCCAACAATCAGGTATTTCATGCATTAAGCGCATTAAGCCTTCTCGGCACCACGCGAAGCACGAGTTACGCGAACGGCGCAAACTGCGGTAGTTGCGGGAGTGATGAACTTAACGTTCTCAATCTGGAGGTCACCAACGAAGATGGTCTTACCAACACCCAGGGGAGTAACGTCAACAACAATCTCATCGGGGAGGTTCTCCGACAGCGCGCTCACGATGAGCTTACGAGCCGACAGAACGAGCTTACCACCGACCTTCACACCCTCGGCGTTACCCGACAGACGTACGGGAATGGCAATCGATACGGGCTTACCGGCTGCGATACGGAAGAACTCCATGTGGAGAATCTCCTCGCGGATGGGGTGGAACTGCACCTCACGCATAACAGCCAACTCCTTCTTACCGTTGAAGTCGAACTCCACGATGTACGAGTTGGGAGTGTAGATGAGGGCCTTTACCTCACGGGGATCGATAGTGAAGTTAACGGTCTCGCCGTTACCGCACAAAACGCAGGGGGTCAAACCCTCGCGACGGATAGCCTTGGCTGCCTTCTTACCGAAATCGGCGCGCTCAATAGCCTTAACTGCAATAGTTTTCATTGAGTAAAAATAATTTAAATAGTGTAACCTGCGGCGGTTCTCAGTGCGACATCTAAAGTGACGTACCCCAATTCCGCCTGAATTCGAGTGGCAAAGATACACAAAATTTCTGTAAATCAAACACCTCAAGCCTTTTCCGCCCGAAAATTTCGGCATAAAATCCGCTCACGGTCAATAATTTCCACCCCGCGGGGGTTATTTTTCCCGCCCCGAAAGAGAAAAAAGTACCCGCCACATGGAATGTGACGGGTGCAGTATAAAAAAGGAAATAATTGACTTACTTAATACCTCTAAGGTGCTTCTCCCACTCCCAAGCCGACTTCAACGTCTCATCGAGGGTGCGAACAGCCTTCCAGCCCAGCTCGTTGTTGGCGAGGGTGGGATCTGCCCAGATGGCGATGATGTCACCATCACGACGGGGTGCAATCTTGTGATTGACCTTCACTCCGTTCACCTCCTCGAACTTGTTCACCAACTCGAGCACCGAGACACCACGGCCTGTACCGATGTTGAAAATCTCGTAGTTCTCCTTGTTCTTGTTCTCGACCATACGACCGATGGCTACCACGTGAGCCTTTGCCAAGTCGGTCACATCGATGTAGTCGCGGATGCACGAACCATCGGGTGTGGGGTAGTCGTCACCGAAGATGGAGAGACACTCGCGAAGACCTGCGGCGGTCTGTGTCACGTAGGGCACGAGGTTCTGGGGCACACCGCGGGGCAGCTCGCCAATCTGTGCCGAGGGGTGAGCACCAATGGGGTTGAAGTAACGCAGGGCAATACCCTTCATCTCGGGATAGGCCTTCAGCGTGTCGCGGAGAATATCCTCACACATCTGCTTGGTGTTGCCGTAGGGCGAGGTCGCCGGCTTGCGGGGCGTCTGCTCGGTCACGGGCTGCTTGTCCGGCTCGCCGTAAACGGTGCACGACGACGAGAAAACCACATTGCTGCGGCCGAACTCGTGCATGAGTCCAATCACATTCATGAACGAGGTGAGGTTGTTGCCGTAGTAGAGGAGCGGCTTCTGCAACGATTCGCCCACCGCCTTCGAAGCAGCGAAGTGAATCACCGAGTCAAACTCATACTTTTCAAACACCTTGCGGAAAGCCGCTCTGTCGCAACAATCGACCTGCTCGAAGGGGATATCCACACCCGTGATGCGGCGTACGCTCTCCACAGCACTATACTCGCTGTTCGACAGGTTATCGACAATAACCACATCGTAGCCCGCCTCGATGAGTTCCACGGTGGTGTGCGAGCCGATGTAACCGGCACCGCCGCTAACCAAAACACACTGTTTTTTCATTCTCTAAAGTTTTTAGTCTGTAAAATTCACTTCGTTGCAAAGCAACATACAAAGGTACGAATTTAAAACGAAACCTCCGATTTTAAGCCGACAAATTCCACACCCCCAACGACAAAACCGACAGACATACTGACAGACACCCCTTCTCGCCACGCCAATCAGAGTCACAGTCAGCACTTTCCACCCTCCACCGACAGAGGTTTAGGAAAGTACGTGGCGAAAAAAAAGAAGTTACAATCTGTAATTATTCCGAAAAAAAATCTTATCTTTGCTAATGATGTGGCGTTGAAAAGGCGTCACCACTTATGGGATTAAAACACAAAAACTTAATCTAAAAATAACAACTATGTACGGAAAAATGAAAGAGCATCTCCAGCAGGAGCTGGCTGACATCAAGGCCGCAGGACTCTACAAGACAGAGAGAGTCATCGAGTCTCCTCAGAGAGCCGAAATCACCGTTGCAGGAAAACCTGTATTGAATTTCTGTGCCAATAACTACCTTGGTCTGTCCGACAACCCCCGCCTGGTGGAGGCTGCCAAGAAGGCTATGGATGCTCGCGGCTACGGTATGTCGTCCGTAAGATTCATCTGCGGATGCCAGGACTTGCACAAGCAACTCGAAAAAGCCATCTCCGACTACTTCGGCACCGAGGATACCATTCTCTACGCCGCGTGCTTCGATGCCAACGGCGGTGTCTTCGAACCCCTGTTCACCGATCAGGACGCCATCATCTCCGACTCGCTGAACCACGCCTCAATCATCGACGGCGTGCGCCTCTGCAAGGCCGTGCGCTACCGCTACGCCAATGCCGACATGGCCGACCTCGAGGAGAAACTCAAGGAGGCTCAGGCACAGCGTTTCCGTATCATCTGCACCGACGGCGTCTTCTCGATGGACGGTAATGCCGCTCCCCTCGACAAGATTTGCGCCCTGGCCGAGAAGTACGATGCTCTGGTCATGGTCGATGAGTGCCACTCGGCAGGTGTGCTGGGTGCTACCGGCGGCGGTATCACCGAACTCTACAACCTGCGCGGTCAGGTCGATATCCTCACCGGTACACTGGGTAAGGCCTTCGGCGGTGCCGTGGGCGGCTACACCACCGGTCGCAAGGAGATTATCGACATGCTGCGCCAGCGTTCGCGTCCCTACCTGTTCTCCAACTCGCTGCCCCCCGCAATCGTGGGTGCCGGCATCGAGACCTTCCGTATGCTGACCGAGAGCCACGAGATTCACGACCGTCTGGTCAAGAATGTCGAGCACTTCCGCACCAAGATGGTGGCGGCAGGCTTCGACATCAAACCCACACAGTCGGCTATCTGCGCCGTGATGCTCTACGATGCCAAACTTTCGCAGGTCTTCGCCGCGAAGTTGCAGGATGAGGGTATCTTCGTCACCGGCTTCTACTATCCCGTCGTTCCGAAGGGTCAGGCCCGTATCCGTGTGCAGGTATCGGCAGGCCACACCATCGAACAGCTCGACCGTTGTGTGGAGGCATTCGTCAAAATCGGCAAAGAGCTCAACGTATTAAAATAAAAAGTACCAATGGCTAAAATCAACCTGGATGCAATAGACCACAAGATTCTGAAATTCTTAGTTAAGAACGCCCGCATGCCGTTTTTGGAGATTGCCCGCGAGTGCGGCATCTCCGGTGCAGCGATTCACCAACGTATCCACAAACTCGAAGAGTCGGGAGTGATATTGGGCAGCAGCCTGATTGTCGATCCCAAGACCCTGGGTTTCGATGTATGTGCCCACATCCGCATATCGGTGAGCGACCCCCAGTTACTGCACCAGACCATGGAGCAGCTGAAGGCCATACCCGAGATTGTGGAGTGCCACTTCATCACCGGTGACGGCAATATCCTGGTGAAACTCTACTGCATCGACAACGAACACCTCATGCGCACGATTTTCGACCGAATACTTCAAATCAAGGGTATCTCCACCACCGAAACGACCATCACGCTTCAGGAGAGCTTCCAGCGACCTTTGGACATTGAGTTTATCGAAAAGCAGGAGCGCAAGTAACCCCGCTTTTACACAGTCAAAAATCCCGGAAATCTAAGGTTTCCGGGATTTTTTTGTGCGGTGGGGGAGGGCGGGCGCGAAGTGCGGTGTGTGGGCAGTGAGCGCGGACGGACGGCGCGCGTGAGGAGGAGGACGGCGCACGCGAGGAGGGGACGCCATGCACACGAGGAGGAGGACGGCGGGCACGCGAGGAGGGGGTAGACGGAATTTCCTACGGACGCAGGAGGGAAAGGTATTCGCTCGGCTTTTTCAACGGGCGCAGGAGTGGACGATATTCGCTCGGCGGGACGGGTGGTCCCGTCCCTTGGCGCGAGCCGCTCCCCGAACATTTGAGAGGAGACGCAAAAAAGGACTCTGCCCGACACGACCACAAAACAGGACAACGACAAAGCGCAACATCGGGGTGGGGTGCACATGGCGGATAGAAGGGTAGGCACGGCATCATCACCGTGGCACATTTCGGGCGATTTCAGCGACTTTCTCCGCAGAAAGGAAACATCGCATCACGGGGAATATTTCACGTCTAAAAACGCGATAAAATCTTTTCTTCACATTAATTTCACCTCACCCTTTACATTATGTTAAATTTCCTAATGAAAGGGTGAGGTGGGGTAGGTAGGAGAGGAACAACGGGGAAAATCAAGAAGGGGAGAAGTTTTCCTCTATTGTTCCCCCCTCCCAATTACAGCCCTTACATTATGTTAAATTTCTATTTTGAAAGGGGCAAAAGTGGGGTATTGCGGGGTATTCTCATCTTGTAAATATGCCATACACACCCGCACCACAAAAAAAAGATGTATTTTCCAATCCCAAAATAGCTAATACCCTCCTCCGTTTCCCGCCAGCCGTGGCGCACCCCGCCCCCTCACTGCCTGTGCCCTCCGACATCAAAATCTGCCCAACATCGGTCGCCACACAAAAAACACCTTAAGAAATCATCTCAAAAAATCATCACGCCCCCCTTCCGCGCAACACCCCGACGCGCCATGCCGTCCCCACCGCCCGCAAAACCGCCCGCACACCCTTTCCGCACCCCTTCCCACGCCTCCCTCCAAACAAAAAAAGCTGCCACCCGAAAGGGGCGGCAGCTGCCATATATCCTTCGAAAAGGGGAATTACTTGACAATCTCCATCTCATCGAGCAACCAGCCTGCACCGGCGAACTTGTCGATGATGAAGAGCACGTAACGAACGTCCACACCGATGGTGCGCTGCAATTCGGGCTCGAAGGCTACGTCACCCGACATGGCCTCCCAGTTACCGTCAAATGCAAGACCAATCAGCTCACCGTTGGCGTTCATCATCGGCGAACCCGAGTTACCGCCCGTGATGTCACAGTCGGCGAGGAATGCCACGGGAAGCTCACCCTTCGAGTTGGCGTACTGACCGTAGTCCTGAGCAGCGTAAAGCTCCTTCAGCTTCTCGGGTACGAAGAACTCGGCGGGGTTGTTCTTGTCCTCCTTCTGCATCACACCCTTGAGGGTGGTGTAGTGGCGGTAAAGCACACCGTCCTTGGGCTCGTAGGGAAGTACTCGACCGTAGGTCAGACGGATGGTGAAGTTGGCATCCGAAGCCCACGCCTTGTCGGGGTGCTGCAACATCAGACCTGCCACATACTTGCGGCGACCCTCGGCGAAGCTCTCCACATACTTGCTCTTCTCCTCCGATGCCTTCTTGTACATCTCGCGTACCGACTTCACAAAGGGAAGTGCGGGGTCGGCAGCCACCTTCTTCTTGTTGTACTTGCGGATGATGCCCGCAACCTTCTCCTCCGAAGTGAACTGGGTGTTGTCGTAGAGGTAATCGACATACTTGTCGATGTCACCGCCGAACTCCTTGTCCACAATCTCGGTGTAGAACGAAGGCAGGTACTCGGGAGCCATATTCTCGCGTGCGATGGTGAGCATACGCTTTGCCACCTTGCGGTCGGTAGCCACGTTGTAGTCCTTGAACCACTCGGTCATGGCCTTGATGTCCTCGTCTACCTTCTCAAACTTCTTGTCGCGCAACTCGCCGTCCTTCAATACAATCGAAGCGGGAGTAATCAGCTCCACGGCACTGTAAAACGCCTCGCGGAGATACTGCACGGCAGCACCTGCCTTGTCCATCTGCTCCTGTGCGGCGGCAATCTTCTTCAGTGCGTCCTGATAGCCCTCCTGAGGCATGGTGTTCTCGTCGGCCCACTTCTGGAACGAAGCCTCCTGTGCCTGCTTGCGCTCTACAACCTTCAGGTCGCGGATGCCCTTCGACATACCGATGGAGTTCTTCCAGTAGTTCGACGAACGGGCATACTTCGAAGCGTACTGGATACGTACCTTGTCCGATGCCATCATGTCCTCCCACCAGATTTTCTGCTTCTCACCACGGATGAAGATACGCTGGGGGTTATCCACGTCGAGCATGTAGTTCAACTCATAAGAGGTGGCGAAACGCTCGGTCGAGCCGGGGAAGCCCATAATCATGGCGAAGTCGTTCTCCTCGATGCCCTTCAGCGACACCTTGAGGAACTTCTCGGCGTTGTAGGGGCGGTTCTCGGGCGAGTAAGCCGCGGGGCGGTTGTCCTTGCCGGCATAGACACGGAAGATGGAGAAGTCACCCGTGTGACGGGGCCACATCCAGTTGTCGGTGTCGCCGCCGAACTTACCAATCGAAGAGGGAGGAGTACCCACCAGACGGATGTCGGTGTAGACCTCCATCACGAAAGCGAAGTATTGGTTGTCCTCGAAGAACGAGGGAATGATGACCTCCATGCCGGGGTTCTTCTTCTCCAGCTCCTTGATGGTGGCCTTCAGGTTCTCACCGCTTATCTTTTTGAACTCCTGCTGTGCAGCGGTCGAGGGGATATTGCCCACGATCTGGGGAGTTACGTCGATAATCTGACGGATGAAGCGTACCTCCAGACCGGGAGCGGGCAGTTCCTGCTCGTTGTTCATGGCCCAGAAACCGTTTTTCAGATAGTCGTGCTCCACAGCCGAGAGGCTCTGGATAGCATCGAAACCACAGTGGTGGTTGGTGAACAGCAGACCGTCGTGCGAGACGATTTCGCCGGTACAGCCGCCACCGAAGATGACGATGGCGTCCTTGAGCGAGGATTTGTCGGCACTGTAAATCTCCTCGGCGGAGAGTTTACAACCGCGCTGTTGCATGGTTGCGATGTTCATCTTCTGGAGATAGGGCAGCAACCACATACCCTCGTCGGCAGCAGCTGTGAACGATGCACAGAGCGCCGCAACGAATAAAAAGAGTTTTTTCATACAGTTTTTATTTAATGCTGATCATGTTTAATATCGAGCGTTCGGCCTTGCGGCGGATTTCCTCGTCGAGGTGGATTTCGGGAGACTCGTTCTCGAGACACTCGGCGATGTTCTCCAGATTGACCATCTTCATATATTCGCACGTGTTGCACGCACCGTCACAGAGGGCGTTTGCCGGGCCGGGGATAAACTCCTTGTCGGGCATCAGACGCTCCATCTCGGTGATGATACCCGACTCGGTCATGACGATGAACTGGCGGGAATCGCTCTTGCGACAGTACTCCAGAATGCCCGCTGTCGAACCCACATAGTCGGCTTCGGCTACGACCACTTCGCGACACTCGGGGTGGACGACCACTTTGGCTTCGGGGTACTTGACCTTGGCTTCGCGCAGACGCTCGACGGCAAATTTGTCGTGGACGTGGCAGCAGCCGTGCCACAACAACATATTGTCGCGACCGGTGAGGCGTTTGATGTAGCTGCCCAGATGCTGGTCGGGACCGAAGATGATGGGGCGGTCGGCGGGAATCGACTGAATGACCTTCAGTGCGTTGGACGAGGTGCAGCACACATCGGTGAGCGCCTTGACCTCGACCGTGGTATTGACATACGAAACCACGGTGTGACCCGGATGCTCGGCGATGAATTTCTCAAACTCGTCGGCCTGGCACGAGTCGGCCAACGAACAGCCTGCCTCGGGGCAGGGAATCAACACCTTCTTTTGGGGACAGAGCACCTTGGCGGTTTCGGCCATGAAGTGTACGCCGGCGAAGAGAATCACGTCGGCGTCGATGTTCTGCGCCTTGACCGACAGGGCGAGCGAATCACCGAGGAAGTCGGCTACCTGCTGCACTTCGGGTCGGGTGTAGTAGTGTGCCAATATGACGGCACGTTTTTGCTGCTTGAGGCGGTTGATGCGCTCGATGAGCTGGTCTGAGTTATGAACTTTCATTTTTTTATTTTTATTCCTTTTTATTTAATAATAAAGAATAATAATAGTAATAATAGCTGTTGATAATGTTGATAAGCTGAGCGGATTGCGGGTTATTGACTTTTGGGTCTTTGAGCTGTTGATTAAAATCCCGACACACGGGGCGTCGGTCGTTGATTCGGCTACGAAATTAACAAATGTCCATAACTTTATCAATATTTCAACACCACAAAATTCTCAACATCTTGTTATGATTTTCTCTCGTGGGGCGGTTCATCGAATTTCAGCAACTTTATTTGCTTTCCGCGATTTCTTGTATAAGCCCGATTGATTCTTCAAAAGCAAGAGTATTTTGTTTTTTCTTATCAATATTTGTTGGTGTGTTATCAACAGGTTTTCCGACAGGTTATCATCAGCCTTTCATCACCTTTTCAACCACCTTTTCGGTGATGGCTCTGTGCCACTCCTCCACACGCGAATCGATGCCTGCGGCGGGGTGACCCTCGTCACCGCCCTCCATGATGGACTGCACGATGGGAATTTCGCCCAGGAAATCCACACCGCACTCCTCGGCCAGATGCTTCGCCCCGCCCTTACCGAAGATGTAGTAACGGTTCTGGGGCAGCTCCTCGGGGGTGAACCACGCCATGTTCTCGATGATACCTGCCACGGGAATGTTCACATTCGAGTTGCGGAACATCTCCACACCGCGCAATACATCGGCCACGGCCACCTGCTGGGGAGTCGAGACGATGACGGCGGCATCGACCTTCAATTCGCCGATAATCGACAGGTGAACATCACCAGTGCCGGGAGGCAGGTCGATGAGCAGGAAGTCCAAAGCTCCCCACTGGGTCTGGTGAATCATCTGCTTGAGGGCGCTGGTGGCCATGGCACCGCGCCACAACAGTGCATCGGTGGGTTTGATGAAGAAACCGATGGACATGATTTTGATGTCCTGTGCGGTGGCGGGAACGATACGCTCCTGACCCTCCTCTTCGACGGCATCGGGCATATAGCCCTCACAACCGAACATCTTGGGCTGCGAAGGACCGTAGATGTCGGCATCGAGAATACCCACTCTGTAACCCATGTTGCGCAGGGTGACGGCCATATTGGCGGTGACGGTCGATTTGCCCACACCACCCTTGCCCGAAGCCACGGCGATGATTTTGGCAATACCGCCCGTTGTGGTGTTGAGCTTGGGTTCGGGACGCTTGGGCTGGCCGCCCTCCTTCACCACCACGAGTACCTCTGCCTCGGGGTTGTGGCTCTTGAGCAGCTGCTCGGCAGTGTTCTTGATTTTGATGGCAAAGGGGTCGTGCGTCTTGGCGAAACGCAGAACGACTGTTATTTTACCTGCCGCCACGGCGATGTGCTCGATGAAACCGCTGGTGACAATGTCCTGTCCGGTTTCGGGGTGCACGACGCCTTGCAGCAGACGTTTTACCTGTTCTTCTTCCATGTATCTTAATGTTTGTTAAATTGTTTGTTCGCTTTTGGCGGTTTCGGGTGGTGGCGTGGTGGTGCGTTGCCCCCCCCTGTCCTTGGGGCGGTTACACCTCCGCAAGCGGAGGGCAAACCCCTTTTCTATGACACGGTATGCCCGAAATTTATATTCAATGACAAATATAACGTAATTTTTAGACATTAAATATAGGCGTGTATGTTTTTTTATCGAAAAACGATAAATTTTATTTGTTTGTCGTAAAATATAATTATATTTGCAAAAGACAGGGTGTGTTTTTTGTCCGAAATCCCCTCCGTGACGACTTCGTGACGGCCGACAGGGGACGGCGGACAGCGACAAAGGTGTCGAAGAAACTGTGACAGAGGAGTCTGTGCAGTGGGGCAGGACACTTTCTCCCGACGGGTACTGCCGCTCGCAAAGTCGAGTGGCGGGGGCTTCCCCGAAAGGGCAGAATGCACTCCCCCGAAAGGGCGACACGCGTTCCCGTGAAAGGGCAGTGCATGCTCCCCAAAAAAGTGGGGGAGGGAGAGTTCCTCCTTGCCTGAGGAGGGGGCATCGCGACCGGCGGAAAAACGCAGGTCAAAACTCCGCAAACGGCTGTTGATAACTTTTGCACGCCCCCGTTGATAACTTCGCAACGTGCTGAAAATCAGTTATTGGTGATGTGAATACCCCCTGTCGAAAGCCCCGAAGCGTGAATAATAACAATAATAATAAATAGATTCCTATGCATTTTCTCAAAACTACATTAGCCGTGATTGTGGGTGTACTCGTGAGCATGGCATTGGTATTCGTGATTTGGATGTCGGTAGTGGCCGGTGCAATGGCATCGTTCAGCAAGACGGTGACCGTTGACGACAACTCCATCTTGCGCATCGACCTCTCGGAGACCATCGTTGATGCCCCCTCGGCCAACCCCCTGGCCAACATTGACATGAACACCCTCCAGCCCCGTCCCGAGGTGTCGCTCTACAAGGCTTTGCAGGCCATCACCGTGGCGGCAAACGATGACCGCATCAAGGGTATCTACCTGCGTCTGAACGGTGCGGGCGGTGTCGATGGCACAGCCGTACTCGAGGAGCTGCGCTCGGCTCTCGAGGAGTTCAAGAAGAGCGGTAAATTTGTGGTGGCCTACAACGAATACTACTTCCAGGGTACCTACTATCTGGCATCGGTGGCGGACAAAATCTACCTCCAGCCCGAAGGTATCTTCGAGTGGCGCGGTCTGGCGGCCAACCTCATGTTCTACAAGGGTCTGATTGACAAACTCGACCTCAATGTCGAGATTTTCCGCCCCACGGTCTGCAAGTACAAGAGTGCCGTGGAGCCTTACTTCCTCAAGCAGATGTCCGACGAGAACCGCCGTCAGATGCAGGCGGTGGTCGATTCTTCGTGGAAGACCATCTCCGAAGCCGTGTCTTCATCGCGTGGCATCAGCGTGGAGCGTCTCAACGAGATGGCAGACCGTCTGACGGTGGCACTGCCCGAAGATGCCCTGCGTGAGCAGCTGGTCGATGGTCTGATTTACGAGGACGAGATGGACGACATCTTCACGAAGCTGGGTGCCGAGGCCGACAGCCGCGGCAAGCATCACTTCGTGTCGCTGGGCGAGTACGCCTCGCAGCTGGTCCCCTCGGGTAGCTTCTCCTCTCCTCAGGTGGCGATTGTCTATGCCGACGGCGAGATTGTCGATGGGGAGGGCAACGACCAGAAGATTTACGGCAACACCCTGGCAAAGACCCTGCGCAAGGTACGCCTCGACGAGAATATCAAGTCGGTGGTCTTGCGTGTCAATTCCCCCGGCGGCAGCGCATTGGCAGCCGACATCATCTGGCGCGAGGTGGAACTGCTCAAGGCCGTGAAGCCCGTCATCGTGTCGATGGGTTCCTATGCAGCCAGTGGCGGTTACTACATCTCCGCACCCTCTGACCTCATTCTGGCCAACCGCACGACACTGACGGGTTCCATCGGTGTGTTCGGCATGATTCCCAACGTGGGCAAGGCACTCAACAACAAGCTGGGTGTGACCCTCGACGGTGTGAAGACCAACAGCGAGGCGGACGGCGTGAATATCCTCACCCCCATCACCGAGGCACAGCGCAAGAGCATCATGCGCGGTGTGGATAAGGTCTACGCCACCTTCACGGGTAAGGTGGCCGACGGCCGTAACCTCCCCATCGAGAAGGTGTTGGACATCGCCGGCGGACGCGTATGGACGGGAGCCGATGCCCTCTCCATCGGTCTGGCAGACGGCAATGGCGGTATGATGGAGGCCATCGGCATGGCGGTCGAGAAGGCCGACCTTCAGAATGACTTCCGCGTGGTGGAGATGGTCGAGCAGCCCACAGGTCTGGCAGCACTTTTGCTGGCCTTCAACTCGGCGGTGCGTGCCGAAGTGAAGGGTGCGGCACTGCCCGATGCGGTGCAGACCCTCACCCGTGAGATTGACGATGTGCGCGACTTCCTCGGTCGCTCGGGCGTGATGATGTATTGTCCCTACAAGATAGATATCGAATAGATTTGATTATGTTCGTAGCAGGGTTGGATGCAGCCGACCTCTGCGTGTCCCACAGACCAAAGTCTGTGGGATTTTTTTGTGCGCGGTGGGGGTTGTCTTTTTGATACGGGCTGGGCGGTTTTCGGGGCTTTGCATGGTCTTGGAAGCGGAGGTTGTTCCCTCGTCGGGGGTGACAAATCCACCCCCTTGCCGGGTGGCGTTCCCGGATTATATGATGGTAGTTTTCGGGGTTTTGCATGGTCTTGGAAGCGGAGGGTGTTTCCCTCGTCGGGGGTGACGAATCCACCCCCTTGCCGGGTGGCGTTCCCGGATTTGTCGTATGATGCGGAGGAGGAGACTTTTTTTGCAAAAAAGCACCCAAAATAGGAATGACGCCCCCTCATTCATGCCGGCATGATTCGGTGTTGCCACTCCTATTTTGTTTCCTGCGGAAATCTCCTCCTCCGAGTATTGAGCGGTTGGGGTATTGCGCCGTTCGGGATTGCCCGTTTTTTTGGGGGGGGGAGCGGATTCCTCCTTTTTCAACTACACCTATTTTCCCCTGTCCCAACAGTCCCTATTTCACCCACACTTTCCTGTCCACCTGCCTTATATTTTCCTGCGCTTGCCCATATTCTTATGAACCATTGTTTTCTGCCCCTGTTTTATGGGGTCGCCAGCCCATTTTTCACCGCTCCATATTTCCTATTCCTGTCCCTCTATTCCGTGGTTTCCCTGCCCGAGGTCTCCTTTTCCCTCTCCAAAAAATGTTTCTCCGTCCAAAATTGGGGTAATTCTCTACCAACGAATTGTAAAAAATGGTTGAAAAAGTGG
>RCNH01000202.1_pt1 | contig 28074 bp, 26 predicted proteins | sample 2041161 | NCBI WGS metagenome assembly RCNH01 (sample SAMN09708215, study PRJNA481090) | Feces metagenome, whole genome shotgun sequencing project. | biome: feces | host: Leptonychotes weddellii | place: Antarctica: Sion Island | collected 2010-03-01 | reverse complement strand
TAGATAGGGCAGAGGTGGAAGTGCAGCAATGTATGGAGCTGACTGCTACTAATCGGTCGAGGGCTTGACCTAAAGTGTAGAGATACACGGAACGGTAAGTTGGAGAGTTTCGTTTTATATATGTAGTTTTGAAGGTATAGTGTAGTGAATATTTGGCTCCTTGGTCAAGCGGTTAAGACATCGCCCTTTCACGGCGGTAACACGGGTTCGATTCCCGTAGGAGTCACTAAAAATACTTGCATATTTATAGGATATGTGAGTATAATATATTATATGGCGCCATAGCCAAGTGGTAAGGCAAAGGTCTGCAACACCTCTATCACCAGTTCAAATCTGGTTGGCGCCTTTTTTATTATTCCTCCTTAGCTCAGTCGGTAGAGCATGCGGCTGTTAACCGCAGTGTCGTTGGTTCGAGTCCAACAGGGGGAGCTTTTTTTATGTCTAGCTTTAAAGTTTTAAGCACAATAGTTTTCAATTTTGAGAACTGTTGTGCTTTTTTAATTCTCTTTTATAAAAGTGTAATTGTCAGCATATGGAAGGGTTACGTGAGATGTAGATAAAACAAGATGTGTGGAAATTATAGAAGCGTTTTATCGTGCCAAATTTTTGCAGATTATAAAAGATTAAAAAAAAGGACATGAGTCCTTTTTTGAGAATATAAGATACTATATAATAAAAATATATAAGTGTAGTGGAAAGGATAATAAAGAAAGGGACGAGAACAATGAGCAAGCAGAGAGTATATTTGATTGTATTAGACAGCTTTGGAATTGGACATGCACCGGATGGGGCTGATTTTGGAGACGAAGGCGCAAATACACTTTATACAATTACACATTCAAAGGAATATAATACTCCGAATATGAAAAAATTGGGGCTTTCCTGTATAGACGGTGTAGATTATCTGGAAAAAGCGGACAAAGTAATCGGCAGTTACGGAAGAATGCAGGAAGCGTCAAGAGGAAAAGATACTACTATCGGACATTGGGAGATTGCAGGTATTGTGTCTGAAAATGCCCTTCCTACTTATCCTAATGGATTCCCAAAGGAAGTTCTGGATGAATTCTCAAAGAGAACAGGCAGAGAGGTTCTTTGTAATAAGCCTTATTCCGGGACAGATGTCATTAGAGATTACGGAGAAGAACATGTTCGTACAGGAAAACTAATAGTTTATACATCAGCAGACAGTGTTTTTCAGATTGCGGCACATGAAGATGTTGTTCCGGTAGAAGAACTTTACAGATATTGTGAAATTGCCAGAGAAATTTTGGTAGGAGAGCATGGGGTAGGACGTGTGATTGCCAGACCGTTTGTGGGAGAGGCACCGAATTTCCAGAGAACCACCAACCGACATGATTTTTCTCTCTTGCCTCCGAGAGATACTATGCTGGATGTACTGCAAAGAGAGGGATACGATACTTATGGCGTAGGTAAGATTTATGATATCTTTGCCGGAAAAGGTATTGCCCATACTCAGCGAATTCAGGGCAATGTGGACGGAATGGAAAAGACTATACAGCTTCAGGATGAGGATTTTAACGGTTTATGTTTTGTGAATCTGGTAGATTTTGATATGCTTTACGGGCACAGAAATGATATTGAAGGATATGCGAAAGCTGCAACAGTTTTTGATAAACAGTTGGGAATTTTTATGGAGAGAATGCAGGCACAGGACATTTTAATGATAACAGCAGACCATGGCTGTGATCCAGGATTTAAGGGAACAGACCATTCCAGAGAATGTGTACCGTTTTTAGTTTACGGTGAGCAGATCAAAGAAGGGGCAAATCTAGGGACACGCAAAACATTTTCTGATATTGCAGCGACAATATTGGATATCTTTGGAATTGACTGTAGATTAGATGGAACCAGCTTTAAGAATGAAATCTTAAAATAGGAGAGGAATATATGGATAATCTTAAATTGCTGGAAGAAGCAAAAAAAGCCAGATTAAAAGCCTATACTCCCTATTCGAATTTTAAAGTGGGTGCAGCGCTTTTAACAAAGAGCGGAAAAGTTTATCTGGGCTGTAATATTGAAAATGCCACTTATACGCCTACAAACTGTGCGGAAAGAACTGCTTTTTTCAAGGCTGTTTCAGAGGGAGAAAGAGAATTTGAAAAAATAGCCATTGTGGGTGCAAAAGACGGAGAAGATGTAAATGAGATGTGTACGCCTTGTGGCGTATGCAGGCAGGTTATGATGGAATTTTGTAATCCGAAAGAATTTCAGATTGTTCTTGCCGATGGGGAAAATACCTGCAGAGTAATGACTTTAGAAGAGCTCTTACCTTTTGGTTTTAGCTCAGCTAATTTGAAATAAAACAAAAAGGAGGAAGAAACGTGGAATATGTAATTGAAATGAACCACATTACGAAGCAGTTCGGTGAATTTAAAGCTAATGATGACATTACACTGCGAGTAAAAAAAGGTGAAATCCACGCACTGCTGGGTGAAAACGGAGCCGGAAAATCTACGCTTATGAGTGTTCTTTTTGGCTTATATCAGCCGGAAGCAGGTCAGATTAAAATTAATGGAAAAGAAGTAAAGATTAACAATCCCAATGATGCCAATGCACTGGGAATTGGAATGGTGCATCAGCATTTTAAGTTGGTTCATAATTTTACGGTATTGGAAAGTATTGTTTTAGGACGCGAAACAACAAAAGGTGGAGTTCTGAAAATGGACGATGCCCGTAAGAAAATTATGGAATTAAGTGAACGGTATAAATTTAAAATTGATCCGGATGCATATATTTCTGATATTACCGTAGGTATGCAGCAACGTGTGGAAATTTTGAAGATGCTGTATTGTGATAATGATATTTTAATTTTTGATGAACCTACAGCAGTTTTGACTCCTCAGGAAATCAGAGAGCTTATGAAGGTCATGAAGCAGTTGGTGGAGGAAGGGAAATCTATTATCTTCATCACACATAAATTAAATGAAATTAAGGAAGTTGCAAATCGATGCAGTGTACTTAGAAAAGGAAAGTATATCGGAACCATTGAAGTTGCGGAAACTTCCAAGGAAGCCATGTCAGAGATGATGGTAGGAAGAAAGGTTAATTTCATTATTGATAAAAAGGAATCCACTCCTGGTGATGCAATTCTGGAAGTAAAGAATATGACAATTAAGTCAAAGCATCATGGGAAAGAGGCGGTAAAAGATGTGTCTTTTGCAGTTCGGAAAGGTGAAATTGTTACCATTGCAGGTATTGATGGAAACGGACAGTCTGAGCTGGTATATGGTATTACGGGAATGATGCCCATTGATGGAGGAAAGGTTTTCTTAAAAGGGAAAGATATTACCCATGAAAGTATTCGTAAGAAATGTCTGGACGGCATGGCACATATTCCGGAGGACAGACATAAGGACGGTTTGGTTTTGGATTATAATCTTCAGCAAAATCTGGTACTTCAGACTTATTTTACAAAGCGCTTCCAAAATCACGGATTTTTGAAATTTGATGCAATTCGCAGTTATGCAGAGGAATTGATTAAGAAGTTCGATATTCGCTCCGGACAGGGCGTAAACAGTATTGTAAGAGGAATGTCAGGAGGTAACCAGCAGAAGGCAATTATTGCAAGAGAGTTAGATCGAGATCCGGATATTGTTATTGCAGTACAGCCAGTTCGAGGATTGGATGTAGGTGCGATTGAATATATTCATAAACAGCTGATTGCACAGCGTGATGCGGGAAAGGCAGTGCTTCTTGTATCTCTGGAATTGGATGAGGTCATGAATGTAAGTGATAGAATTCTTGTAATGTACGAAGGCGAAATCGTTGCAGATGTAGATCCAAAGAAGATTACAACGGAAGAACTGGGATTATACATGGCAGGAGCAAAAAGGAGTGTGAATAATGAAGAATAAGAAAAGAAATATTTTTCAGAGAGAGGGTATGACAAGCTTTTGCTCGTCAATTCTTGCAATTATTTGTGGCCTGTTCTTTGGACTCATTATTTTGCTCTCCAGTAATCCGAGTCAGGCATCAGGCGGATTTATGATGATTTTGCAGGGTGGTTTTACTGACGGTATTCAGGGGATTGGACAGATGTTCTACTATGCGACTCCGATTATCATGACCGGTTTGTCTGTAGGTTTTGCATTCCAGACCGGGTTGTTTAATATCGGAGCACCGGGACAGTTTACGGTAGGTGCTTATGTGGCAGTTTTAATTGGTGTAAAATGTACTTTTCTTCCAGCAGGATTACACTGCTTTGTAGCCATTGTAGGTGCTGCTTTGGCAGGTGCGTTATGGGGTATGGTTCCCGGACTTTTAAAGGCATTTCGAAATGTAAATGAAGTTATTGCTTCTATTATGATGAACTACATCGGAATGTATCTAGTAAATATGTTAATTCAGAGAACTATTTATGATCAGGTAAAGAACCAGTCTATGGCGGTTGCATCTACTGCAAATCTGCCAAAAGCCGGTTTGGACAAGATTTTCCCAAATTCAGATATTAACGTAGGAATTCTTATCGTTATTGCTTTGGTTATTTTAATTTATGTGATTTTAAACAACACTACTTTTGGTTATGAGTTAAAGGCATGTGGTAAAAACCCTAACGCAAGTAAATATGCAGGTATCAATGCAAAGAGAAATATTGTGTTATCCATGGTAATTGCAGGAGCATTATCAGGAATTGGCGGTGCGTTACTGTATCTTGCAAATTCAGGAAAATATCTTCAGGTATTAGATATTATTGCACCGGAAGGATTTTCAGGAATTTCCGTAGCACTGCTTGGTATGTCTAATCCAATCGGTATTCTTTTTGCCGGATTATTTATAGGACATCTTACGGTAGGCGGTTACAACATGCAGTTGTTTGATTTTGCTCCGGAAGTAATTGATATGATTATTGCAGCGATTATTTACTGTGGAGCGTTATCCCTGTTATTTAGAGGTATGATTCATAAAATTCAATCCAGAAAAAGTAAAAAACATACAGATGAAGTAAGTAGCAATCTGAAGAAGGAGGAGTAGGAGTATGGATATTGTATATTTTATTATGCAGCAGACAATGTTTTTTGCTATCCCGCTTCTGATTGTAGCTATTGGCGGTATGTATTCTGAGCGAAGTGGTGTAATTAACATTGCGTTAGAAGGTATTATGGTAATTGGAGCCTTTGCAGGTGTTTTGTTTATCAATATGACACAGACAAATTTAAGTGGTCAGGGACTGTTGCTTATTGCAATTGTGATTGCAGGTGTTACAGGAGGAATTTTCTCTTTGCTTCATGCATTTGCATCTATTAATATGAAGGCAGACCAGACAATCAGTGGTACTGCATTGAATATGTTTGCCCCTGCATTTGCAATTTTCGCAGCAAGAACCATTCAGGGAGTTCAGCAGATTCAGTTTACAGATACTTTTCAGATTGGTAAAGTTCCTGTATTGGGTGATATTCCTGTGATTGGGCCATTATTTTTCCAAAACTGTTATATTACAACTTATATTGGAATTTTAATCTTCCTTGTGGCAGCATTTGTAATTAAGAGGACGAGATTTGGATTAAGACTTCGTGCCTGTGGTGAACATCCGGGAGCAGCAGATTCTGTAGGTGTAAATGTGTATAAAATCAGATATTCCGGTGTTATTATTTCCGGTGTCCTTGCGGGAATTGGTGGTCTTATTTTCGTTATACCGACTTCTACAAACTTTAATGCCAGTGTAGCCGGATACGGATTTTTGGCATTGGCAGTATTGATTTTCGGACAGTGGAGAAGTAATAAGATTTTTATGGCGGCATTTTTCTTTGGAATTATGAAGACTTTGGCAAGTGCATATTCTGCTATTCCTGTTTTAAAGGTTTTGCCAATTCCAAATGAAGTTTATAAAATGATTCCTTATATTGCGACTTTGGTAGTGCTTGCATTCTTCTCCAAGAATTCACAAGCTCCAAAGGCAGAAGGTATTCCTTACGATAAAGGAAGAAGATAAAGGGGGCAATCGCTATGAGAATGTATGATTTAATCATGAAAAAAAGAAATGGGGAAGCTCTGACAGAAGAAGAAATCCAATATATGATTACAGAATATGTAGAGGGCAAAATTCCGGATTATCAGATGTCTGCATTTTTAATGGCAGTTTACTTTAAAGGTATGAATGAAGAAGAAACGCTGGCAATGACACAGGCAGTGGCACATTCCGGTGATATGGTGGATTTGTCCGGTATTGAAGGAATGAAGGTAGACAAGCATTCCACTGGCGGTGTAGGAGATAAGACAACTTTGGTCATTGCTCCAATTGTAGCTTCCTGTGGCGTAAAGGTGGCAAAGATGTCAGGGAGAGGATTAGGTCATACCGGCGGAACTGTGGATAAAATGGAAGCAATTCCGGGAATGCGGACTTCTTTAGATAGAGAAGAATTTTTTAATGTAGTAAATAAAACAGGTCTTTCTGTAATCGGACAGTCAGGAAATCTGGCACCAGCAGATAAGAAGCTATATGCTCTTCGTGATGTAACAGCTACGGTAGACAGCATTCCTCTCATTGCAGTTTCTATTATGAGCAAAAAGTTGGCAGCAGGAAATGATGGTATTCTTTTAGATGTGAAAACTGGAAGCGGAGCATTTATGAAGACTGTGGAGGACTCCATTGCACTGGCAAAGGAAATGGTGTCGATTGGAGAGAACGCAGGCAAGAAGATGGCAGCTTTAATTACAAATATGGATATTCCTTTAGGTCATAATATAGGAAACAGCCTTGAGGTAATTGAGGCAGTGGAAACTTTAAAAGGCAAAGGACCTGCAGATTTAACAGAGGTTTGTCTGCAGCTTGCGTCTAATATGCTGTATCTTGCAGGAAAAGGTACAGAAGCAGAATGTAGAGCTTTGGCTGAAAATGCAATCAGCAGCGGTGCAGCGCTTGAACGTCTGGTAGCTATGGTAGAGGCTCAGGGAGGCGACTCTGAGGTTATCTTAAATCCTGAAAAATTTGAGAAAGCTCCTTATGAATACGAAGTAAAAGCGGAAAAAGAAGGATATATTACTCATATTGATGCGGAGGGCTGTGGAATTGCATCTGCCATGCTAGGGGCAGGTAGAGAGACAAAAGAAAGTGAGATTGATTATACTGCGGGAATTATTTTGCATAAGAAAACGGGAGAGAAAGTAAATAAGGGAGATGTTCTTGCTGTTTTATATACATCAAAAGAAGAATTGTTTGAAGCAGCGGCGGAGAAATATAAGAAATCCATTTTTATAGAAGATGAAGCACCAAAGAAGGAACCTCTGGTTTATGCCAGAGTTACTCCGAAAGGAATAGAAAAATATTAAGATAAGGAGGACAATATGAAAACAAGTGAAATTTTGAGTCATGTAGACCACACTCTTTTGAAAGCTTTTGCAACATGGGAAGATATTCAAAAGTTGTGTGAGGAAGCTATGGAATACCATACTGCTTCTGTATGTGTACCCCCAAGCTACATTAAAAGAATTCATGACAATTATGGAAACAAAATTAATATTTGTACAGTAGTGGGATTTCCTTTAGGATACAGCACTACAAAAGCAAAGGTTGCGGAAACGTTACAGGCTATTGAAGACGGAGCATCTGAAGTGGATATGGTAATCAACATTGCAGATGTTAAAAACGGTGATTTCGACAAGGTTACAGAAGAAATCAGAAGCTTGAAAAAGGCAGCCGGCGATAAAATTTTGAAAGTTATTATTGAAGCCTGTTATTTAACAGAGGAAGAAAAAATTGCTATGTGCAAAGCTGTTACAGAGGCAGGTGCAGACTACATTAAGACATCCACTGGATTTGGAACAGGTGGAGCTACAATGGAAGATATTCTTCTGTTTAAGAAGTTTATTGGACCACATGTAAAGATGAAAGCCGCAGGTGGAGTCAAGAGTGTGGAAGATATGGAGGCCTTTCTGGAAGCAGGATGTGACAGAATTGGCACAAGTTCAGCAATTTCCCTGATTAAAGGGCAAAGTGTAAAAGGTTATTAAAAGGAGGAAAAAATCATGAAGAAAAAATTGATTAGTTTAGTGCTGGCAGGAGCAATGTTATTAGGAATGGCAGGATGTGCAGAAAAACCAGATGCATCTGAGGAAGGAAAGAAAGACGATAAAGGAAGTAAATATGAACTGGCGTTAATCACAGATGTTGGAACTATTGATGATAAATCTTTTAATCAGGGCTCTTGGGAAGGCTTGAAAAAATATGCAGACGAAAATGATATTACATGCAAATACTATAAGCCTTCAGAAAAATCAGATAAAGCTTGTTTAACAGCGATTGACCTTGCTGTAAAAGGCGGAGCAAAGGTTATTGTAACACCTGGATTTTTATTTGAAAGACCAATTTTCGAAGCTCAGACAAAATATCCGGATACAAAATTTATTATCGTTGATGCAGCTCCTGTAGAAGGAGAAAACAAAGCACCGGAAATTAAGGAAAATGTACTTTCTATTTTCTATGCTGAAGAACAGGCTGGATATTTAGCAGGATATGCAGCAGTAGAAGAAGGATACAGACAGTTAGGATTTATGGGTGGTATTTCTGTACCGGCAGTTGTTCGCTATGGCTATGGATTTGTTCAGGGAGCAGAGGCAGCAGCTAAGGAATCAGGTTTGGCAAAAGGTGATATCAATATTAAATATACTTATGTAGGAAACTTTGATGCTTCTCCGGAAAATCAGGCAAAAGCAGCAGCTTGGTATAGTGAAGGAACAGAATGTATTTTCGCATGCGGCGGTGGAGTTGGTAACTCTGTTATGAAAGCAGCAGAAGGTGCTGGTAAAAAGGTTATTGGTGTAGACGTTGACCAGTCTGTAGAGTCTGAAACAGTTATTACTTCTGCAATGAAAACTCTTAGTGATTCTGTTTACAATGCAGTAGCATCTGTTTATGACGAAACATTTGAAGGTGGAAAATCCATTACATTAGGTGCAACAGAAAATGGTGTTCAGTTACCAATGGAAACATCTAAATTTGAGAAATTTACACAGGAAAAATATGATGAAATTTACAGTGGCTTAAAAGATGGTTCTATTAAGATTGCTAATGATACTGCAGCAGATGATGCAAGTAAACTTCCAGTTGAAATTGTAACAGTTGAGTCCATTAAATAATTAAGAAATCATAATCAGTATAAGCATCTTCACATTATGTTGAAAGGTGCTTATACTATTTTAGCAGAGAAATAGCTGTCAGAAGGGAGTAGGCAATGGGAAACGAAAGGATTATACAGTTTCCAAAGGTGGAACTTCATTGTCATTTAGATGGTTCGCTGCCAATGGAAATTATCGGTGAGCTTTTAGGCAGAGGTGTAAAAAAAGAGGAACTTCAAGTTCGTGATGACTGCAAAAATCTTGCAGAATATCTGGAAAAATTTGACTTGCCGCTGTCCTGTATGCAGACAGAAACAGGACTAAAACGTGCTTCAAAAGCTTTTTTAAAGAGTTTAAAACAGGATAATATTCAATATGTAGAAGTGCGTTTTGCACCGCTTTTATCTGTTAATGAGAGCTTAGATTGCACGAGAGTGATACAGTCTGTTTTGGAAGGGCTTGAGGAAGCAAAAAAGGAGTGCGGAATTTATTATAATGTAATTGCCTGCGCTATGCGTCATCATTCAGAGGAAGATAATTTACAGATGATGAAAGCAGCCAGAAACTTCTTGGGTGAAGGGATTTGTGCCGTGGATCTGGCAGGAAATGAAGCTGCATTTCCTATGGAAAATTTTCAGGAATTATTTCAGAAGGCAAAGAAATTGGGACTGCCTTTTACTATTCATGCAGGAGAGTGCGGAAGGGTAGAAAATGTTATAGAGGCAGTGAAATGTGGGGCATCCAGAATTGGTCACGGAATTGCTTTAAGTGGACATCCTGATGCAATAGCAATGTGCAGAGAAAAGGCAATTGGAATTGAAATGTGCCCAATCAGTAATCTCCAGACGAAGGCAGTAGCAAGTAAATCAGAATATCCTATGCGAGAGTTTCTAGATGCAGGATTATGTGTTACTATAAACACAGATAATAGAACAGTAAGTAATTCCAGTATACAAAAAGAAATGGAATTTGTGCAGAAGAATTATGGAATTACAGATGAAGAACTTATTCAGATGACTGAAAATGCAATCCATACAGCTTTTGCAAAGGATGAAGTAAAGGCAGAACTTTTGAAAAGACTGAAAGAGGTATAAAAATGCGGAACAAATATTTGTATAGTGTATTGCCATTTTTGAAAGAATGTAAAAGAGAAACTCAACAGCAATTTGAAGAATATTTTCAAACAGCCCCGGCTTGGCTTATGGAATGCTTTCAGATTGAAGAAATGGGAAAAGGGCAAATATTTGTGCGGGAAAATACACCCATTGATACCATTTATTTTTTAGGTAAAGGAACGATTAAAGCAACGGATTATAGAATTTATGGGATTACCTATGACTTTATGAGCTTTGACTGTGTACATGCCTTGGGCGGAATGGAAATCATTATGGATTTGGATACATATATGACTACATTGGAAACCGCCACACCATGTACCATTGTGAAAATTGCAAAGGCAAAGTATGAAAAATGGCTGCTGACGGATTTGCGTGTTTTAAAGCTGGAAGCAAAGCTTACAGGAAAATCCTTACTGGAGGACGGCAGAAAGAGCAGAGCGTACTTGTTCCTGCAAGGTTCAGACCGTCTGGCAATGCTCTTGACAGAACGATATGAATTGTATGCAAAAAACGGAGTATTGCGAGTACAGGGAGGCAGACAGGGGCTTTCTGATACCACAGGGCTTTGTGTAAAGACTATTAATCGTTCTGTGAAAAGGTTTTTAGAGGAAGGTCTTGTAAGTAAAGAGGGAAATCAGCTTCTTGTTTCTTATGAACAGTATAAGAAATTAAAAGAATTGATAGCGGCAATCATAGACATTGAATGAAAGAAGGGAGAATTATTATGAGCGCAGTATATGAGAAATTAATGACATGTTTGGAGAGTATTCAGAAAAAGGTAGATTTTAAACCCGAGGTGGCTCTGATTTTAGGTTCCGGTCTGGGTGATTATGCAGATGAAATTGATATAGTACAAACTCTTGATTATACAGAGATTGAAGGATTTCCAACTTCTACTGTAGCAGGACATAAGGGACGTTTTGTCTTTGGTTATGTAGGGAAAACTCCTGTTGTGATTATGCAGGGACGTGTGCATTATTATGAAGGATACGCCATGTCAGATGTTGTTCTTCCTACTAGACTTATGGCTCTTTTAGGAGCGAAAAAGCTGATTTTGACTAATGCAGCAGGGGGCGTAAACTTTGAATTTAAGCCAGGTGACTTTATGATGATTACAGACCATATCACAACAGGTGTTCCAAGTCCTTTAATCGGAAAAAATTTAGATGAACTGGGTGTGAGATTTCCTGATATGAGCGAAGTATACAGCAAAAGAATACAGGAAATCATTAAAACAGCAGCAAAGGATTTGGATATTGATATCAAAGAAGGTGTTTACGCACAGTTTACAGGTCCAAATTATGAAACTCCGGCAGAAATCCGTATGGTAAGAACATGGGGAGCTGATGCAGTGGGAATGAGTACAGCATGTGAGGCTATGGCAGCACGTCATATCGGAATGGAAATCGGTGGAATTTCCTGCATTACAAATCTGGCAGCGGGAATGTCTAAAGAAGAATTAAATCATAAAGAAGTACAAGAAACAGCAGATAGAGTAGCTGTGCAGTTTAAGAAACTGATTACGGAAATTATAACAAAACTGAATTAGCGTATACCAATATTTTGAATGTGTAACGCCACAGTTTTATGGATAAAAGTAAAATATAAGCTCAGTATGTATAGACGTGCCTGCTATATATACTGAGCTCTATGATTATTGTGACAAAAACTGAGCATATTTTTTGGGCGATACTTTTGTAGCTTTTGTGAATGCTTTGAAGAAGTTGCTGTAGTCGTTAAATCCGCATTTTACGCTGGTTTCGTTTACAGTATAGCCCTCTGCTAGAAGTTCCTTTGCGTAGGAGATACGTTTGGCTGTAATATATTTGTTAATGGTGGTGCCGGTAGCAGATTTAAAGAGTCTGCAAAGGTAGGAGGAACTGAGAAAAAAGTGAGAGGAAAGTTGTTCCAGACTTAAAGGTTCCTCTATATGTTGATTAATATAGGACAAAATACCATCAACCTGTGCATTTGAATTTATTTCTTTATCTGTGTCTGCAATGTAGTTTTTGTGGAAACGTTTATTTAGAAAAACCATCAATTCTAAAAAGGCTGCTTTTTCTAAAACATCAGAGCCATATCCCTTAATATGAGAAAGTTTATGAATAAAGTATTGAAAATTTTTCTGTTCTTCTGTAGTAAGAGATACTTTATGATTGGAGCGCATACTTCTGTTTTGAAAGCATGCGTCCAAATCAGTGTTCTCTGAGCATAGAGATTTTAAAAAGTCAGGATAAATAGAAATAATGATGCGTTCATGTATCTGACTGTCAATCTGTGTTAAATGATGACTTTCGTACTGGTTGATAAAGAAAATATCACCAGGGAAAATATTGTAAAAGCAATTATCAATTAAAAACTGTTTTCCACCGGAGATGGAATAATAAATTTCATAACAATCGTGAATGTGCATATCCATTGGTTTTTCATCACTGTATAGATGGGCAATAGCGAAAGATTTCTGTTTTATACAGCTTGCAATAGAGTCCTTGCAGGAGCTGAGTACTTCCATTTTATCACTTCCTATCTTTTAAATCCTGTTGTTCCATAATCTGCTCTGCATATTTCTGTGGAGTTGTACCTGTATATTTGCCGAATACACGAATAAAAGTATTGGAGCTGTTAAAGCCTGTCATAGAACTTAAATCCTTTGTTTTCAGAGAAGGTCTTTCCTGAATTAATTTTTTGGCCTGTTCAATACGATAGCGGTTCAAGTAATCTTTAAAATTGTTGTCGCTAAGCTGTTTAAATAAAATGCCGCAGTATTTTGGGGAAATATTAAACTGGTCAGCTAAGTCATTCAGCATAATATTATCCCTGAAATTTTCATGAATATAGGCCAGCATTTTGGTTAATAAAAGTTCATCTTGTGTTTGGCTACGCTGCTTTTGGGCTGTGATTACATCAGAAAGAACAGATTTTATGGCAGTAATTGTCACAGAATCACCCCAATGTGCGTACCAATATTCGTAATTGATGGAGCGTCCGATGAAGTTTTCAGGAGAAGATTTCAATTCTTGAAAAATTCGGTTGACGGTTCCTATTAATGTATAGACAAAGTTCTGAAGCACTTCCATAGTAAGCCTTTTCTGTGTGAGATTTTCACGGATGAGTTCATCAAACAAATCAAGTGCCTTTTCCTGTCCTGAGACAACTTCTGAAATCAATTTGTTTTCTGTAGCAAGAGGATAAGAATAGGTTGTGCAGTCTACAGAAGCAATAGAGTCGTAGGTGATAATTTTGTCATGGGGCAGCATGGATAGATACTCTGCTATTTTTAAGGTTTCCCGATAAGAGGAATTGATGTTTTCGAACCCTTTTTTTACCGGGCTTAAAATAATCTGTTCTTCCCAGCTCTTGGGTGTTTTATCTAAGCTTTCAGAGTGTGAAAAAATACAATTCAATATTTTCTTTGCTTGCTCTAAATTAGTTGCCCGGATAATCAGTCCACAGCGGTACATCGACAATTTTACCATGAAACAGTCTTTTTGTTTTATACATTCTTGAAACAGAATATTTTTGTAAAGTTCCAGTTGACTCAATAAGGAAGTATCCAGGCAGTCTTCCTGTTCAGGATGCAGACAGAGCAGTCCTACACAGTAATTTTCTGTTCTTGAAAAATAAGGCTTTTTTATTTCTGCCAGATATCCGTTGGGATCAGTAAGGAGATTTTGATAATACTGCTGGACCATAAGATTATCCGTGGTTTTCTGTGTTTCCAATAAATTCTGATTTAAGGTCTGCAGACGGTTTAGATTTTCATCTAAAATCTTAAATTCGTCAAAGCGGTTTTGATCTTCTTTTAATGCAGGTTTTAAAGTATCGTAGATTGGCTGATATAAAAGTTTTGCTATGTAAAAGAACAGAGTAGATAGCAAAAGATAGACTACAACTACTAAAACCAGGAATGCAAAGATATTCAAGATGCCAAGACTGTTTTGGTCATATAAGTAGTAAATATTCCAGCCCATAGAAGGTAAGTGGGCTGTTGCAATATAATAATCAGAAGTCTTTATCAAGTTTTTATTGGCATTTACAGACTCCTGAAGAGTTTCCATCAGTTTGGCAGTTCCTTTATCTGTGGTACATGGAAGAAAAAGCCCATCGTCATTTGCAATCCAGAATTTCTGATCCTTTGTATTGTTGACAATGGAATTTATGGGAATTTCTGCCATGTAAATACATGTCTGCGGATGATGATATCCTTTAATCCAATAGTATAGAAAATCCAATTGTCCATTTTCATTATAATGAGGGAGGACATAAGGAAACATGTGACTGTCAAAATATTCTCTGATTGCAGTTAAATCTTTTGGTGTCAGGTCTTTGCTTTTTAAAAAGTCTGAGATAGAAAAAGAACCCTTAGGAGAAAGAACATCGGAAGGGGCGATTTCATCATTCAGGGCATTTTCATTATCAATGAGCAAATAAGTTTGAAAGTGAGTTTCACTGGTGCTGCAATACTTTGTTAAAGCTTTTTGTACCTGAGAAGACAGAAAATAAAAATTATTTTTTTGATAGGAAGTAGACCATTCTTTGATAAGAAAATCATTTACGATATCGGTCATAGTATTGGAAATATTTTTCAGTGAGGTTTCTGCTTTCTCCTCCAGAACTGTTCTGGAAAGTGATATGGAATTTTTGTAGCTTTCCTCCGATTGTCTGGAAAGAAAAAATCCAAAAATAGAAGAAAGGATAAGGGTTATGAAAACTGACAGAACAATAAAAATAATATTCAGTTTCTGCTGATATCTGCCATGTGCATGTTTATACATTTGTAATCTCCTTTGGTTGTGCATGTATATGTCGATAAAAAAATTATACTGGTATTTGCTGTATATTTCAAGAGTTGAAAAATGGTAATGTGTTGAAAAATGGTGATGAAAAGTATTGAAGAATAGCTTAAATTAAAGGATATAGAGAAAAATATATACAAAAAAGAAGAAGAAAAAAGTGCAGGTGGAATTTGATGATTTACTTTCCTTTGGAAATCCGATAAGGTGTAGTTGTTGCATGAGACGTTTCAGAAAAGAAAAGGAGAGGAGAAAATTTGGTGAAACAAAAAAAACCGCTGTTAAAAAAGATTCTTGCAGCAAAAGAATTATATTTACTGTTGATACCCGGTTTGATTTGGTATTTGCTTTTTGCATATCGTCCGATGACCGAGCTTCGAATTGCATTTTATGATTATAACGTATTTCAAGGAATAGAAGGAAGTACCTTTGTGGGACTTGATAACTTTATTGAATTTTTTACAGGTAGGGACTTTTTAAGAGTATTAAAGAATACTTTGATGATTTCCTTCTGGCAGCTTCTGATTTGTTTTCCGGTACCTATTGCACTTGCAATCTGTATTACAGAGATGCGAAATAAATTTATCAGTAGAATGACACAGATGTCTACTTTGCTCACACACTTTATTTCTGTTGTGGTAGTATGCGGTATTGTGATTAACTTCCTGTCACCAAGTACAGGTGTAGTAAATCTGGTATTAGAAAAGCTGGGAGTAGATCCTATTTACTTTATGACAAAGCCGGAGTATTTTAAAGGAATTTATACTTTAATGACTTTATGGCAGAACGCAGGTTTTGATGCTTTGGTCTATATTGCGGCAATTATGGGAATTGATCCGCAGCTGTATGAAGCAGCTACTGTTGACGGAGCAGGAAAGCTGAAAAAGATTTTCCATGTTACCATTCCGGGAATTACACCTACGATTGTAACTATGTTGATTTTGAAACTGGGCGGCATTATTAAAGTAGGATATGAAGCGATTTTGCTTTTATATCAGCCTGCAACTTATTCCGCAGCCGATGTTATTTCTACGTATTCCTATCGTCTGGCATTTGAAAATGGAAACTATGGTTTGTCTGTTGCAGCAGGATTATTTGAGTCTGTTGTAGCATTTATTCTGGTAATCCTTGCAAATAAATTCAGTAAGAAAATTTCTGACAGTGCATTATGGTAGGAGGGAGAAAAATGGCAGGAAAAAAAGTGAAGCAAGGACAGGTTATGGGATTAGGAGAGAAGACCTTCAATGTGTTTATGGTACTTCTGGGAATTCTGATTACTTTTATTGCCCTGTATCCTATTTATTACGTATTGATTTCTTCCTTTAGCAAGCCATTCTTTGTAGAAAACGGCGATGTGCTTTGGAAAATTAAAGAGTTTACAACAGCTAGCTATGAGGCTGTATTTAAACGAAGCGGATTATGGACAGCTTATGGGAATGCTATATTTTATACTGTATTTGGTTTGATTGCCAATATGTTTTTTACCACAACTATGGCATACGCACTGTCTAAAAAATCTTTGGCAGGAAGAAAGTTTTTTACATTGTTTGTTATTTTTACCATGTGGTTTAACGCCGGTATCATACCGACTTATATGAACTTTAACAACATGGGGCTTTTAAACACAAGATCGGCAATCATTTTTGGGTTTGCTATTGAAACCTATAATTTGATTATTATGAAAAGCTTTTTTGAACAGGTACCTGAGGCACTTGAAGAAGCTGCATTTATTGATGGTGCAGGACATTTCAGAGTGTTTTGGAACATATATTTGCCGTTATCTAAACCTGCTCTGGCGACAGTGGGACTTTTCTATGGTATTAGCCGCTGGAATGGATATTTCTGGACTATGCAGCTTTTGAAAGATGATGATAAAATTCCGCTTCAGGTATTTTTGAAAAAATTAATTGTAGAGCGTGTAGCAAATCCGTCAGATGCGGCAATCGTTACAAGAGATTCTTTGACATCTCCTACCACACAGGTATACGCTTTAATTATCATGGCAATTATTCCTATGATTGTAGTATTTCCGTTTGTACAAAAATATTTTAAAACTGGTCTTACCCTTGGTGGTGTAAAAGGTTGATTTATATTAAAAGGAGGATTTTGAAATGAAGAAAAAACAGGTGACAGCATTTTTGCTGGCAGCAGTGCTGGGAGTATCTGCACTTATGACAGGCTGTGGCGACAGCAAGAAAAAAGAGGAAACAGCAGAAGGTGGAAGCAAAGAATTTACAGCGTTTATGTTCTTATCAGGAACACCTTTCAATGCAGACTGGGAAGTATGGAAAGAAATAGAAAAGGAAACAGGTGTAAAATTAAAAGGAATTGTGGCATCTTCTAACTCTGATTATTCTACAGCATTCCAAAACATGGTTGCATCAGGACAGCTTGCAGATATTATTGCGTGTGAGTCTACTTCTGACCTTGAAAAACTGGGAAAAGACGGTGGTATGCTTCCATTAAATGATTTAATTGATGAATATGCACCGAATATTAAGAAAATGCTGGAGGAAGATCCAAACTTCAAATATCAGGCAACAGCAGAAGACGGAAATATCTATAATGTTCCATTGGGAAAAGAATTACAGTCTTCTCAGTTCTATTGGATTAGACAGGACTGGTTAGATAAATTAGGATTGGCTGTTCCGACTACAGTAGATGAACTTCATGATGTTTTACTGGCATTTAAGAATAACGATCCAAACGGAAACGGAAAAGCAGATGAAATTCCATTATTTGATCGTTCTGCTACTTCTGAAAATGAAATGGGTGAATATCTGGCACTGTGGGATTCCGGTACAGGATTTTATCCAAGAGATGGAAAAATGACATTTGAGCCGATTACAGAAAATTATAAAACAGCAGTTTCCAATTTGGCAGCATGGTACAAAGACGGACTGGTGGATCCAGAAATCTTTACCCGTGGTATGGCTGCAAGAGATACTCTGTTAAGTAATAATACAGGTGGATTTACACATGACTGGGTAAGTACAGGAAATTATAATGACTCTCTGGCACAGGATGTTCCTGGATTTAACATGGTTGCAGTTGCTCCATTTGCAGACCAGAACGGTAATGTTAAGGAAAGAGAACGTCGTTATGCAGAATGTGGATGGGGAATTTCCTCTCAGTGTAAAGATCCAGAAGCTTTAATTAAATTTATGGATTATATGTTTACAGAAGAAGGATCTGACTTTATGAACTGGGGTATTGAAGGAAAAACTTACACAGTAGACGAAAGCGGAAAGAAAGCTTTTACAGAAGAAGTATTTAATTCCGGTCTTGCACCAGTAGAGTATCTTCGTTCTTTAGGTTCTCAGTATCGTGCAGGTTATGTACAGTCTGCCGACTATGAATATGCTACAATGAATGATGCTGGAAAAGCGGCTAATGAACTGTATAGTTCTCATGAAGAATGGTTTGAAGGTGCAAAATTACCAGATTTAAAATTAAGCAAAGATGCATTAGATGAGTATAAGGGCATTATGTCTGGCATTACACCAATCGTATTTGAAAAATTACAGAGTTGGATTTTAGGTTCAGGAAATATTGAGGCAGAGTACGATGACTTTGTAAATGAATTAAAAGCAAGAAATATTGACAGAGCCATTGAAATTCAGCAGGAAGCATACGAAAACTTTATGAAAGTAACAAAATAAAAACAAGATGGGGGCTGTGGCGCTAAGGATTGCTTAGTGCAGCACCCCCTTTTTAAGTCTGTGGGAGGTAAAGATGAACAGAAAAAAATTAGAAACAGCAGCATTACAGGCAACAGAAGTATTAAAGAAGAATTTGAAAACTTATACGGATAAATTTCCTGGTTCCAATACAGAAAATCAGGTATATCCTGTTTCTAAAAATATTGAATGGACAACAGGTTTTTGCACAGGGACTTATTGGCTGGCTTATGAGCTTACAAAAGATGAAGCATTTAAAGAGTCTGCGATGGTGCAGGTAGAGAGCTTTTATAAACGTATTCAAAATAAAATAGATGTGGATCATCACGACATGGGATTTTTATATACACCGTCCTGTGTGGCAGCTTATATGTTAACAGGAAGTGAAAAAGCGAAGGAAGCGGCAATTCTGGCAGCAGATCAGCTTATCAGTCGATTTCAGGAAAAAGGACAGTTTATTCAGGCATGGGGAACGTTGGGCGCAGAGGATAACTATCGTTTGATTATTGACTGCCTTTTAAATCTGCCTTTATTATACTGGGCTTCTCAGGTGACAGGTGACATAAAATATAGAGATATAGCCATTCGTCATACAAAGACAAGCATGAAAAATTTGGTGCGCGATGATTTTTCAACGTATCATACGTATTTCTTTAATCCTGAAACAGGAGAACCGGTAAAAGGTGTTACTGCTCAGGGATATAAAAATAATTCTGCATGGGCCAGAGGACAGGCATGGGGAGTTTACGGAACAGCTCTGGCATGGCGTTACTTAAAAGATGAGAAATGTAAAGAACTTTTTAAGAAGGTGACAGATTTTTATCTGGAAAATCTTCCACAGGATAAAATTCCATATTGGGATTTAAGTTTTAAAGAGGAAGATAAAGAGCCAAAAGATTCTTCGGCTGCAGCCATTGTGGTATGTGGAATTTTGGAAATGTGTGAAAATGGAGGGCTGACAGAGAAAGAGCAGGAGTATTATAAGGAAAAAGCATATGAAATGCTGGAAAGTCTGATTGATAATTATTCAGTAGAACCTTTCCAGAATGCTAACGGGCTGATTTTCCACGGGGTTTATGCAAAAAGCAGTGAATATAATAGTGTAACAGATAGAGGTGTGGATGAATGTAATCTCTGGGGAGACTATTTTTATCTGGAAGCAATGGTAAGATGTTTGAAAAAATGGAATCCTTACTGGTAAAGTTCAAGATTTGCAAGGTTTTCAATAGGAAAAGAAAGCTTACCCGAAAATAGAAATGTTATAATCAATACAACAAAAGGACAGGCAGATAGAGAAAGGGGAACATTATGGAAGTAAGAACAGCAGCATCACCAAGAGACGTGAAGCATTACACAACAGACAGATTAAGAGAAGAATTCTTAATCCAGAATTTATTCGTACCGGGAGAGATTAAAATGGTTTACAGCCATATCGACCGCATTATCACCGGTGCAGCAGTTCCTGCAAAGGAAACATTAACTTTAACAGCAGGCGCAGAGCTTCGTGCAGAGTATTTCCTGCAGAGAAGAGAAATGGGTATTATCAACATCGGCGGAGCGGGTACAATTACGGTAGACGGAAAAGCTTACGAAGTAGCTTATAAGGAAGGTATGTATATTGGAATGGGAGCAAAAGACATTACTTTTGCAAGCAAAGATGATACAAATCCTGCAAAATTCTACTTTAACAGTACACCGGCACATCATACATACCCAACTGTACTGATTAAACCAGAAGGAACACCAGAAGAAGGCGTTGTGATTGTAAAAGATGAAAATAAAGTAGAACTTGGAACTTTAGAGCAGTCCAACCATAGAACAATCTGCAAATATATTCTTCCGGGACAGGTAGAAAGCTGCCAGTTAGAAATGGGAATGACAAAATTAGAGCCGGGAAGTGTATGGAATACAATGCCATGCCACACACATGACAGAAGAATGGAAGTTTATCTGTATTTCGATATTCCGGAAGATGCATTTGTTATGCATTACATGGGTGAGCCAACAGAAACAAGACATTTAGTAATGAGAAATGAAGAAGCCGTTATTTCACCAAGCTGGTCTATTCATTCTGGTTCAGGCTCTCAGGCATATACCTTTATCTGGGGAATGGCTGGAGAAAATCAGGATTTTGACGATATGGATCACATTGCAAATACAGAATTGAAATAAAAAAAGGAGAGCAGACATGGACGTAATGAAAAGTTTTTCACTGGAAGGTAAAGTTGCCTTAGTAACAGGTGCAGCTTATGGAATTGGTTTTGCTATGGCAGAAGCTTACGCAAAAGCAGGAGCAAAAATTGCATTTAACTGCAGAGGACAGGAACATTTAGAGACAGCTCTGGCAAATTATAAAGCAAAAGGTATTGATGCAAAAGGTTATATCTGTGATGTAACAGATGAAGAACAGGTCGCAAATATGGTAGCAGATATTGAAAAAGAGCTGGGAACAATTGATATTTTAGTAAACAATGCAGGAATTATTAAACGTATTCCAATGACAGAGATGAGCGCAGCAGAATTCCGTCAGGTAATTGACATTGACTTAAATGCACCATTTATTGTGTCAAAAGCAGTTATTCCGGGAATGATTAAAAAAGGACACGGAAAAATCATTAACATTTGTTCTATGATGAGCGAATTAGGACGTGAAACAGTATCTGCTTATGCAGCAGCAAAAGGCGGATTAAAAATGCTGACAAAGAATATTGCATCTGAATATGGCGAATACAACATTCAGTGTAATGGTATTGGACCGGGTTATATTGCAACTCCTCAGACAGCACCGTTAAGAGAAATCCAGCCAGATGGTTCTAAACATCCATTTGACCAGTTTATTATCAGCAAAACACCTGCAGCTCGCTGGGGAAATCCGGAAGACTTAATGGGACCTGCAGTATTCCTTGCTTCTGAAGCATCTGATTTTGTAAACGGACAGATTTTATACGTTGACGGCGGTATTTTAGCATATATTGGAAAACAGCCCAAATAAGAAAAAATAGGAGAAAAAACATGAAAATCGCATTAATTAATGAAAACAGCCAGGGTGCAAAAAACCCGATTATTGAAAAATCTTTAAAAAAAGTAGTAGAACCTATGGGATTTACTGTAGATAACTATGGAATGTACACAGCAGAAGACGAAGCACAGCTTACTTATGTGCAGGTTGGTATTCTTGCCGCTGTATTATTAAATTCAGGTGCAGCAGATTATGTTATCACAGGTTGTGGTACAGGTGAAGGTGCAATGCTTGCATGCAACTCTTTCCCAGGTGTTATCTGCGGACATGTAGAAGATGCATTAGATGCTTATACTTTTGCACAGATTAACGATGGAAACGCAATTTCCCTTCCATTTGCAAAAGGATATGGATGGGGCGGAGACTTAAATCTGGAATATATTTTCGAAAAACTTTTCTGTGAAGAAAGCGGACAGGGATATCCAAGAGAAAGAGCTGTTCCAGAACAGAGAAATAAGAGAATTCTGGATGATGTGAAGAAAGTTACCTATCGTGAATTTACAGATATTTTAATGGAATTAGACAGAGAACTGGTAAAAGGCGCTTTGGCCGGAGAACACTTCCAGGAATTATTCTTTAAAAACTGCAAATGCGAAAAAATTGCTGTATGTGTGAAAGAAATTCTGGGCTGTTAAAGGAGAAGGTATATGTTCAGTTTAAAAGTAATTGACGGAAATGGCAGAACTATTGCTGTTGACAGAGATGAAGAAGAAGTTAACTTAATGGTAGCAAGAGAGTATCAGGAGGGTGACAGAATTCTTCTTGAAACTTCTGAGAAAAATGTTCATGCATGGTTTCAGGTAGATGATGCTATGGGAAAATCACTGGTTTATCTCACAGGTGATGTATGCTATAAACTTCCGTTTGGAGAAAAGAGAATTAATCTTTCACCAAAGACATTTTCAGGAAGCAAACATTTAATTACTGTGAGAAAGGCAAAAGAGTTTGAACCAAAAACTTATCGCAATCTGGCATTTAATGTAAATGATTTCCATGAGAATGAAACTTGTTTTCCACATGCTTTTGCAAACGTAGAAACAAGAGGTGAGGCTGTTTTTGCAGCAAAGAATGCTATTGATGGTGTAACTGCAAATGAATGTCACGGAGAATGGCCTTATGACTCATGGGGCATTAACCGTAACCCTGACGCAGAGATGACAGTAGATTTCGGACGAGAAGTTGAAGTTGACCGAGTTGTGATTTATCTGCGTGCAGACTTCCCACACGATAATTGGTGGAAAAAAATGACTATTACATTTTCTGATGGCGAAGATATGGAATTGTCATTAAAGAAAACAGGTTCCGGACAGGAATTTACTTTTGAGAAAAAGAAAATCAGCTGGTTAAAGGTTTCTCATTTAATTCAGTCTTCCGAGCCATCACCGTTTCCTGCACTTGCACAGATTGAAATTTACGGAAATGATTTATAAGATAAGGCTTGCAATAGAAGCCATTACAGTGTATATTATATATAATAAAAAGAAATTCTTCGGGGCAGGGTGCAATTCCCTACCGGCGGTCATAGTCCGCGAGCCGTATTTAGCGGTTGAATTGGTGTAATTCCAATACCGACAGTATAGTCTGGATGAGAGAAGAAAGATAGCATTTCTATTGAATTTTCATGAAGATACCCCGTATAGAGGTATCTTCTTTTATTTTTTAATAGAAACAGCAAGAAGAATTTCCTTTTATGAAAACATTCATGAAAAGGAGAATAATAATGAGTCAAGAAGCAATTGTAAACAAACGAATTCAAGCAACAGGAAACAGATCAAAATTAAGAATTATGGTGCAGATAGCTATGCTGTCGGCAGTGTCTGCAGTGCTTATGATGTTTGAATTTCCAATTCCGTTTTTAGCACCGCCTTTTATTAAGATGGATTTTTCGGAAATACCGGTTTTAGTGGGAACCTTTGCCATGGGACCTTTGGCGGGGGCGGCAATTGAATTGTTGAAAAATATCCTTCATCTCGTCACCTACGGAACGACCACAGGAGGTATCGGTGAGTTATCGAACTTCTTTATCGGCTGTGCCTTCGTAGTACCGGCAGGAATTTTTTACAGGAAGAGGAAAACAAGAAAAAACGCTCTTTTGGGAATGGGAACAGGTACTTTGTTGATGGTCATTATGGGCTGCCTTTCCAATGCGTTTGTGATGTTTCCACTGTACAGTGCAGTTATGGGAATTCCTATGGATAGCTTTATTGCTATGGGAACAGCTATTCACCCAGCCATTGACAATATGGTTACTTTTGTAGTTTTATGTATGGTTCCTTTTAATTTGGCAAAAGGAATTGTCATTTCGCTGATTACTTTGCTTTTATATAAAAGGCTGAAGGTAGTGTTAAAAGGAGAATAATATGGCAAATATTACGGGAATTACGAAAAAAACAGAAAATCCTTTTGTAAACCTTTATGAATTGGACAGAAAATCAAAAACAGGGAAAAAAGGAAAATATTACGTTGCATCAAGAGCAAAAAGTGAGAAGGATTTAAAGCTTGTCACAGGAAAAAATTTTCCTGATGGTGTTATAATTTATAGTCTGTATGGGGAAAAACAGGATAAGGTGGTATTAATTCGCCAGTATCGCTATGCAATCAATGATTACGTATATGAATTTCCGGCAGGTCTGGTGGAAGATGGAGAACTATATAGAGAAACAGCTATTCGGGAAATGAAAGAGGAGACAGGACTGGATTTTACTCCGCTTACTTTCAATGAAGCATATGAAAAACCGGCTTTTACTACAGTGGGACTTACAGATGAATCTTGTGCTACTGTATTTGGTATTTCTACAGGAGAAATTTCAAAGGAATTTCAAGAAGATAGTGAGGAAATTGAAGTGATTTTGGCAGACAGAGATGAAGTAAAACGTATCTTAAAAGAGGAAAAAGTAGCAATTATGTGTTCCTATATGCTGATGCATTTTTTACATGATAAAGAACCCTTTGAATTTCTGAAAGAATTGTAAAAATTTTATATAATCGGACTACTTTTTTTCAAGTTGTGTTATACTTAAAAAGCATCCGAGGGAAGAACAGCCTGTATGTATATGGACGGTATGCATATAGGCTGTTGTGCCTTATTAATATGGGTGTAAAATTGGTTTAAAGGGGGTTTGTAGATGAATTGGAAGAAACATATTAAGAATTTGCTGGTGTTTATTTTTACACTGCTGGCAGCGGTTTTAGGCGGTATTATAGCCTTTAAATTTATTCGATTTTTCATGCCCTTTGTAATCGGATGGATCATTGCACTGATTGCAAATCCGCTGGTGCGTATGCTGGAAAAGAGGATGAAAGTAGCCAGAAAACATACATCTATGCTTCTTATTATTGCAGTATTGGCTGCCATTATCGGCGGAGTTTATTTTGTGGGAATGAAGGCGGTACAGGAAGCAGGTTCTCTTATTGATCAGGCGCCGGAGATTTATAACAGCTTTCGTGAAGATTTTCAGGAAGCGGGAGAAAATCTGTCTATGATTATCGAAGAATTGCCAGAGGGCGTTCAGGAAGGAATTTCCGATTTTCAGAACAGCTTAGGTGATATGATTGGAACAGCTGTGGGAAAAATCAGTCAGATTACCGTAGATCAGGCAAGTGATTTTGCAAAAAATCTTCCAAGTATCTTGATATCGATTATATTCACGATTTTATCTGCGTATTTTTTCATTGCGGACAGGGACAAGATATTGGAATTCGGGCGGGAACATACCCCTCAGATTATTCAGGAAAAGTGGAAAATGCTGGAACGATGCTTTAAAAGTATCTTCGGAGGATATTTTAAAGCACAGTTTAAAATTATGGGTGTTGTTTTTGTCATTCTTTTTGTAGGATTTTTAATTCTGAAAGTTAATTTTGCCATTGTAGTGGCTTTTCTGGTTTCATTTTTAGATATGCTGCCTTTTTTCGGAACAGGTACTGCCCTTATTCCGTGGGCATTATTTAAAATTTTATCAGGGGATATGCGATATGCAGTGGGATTGATTATATTGTATTTGACAACACAGCTTGTACGGCGTATTATTGAGCCTAAAGTGGTGGGAGACTCCATCGGTATGGATCCGTTGTGGACCTTGATTTGTATGTATACAGGCTATCGTTTTGTTGGTGTTTTGGGGATGATTTTAGCTGTGCCTATAGGGGCAATTATCGTGAATTTCTACCATGCAGGAATGTTTAATAGTGCAATCCGAAACCTGCAGGATGCAGTAGATGATTTCCTGAAATAGCTGTATCGGAATAACAGAAAAAATATTTGTAGGATAGTAAAAGTGGAGGAAAAGAAGATGAAGTCAATACTTCTTATTGGACTTGGCCGTTTTGGAAGACATATGGCGGCAAAATTGATTGAAGAAGGAAATGAAGTTTTAGCAGTGGATATTGATGAAGAAAGAGTTAACGATGCCATTGATATGGTGACAGATGCTCAGATTGGCGATGCAACCAATGAACATTTTGTAGAGTCTTTGGGCGTGGGAAATTTCGACCTCTGTGTAGTTGCTATTGGGGACAATTTTCAGAGTTCTCTGGAAACAACAGCTCTTTTAAAAGATTTCGGAGCACCTTTTGTTCTGGCAAGAGCTAACCGTGATGTGCATGCAAAATTCCTTTTGCGAAACGGAGCGGACCGGATTGTTTATCCAGAGAAGGAAATGGCACAGCGTCTGGCTGTGAAATACGGAAATGATAATATTTTTGATTATATTGAATTGACAGACGAGTATGCCATTTATGAAATACCTGCACCGGAATCATGGATTGGAAGTAGCATTATAGAAAAAGATATCAGAAGAAAATATCATATCAGCATTTTAGCCACTAAGTCTCAGGGGAAAATGAACCCTCTTCCACATGCAGACTATGTGTTTAATCATAATGAAACTTTAATTATCATGGGACATTTTCGAGATGTACGTGCAGTGACAAAATTGAAATAACTTGTATTGTGCGACAAATGAAAAAAGATATAATGCAGTAAAACAATAAGGACAAATGAGTAAAAATAATGAGTAAAAACTTTGAGGTAATTGCATTAGGCGAACTTTTAATTGATTTTACAGAAAATGGAATAAGCGGACAGGGAAATCCTATTTTTGAAGCAAATCCTGGCGGAGCACCGTGTAATGTGCTGGCTATGTTAAATAAATTAGGAAAGAAAACATCTTTTCTGGGAGTAGTAGGAAAGGATCAGTTTGGAACTGCTCTTAGAGCTTCTTTAGATGAACTGGGTATTGATACAGGACATTTATATGAGGATGAAGAGGTACATACAACACTTGCTTTTGTTCACACTTTCGAAGATGGAGATAGAGATTTTGCATTTTACAGAAATCCGGGAGCAGATATGATGCTTCGTGAGCATCAGATTGATGAAGAATATATAAAATCAGCAAAAGCATTTCACTATGGAACTTTGTCCATGACACATGAAGGAGTAAGAAAGGCGACTTATAAAGCAATTGAAATCGCCAGAGAAAACGGGCTTTTGATTTCCTTTGATCCAAATTTAAGACCACCTTTATGGAAATCTATGGATGAAGCAAAAGAACAGATTGCTTATGGTCTGTCTAAGTGTGAACTGTTAAAAATTTCTGAAGAAGAATTGGAATTTATGACAGGAACAAAAGATGTAAAAGGCGGAGCGCACATTTTATTAGAGAAATATCAAAATATTAAACTGATGAATGTAACTATGGGAAAAGAAGGAAGTATTGCCTTCCACGAAGGAAAAGAAGTATTTCAGCCACCGTTTTTACAGGAGAACACTATAGAAACAACAGGTGCTGGAGATACTTTTGCAGCATGTGCTCTGAATTATGTTCTGGAAAACGGAATTGAAGGATTATCTGAGATACAGCTTCAGGAAATGCTTTGTTTTGCCAATGGAGCATCTTCTTTAATTACTACAAAAAAGGGAGCACTTCGTGTTATGCCGAAGAAAGAAGAAGTAGAGGAATTTATCGTTTCCAGAAAATAAAACAACATTTGTTATATATGTAAAAAAATATGGGTAAAATTGGTAAAAAATTCACAAACTTTATTGTGGTGCATTGACAGCAAGATGATTTTGTGTTAGACTATAGCCATAGTTAAGTGACAGATATAAATATTATTTATTTGTTGCAGAATAACATGCATCTGATTACTGACGGGTTAATGTGGAGTACCACAAGGAAATCAGAATGTGAAAAGCCGACCGTCTGGGCAACATTTGTTAATCTACAAATGTTGCCCTTTTTTCATCTCATGTGGAGAATGGGAAAAGGGTGAGTAAAAATTATTTTCAAGGAGGATATTACTATGGGATTCAAATCAGACATCGAAATTGCACAGGAGTGCACAATGGAGCCAATTACTAAAATTGCAGAAAAAGCAGGTATTGATGATAA
>RCNH01000201.1_pt1 | contig 28095 bp, 25 predicted proteins | sample 2041161 | NCBI WGS metagenome assembly RCNH01 (sample SAMN09708215, study PRJNA481090) | Feces metagenome, whole genome shotgun sequencing project. | biome: feces | host: Leptonychotes weddellii | place: Antarctica: Sion Island | collected 2010-03-01 | reverse complement strand
GGTATTCCATTGCTGCATAATTGTACATCTAATTGATCACAATCTTTAGGATAATCAGACTCTTTATAACTAGTTGGCTCTGTCCAATAGTATGATTCTTTATAAAATTTCCATTGACAAGGTTGTTGCTCCTTAGTATCAGGAGCAGTTTCATACTGAGCTGTGTAATTCTCAATAAAATTTTTGATATTCTCAGATAAATAATCCCGTGGCGCTCCGTACAATTCCTGTATTGCAGAATCTCCAACATATCGTGTCAACATAGCAATTCTTTCTTGGAGCTCCTCCTTGGAATAAGTAGGATATAAAATGTTATCTGCCTCCATCACTTCTGTTTCTCCAAATAACACTTTAATTACCCTTTGGATATCATCGGTATTAAGGTAATGCGGCACAACCTCAACTTCCGGCATTTCCTCATTCAGCCGCTTTTTACTAATATTTAAGCTAAAGGTTACCGATTCATCAGTGCTTAAGAATTCATTTGAGGAAATATCATTATTCCTTTCCTCTTTACTTGCCTTAATATCATCATTAGTCTCAACTTTGTCTAACGATTTAACGCCACAAGCACACATAATTTGGCTTATCACTACAAATATAATCAGTATTTGAGCCATTCTTTTTCCATCTAACATTTTATCTCCCCACTTTAAGGCACATCATATATTTGAGAGATAATCCCTGCGATTAACAGGGATTATCCCCTAAATATCAGTCAGTAACTAAAAGTACCGCTCAATTTATCAGTTGCTCTCAAATATATTACACGAGAATTACTAATTAAACCTGGTTGGGTTAGTTCCATTTTCGTCATAATAGAACATAATGGGATTTCCAGCGTAATCAAATCCTCCAAATACATAGTAATTATCCCTCATAAAAATAAACCCCTCCATCTCAGTATTCGATACAGAATACAATCTTCGCCCCATTGATTTCCAGGTTTCTGATCCTACAATGCCATCACACCACTTCTCCGTGTACCCACATGCTGTCTGAAAATAAACAGTTGAATCCTCTGTGTTTGGGCCAAAATATCCATCCATATATTTTCCATTTGTTGATAGCTTATTTCGTGAAACATAATCGAAACACATAAGGAATCTTTGCAGACCCAGAACATAATTACGATTCCCTGACCCCTTGCTGATTTGCGGAAAACTTCCAAGGCAATTAATATACATTGGAGCAAGTTCCTGAGCGGAGGCAATAACACAGGAAAAAGAAGCCAACATGATTACGGTAATGCATAATGCGAAGATTTTTCTAAAGTGTTTCATGATATTTCTCCTTATAAAAATTTATAGACTTCACCGCCAACTTTCTCTTTTTACCACTGGCAATATATGGTAATTATGCGATTTCTTTAAGTGCACATTAAGAAATCGAAAGATCTATCTTCGCACTGCTGATCAGTCAGTAACAAACTTAGAAAACATTTTATCTTATATTTTAATCTTTTTACTATCGTATTGATTCTATAAATATATTATCTGATATATGAAAAAATATTTTGGAGATAAAATACTGACATAGGTACTCATTTCTTTTCTATAACTCTTTTCTAAACAGATAACAATTTTAATCCAGATTTTGAATAATGCTGATCTATAAACAAATCTATCCTGCCATTCTCGATCTGTTCTTTTGTGAATATAGTTGTCAATAATATCTTTCTTTAGATTTATAAGTCTAGGAAAATATGTATACGTGGTAGTTTTCAACCATGCCAGTTTACTGTTACATATTTTTACTAACTCTACTGATGTAATTGTTCCATTTTCCAAGATGATTTTTATTACTCTATATTCACTTGAAAAGATCTCCAGTATATCCATATAAGTTACTTAATTAACGCATCTATACATCATAAATATACTTATTGCAAATAAAACGCATCCAGCAGTCAAAATATAGATACGTATCGGAACAATTCTACTGAGTTCATTCTTTGTAAATCCGCAACTCAGTAACCCCATATACTCTTCCTTTTCCTGCTCCTCATCATTTGTATGTTGTTTCCAGATCATCACATATCCACAGCACAGACCCGTTGCTGCAGTTATCAGATACTGCCAGATCTGTGACTTCATAAGATCCCATCGCTGGAGCTCATTCTGATCCAGCTGTACATTCAGATGTCTTTTGACTAAGAGATTTGCGGTCTTTGCAGCATCTCCCTTATGCGGTAAATGTAGAAGGTATTCAAGTCTCTCTGGCTGCTCCTGATTTCTGGAAGCAGTGCTAAAGCTCATATAGCAGACCGGAGTCTCTAATCCATCCCGGAATATCCCAGTAATCCGAACCTCCCGTTCCTCCCCCAACCCTTTCATTATGAGAACGGTATTGATATCTACTTTATGAGGTTCTTCAGACTCTTTTTGAGTAAAGCCCTTTGCTGCAGCTTCATTCATGACGAGGAAAGGCATATAGGTATCGTCCTGGAATCTGCCTCCCGCTATAAATTCCAGATCCAGGAAACTGCTGAACACTCCCTGGATTTCTATGCTTTGACTGTAATCCTCTACAGAAAGCTGGGCCTGAACACGCCTTACAGGACTTACTCTATCTACAGCAGGAAACTCATTAAGCTGTAATCTGAGTTCTTCTTTGCACAGAATAGACAGGTCGTATGGGGCAGTCGTTTCTTCTAGCAATGCCATAGCAGTACTGATTCCGGGAATAATCATAGAAAATCCAATGGTCAGAAGTAGAATTGCAATCATACCACATCGTGGAACTGACAGGAAAGCCAACTTACAGATAAAGGCCCTTTTTATGGTTTTTCCAGTTGCACTTGAAGATAATAAAGCCAATGACTGCTGCAAGGATGACACCTCCCAAAATCAGAATTACATACCACCACACCTGATTTGCCTTTTCCTGTTTTTCAGTTTCATGGTCATTCAGAGAGATCTGGACAATGGGTCTTTTAACTGTTGTGGTAAATTCTTCTGTCTGCTGAAATTCCTTACCGGAATCATCCTCATAGATCAGTGTAATCGTACCGGTGGTATCACCGTACTGCTCCCCATCTTCATTTCCCTCACAAGTATTCAGGGCAACAATATAGAGATCCACCTTAGTGCTGCTGGAGGACCCTGCTTCCATAGCTCCGATATAACCAGTATTGGCAGGTGCAAAGCCGAATCCGGATACTACGCAGCGCACATTATTCATTCTGCCTCTGCCCATGTTCATGACCTGCAGATTCAAAGGAATAGTCTCACCGACAGTGACACTGCTCGCAAATCTTGGCATAACCAGTTCCATATTGGCAGGCTGCTGAATGTTCACAGTAACCGTGTCATTGGAGTTAATTTTCATGACCTTACCGCTGTCATATGTAAATTGAAAACCTAAGTTATACTTTCCAGCAGGAATAGACTGGTCAGAATGAAACTTGATGGACATCTCCGTTTCTTCTCCAGCCCCCAACTTTTTAACCTGAAAAGTACGGCTTTTCTCCTGCAATGTAACCTGAAGATTACCTGGGTCAACACGAACCATCATATTGGATACACTCTTACTGGTAAGCGAATTCTTAAGAGTTACTGTCACGGTAAAATCTTCACCAGCCATAACCTGCTCAGGTTCGATCTTGCTATTTGCAATATAGATGACTGGATCAGGAGTAGGCCATTCCGGCCCCTTTGGCTTGGGTGGCGCTGGCAGAGGACTGTCCGAAATCGTCACCTGGAAGGGATAGCTTATGCTGATTGGCTGTGCATTGTCATCAAAGCCGGAAATTTGAATGGTAAGAGGATACACCCCATTGGTTCGGCTGTCACTCAATTCCACATCAAATTCCACCATAAAAAGATGCACCGGCTGTGTATCATTTTTGGGGGTATGAGACTGTAGTGTCACCTTCTTTTCATAGTTTGTTGGAACAAAAGCAGTACTTCCACTAGGATTAAGGGATGCCTTGATTTCGTTCTGGTGAAGATTTCCTGTAGGCACCAGTGGGAGCACAATATGCACCCAATTACCATTAACCAAAGGGGCATATCCATTTTCATATGCGGCACTCATCCCGGAATAAATATGGGTGGTGTCAATTTCCAACTGGGTAGGAAACTGGGGCTTCTCAGTGGGTTCTGGAACTGTCGCATCAGAAATGGTAACATTAATAGTATTCGAATAAAGAATCTGGTTTCCGACCTCGTCAAAACCCGTTACGTTTAGAATCACCGGATAGACACCGTTTGTACGATTTTCATCAAGCGGCAGAGAAAAGTCTACAAGAAAGAGCTCTTGCTCATTCATGGGCTCATTCATCGGCACTTCTTTGCTGAGCTCAAATATTCTCTCGTAATTAGAAAACACAAAAGGGCTGCTAATTGCTACCCCCAGATCAAGAGATACCTTAATTTTATTATCCTTTATCTTACCGCGGGGAGTCAGGGGAAGCACAATCCGCGCAGTGCCGTTTTCTACCTTAGGCGAATAGCCGCTTTCATAAGGCATATCCATTCCCTGATATGTATGTCTTGTATCAATTTCCAAAGTTACAGGAGGTAACGGAACTTGACTTTCTTCTGAAGCCTCCGGAGTAGAAGGAACAGAGGGTTCGCCACCGCCAGTATTCTCCTCTTCAGTCTGATTTTCCGGATTGTCCGGCTGGTTTACAGCGTCTGGCATAATATCATTTTCCTGAGAAGGCACATTCTCAGAAGAAGAATGTTGATTTTCCGCTACAGTAGCGGCAGGTCCCTCTTCTGTTACTGTAGGAAGAACACCTTGCGTTTTTTCCTTTTCAGACATTTCCCCAGTCGTCTCTATATCTTCTGTGCCTGCTGCCAGTACCGGCACCGTCAAACTAAAGACAATACTCACTGCCAGAAGTATGGAAAAAATCTTTTTCATATATTTCACCTCATAGTTTTATCTCCTGCGTCCAAGAGACTTGTTGAGAAGCTGGGGCTCCGCTGAGATAAATCAGGATGCTCTCAGGACTTCGGTATTGTGAAATCACACTCCACAAGATATCTGCATCCAGTTTCTGATAATCATCCAAGAAGCCATTCATAAGAATCAACTTAGGATTCATAACCAGTGCTCGTAGAATGGAGGCAATGGCCTGCTTTCTCTGACTGCAGCGATTAGGGCGGTTATAGAGATCATGAAGGGGTAAATGTTCCCCAGTCAAGGATTTCACTCTTTCAATCATCGTTTCCCTCGACCATCCAGAAAGCTGCATAGGCAGTATAATCTGTTCCAGAATGGTTAGCTCCGGAATCAGCCCGCCCAGGCTAGGAATCACACCAATCTTCTCTCGGCGACAGACCGGTAGATTTTTATTTTCATAAAGACTCCATTCTTCCAGAATAACCGCCCCTTTATCCGGCATTCTTTGCCCAGCCAGGATCTCAAAATGAAGCTGTCTTCGGGCGACATTACCGTTAAGGAAAATACTCTCCCCGGCTTCTGCCTGAAGGCTTAAATCCTGCATAGTTTTTCTTCCCTTTTCTTCCAATCCCGCTCTATAAGAAACACTCAAAATTTTTTCTTTCATCGTTTCATCACTGACAGGATACCCGCATCCATTTCACAGACAGTGTCACACAGATCATCAATATCAAACTGATTATGGCTGGCTAATATGACAGTCTTACCATCCCGGCGAAGGCCCTTGATTACATCTCGGATCTGCTGAGCTGCGTGTTTATCCAATCCGTTCAAAGGCTCGTCCAGAATGAGCAGTCCCGGATCTTCCATAAGGGCCTGAGCAAGTCCTAAGCGCTGACGCATACCAAGGGAATACTTTCCTACAGGCTTCTTCATGTCCGGGTCCAGCCCTACCAGGGAAATGGCATCCCGGATGGTGTGGCTGTTAGCCTTCTTCTGCAATGTAGCCAGAATTTTCAAATTCTGAAACCCAGAAAGATGAGGGAGGAATCCAGGAGTCTCAATAATAATTCCCAGATCCTGCGGAAAATCTGTGTCCTTGCCAACCTGACGATTATTCACCATTACAGTTCCGGAATCAGGGTGAAGAAATCCGCAGATGCACTTCATAAGCACTGTTTTTCCGGAGCCGTTGTTGCCGACAATTCCATGTATTTTTCCTTTTTCAAAACAATGGGACACATCTTTCAGCACGTGTTCTTCGCCAAAGGACTTGTTGAGATTGATTACTTCAATTGCCGCTTCCATGTTATCCCTCCGTTCCAATAAAGTTGAAATTATATCTTTTAGCCGCGTGAATTGCGGCAAAATATCCGCTTATAATCAACGTGCCAAATAAAAGATATGACTGCCAAAGTCTGGGCAGCTTATCATATCCAAAGTTGTGCATGTGATAGGTCGCATGGTTCAAGGGTGAAACCCATCCAATAATAACATTGCCAATATAATACGCCTCATCAGGAAGCTTTAAAATTAGTTGAATAGTATCCGGCTTCATGAGAATGCCAAATACCGAATAAATGAGCACACCGACAGCGCCTGCAGCCTGCCCGAACCACAGATTACAGACCAGCATGATCATCATCATGGTTCCGGCATAACCCAGCATAAGTCCAAAAATAGAAATCATACTTTGATAGGGCCAACTCATTTCCAGGGTCTTTACCAACGCAGGAATTGCCACACGTTTTCCTGCATTGGTGTAGCCCAGGATTGCCGCTGTGGGACTCCACATATTAGCCCCAAAAGATTGCTTCATAGAAAGAAGCACAGTAGAAAACAGTACAAATATTAAGTAAACAGATGTTGCAGACAGGGTATAAATCACTTGTCCTGTAATCCAGGTTTTCCGGTCGGTCCGCACCAGATATAGTGGCGTTCCGGAAGAGAGAAACGGCATATCTGCAAACAGCAGAACAAGCAGCACAGAGGACAGCAATATGGAATTGCTATCACCAAAGCTCCAGATAAATGCTTCCACAGCCTGCATAGAAGTATTGTGCTCCACTGCAAAGGTTACTGTCTTGTCCGTCAGCAAGAAACAAAGGATAAAAGTCAACAAGAAAGTAACAATAATGCGTGGATTTCCACGCCATAGGCGAAAATTGTAACCCGCAACTGAAAATGCCTGTCTGATTTTTCTCATAGTTTTCGAAGCCTCCTCCCTGCTCGCCAAACAAAAAGCATAGAAAACAGGGCGGTCAGTTCCAGCAAAAGAATTCCTGGTCCCCAAAATCCCATTGGCCATAAATTGGATGGGTTTATCCATTCCATAGGATAGATCAGAAACCAATCCGAAAAATATCTCTCATGGAGTATGACCAATAGATAATAAAGGACAAATGGTGACGCATAAGCAATATACTTGCTCTCCATAATGGTACTGAAGGATAGTCCCACAACTGCCCAAAAGCCACCATTTACAAAGAGAATCTGTATCTTTCCCAACAGTTCCAGATAGCCTTTCTGTGTTACCTCTACTGCAAGCTCTCGGGGAATGAACACAAAGGCTGCAGATATCCAAGCCAGAACTGTTCCTCCGGCGGCCACAAGGCCGCCGCTGAGGAAACATACCGCAAGTCGACTCAACAGATATACTCTATAGGAGGATCGAATTACAAAGAACCGTGCAAATTGGGTTTTGATATCCTCCAAAAAGCAGGCAGAAAATGGGAGTACTGCAAAAACTGGGAGAATAGAAATCACTGTTTCGGATCGGATAGCCTTCAGAATAATGGCTGTGTGAAACCCCTCCATAATCTGATCCATTCCCCTGATTGCCCGCACCAGTGGATCTAAGGAAGAAATCCAGATGAGAACTGCCATCCCAACCACTCCAATCAAAAGACGAAGTCCCAGGCCCTGACGCAGCCCCGATTCTATCCCGTTTTTCACAGTACTCACTTCCTCTAACCTTCCATGATAGGTGTCCAGGCTCTCATCCCACGTAGTCTTTTTACTTCTCGCCTTTTCTGATGCTTTTGGGTTCGTAAATCACATTATTATGCAGATATTTTCTTATTGCCTCCTCTACCGTCAGTCCAACGCTGCCATACGAACAAAAATAGCTTTCCTATGTATGCACCTACTAAATGAAGCAGAACATCATCAATATCAGCAGTTCGGCCTACAAGGAACTGCAAGGCTTCGATAATAACCGACATAATAACAGCCAAAAGAGTAACAGAAATATATCGATTATTTTTTTCTAGCGACGGACCTAATAAGAAGCCAATCGGTATATACAACAGTATATTTCCAATTAAATTGCCAATTCCAATGAAAATGCGATCCTCTTCTCCTATTTCCGGAATACTTCCGGTTATCTCTGCAATAATAGTTTTAAACGGAATTAAATTTATCCTAGCCATATCGTGTTCTCTAAAATAAAACTCGATATACGGCTTGTTGGTGTTGCCATCAATTCCAAACTCCAACGCAGGTAAAATCATAAATGCGCACAAAGCAACAATATAAGAAATCAGAAATACACTATAATAATTATTCTTATAGACTTTATTCTTTTTTAAAAGAAATAAAACAAGGTAAGCTATGAGAAAACAGCAGATTGATGTGTTTATACTCTGATTCAGCATACTCTCATTAGCCTATCCTTTCATCACATAACTGCCTGTAATGTTTGTAGTTCCTTTTGCCTCAACAGAGAAATATATTTTTGCATCTTTATCCTTGATGTCCACAGAGAAATCATATATTTCACCATGAGCTAATTCTGTTTTGTATACTCTTGTGTCGATTACTCCTTTTTTATAAACTCTAAGAATATATCCTCCTGCAGCTTCGGAGGAATCATGTATGTGGAATGTAATTCTACCGTCATGACCTGTCAAAACAACCTTAGAATAAATTGTTGAATCAAGTTTGGATGTAACAGAAAAATCGTATCGGCTATAATTTAAATCATGAATTGAATTTGAGCTAGGCTTATGCGTCCCATAAGGCGTAATAACGGCATCACTATTTAATGCTTCGCGCAAATATGCTGGCAAAGTCGCTTCTATTTCAGTATTGGGATAAATCTCGACTTCAAAATCTTTCTCATTGAAATCGGCTGCTTTAACCTCGGTTGGAACTAACAGCATAATAGTTACTGCTAAGGCAATTGATAAAACTGCAAAGAATTTACATTTCATGATAATACTCCTTTATAAAGCATAAAATATTTTATTATATATCCTATAGAGTATAAAATGGATAATCACCCTGTTTCATTTCGTGATCTATCGCATAATATGCTCCCAGATAGATAATACATTTTTGTTATCTTCCATATTCAATTGCTTATAATATGATCGATTTAGATGATAAAATTTTTCTATTTCAAAATGATCAACGATATCCACGTATAAGCATCTGCTGACCGATTCGTTTCCATGTAATTGCATCCACCATTCCGTAACTCCTGTCGCCTGCAGAGCGTGGATTTTACCTTGTTAGGAAACTCTGGATTGTACATACTGCGCTATCTTCTAATTCTCATTCTGCAACTCCATTAGGTCACAGCCTCCGAGCATACGAATCTCCATAAAGAACAAAATTTTTAACAACAACTGAATTTGCAATCTGCCTCTTGCTCTTCAATAGATATTATCCCTGCCCGGCACTATGTTCTAAATATTTTAAATCTCATCATCTCTGCAAGCATTTTGGGCTGATGAAGAGTGTAACACGTATTCTGAATTACAACCTTACGATGTTCTATTCAAGTCACTCCTTTCACAAAACAGATAAATACTTATAGGCATATTTTTATATCTCACCTCTTTTAGTGCACAATAGCACATAAATTATATTCATTCAATACACATTGCAAAAGTATAGACAAAACATGACTAACTATAGAAATTCCCGCTTCCATGTAACTTTCCATATTATTAATGATTTTATGACTATGGCGATTTCTGCTTAATTATTTAATCTACCAATGTTTATACCGTTCGAACGAGATCTGTAATAGATAAGGGAGTTTTCTTGTACTTTCATCCACGTCAGGTTTTTTCACTAATTAAATTTAATCTAGGCACATTGAAAACAAGTACAGTTGTAAAATATTTCTTTAATCTAGAGAGGTTAAGTCCTTGTTCTATATCAGAAATCCGGCTTTCGAAAGACTTATTGTTTGCAAAACTTCTCTTAAGTAATTCAACAAAATTTCCTATTGCAATAATGAGCCTTTCGCTTTGCTGTAGAGCAAGTTCTAACATCGATCGACTTCTGACTATAGGATTCTACGTTGAGGCGAAATGAGCAGTATCTTTCATTAAACAGCGAGTTAAAAATAATTTTCGTTTTATTATTGCAAGTAAACGCTAAAACTAACATCGTACAAAATAAAAAGTCTCGGTACCGATATTGGTGCCGAGACTGCAATATTTACTTCTTCGCATGGTGTATGCCATATGTGATTTACAGCCGAAGCTTTAAGATCTGCGATTTTTAACCGCATAGGGATTATCAGATGAAAGATATAAGGCTACCACCCCAAGCATTATATCCATAATCTTTTTTATAAGTCTGTTACGAATGACATTAAAAGTGAGATAAAATGCAATATAGTACAGTGGTATACAGAAGTAGGTTCAAAAGCTGAGAAAAATGAAAATACAATCGACAATTTATAGTATTTTCTCAGCCTCTGATAGCACTGACAATTTCATTTTTGTTCAACTCCTTAGAGTAGGTTTATGCAGAAACATAAAGGTGTCAGCATCGGCAATACACTCCATGCTGGCACCTTTACTTTAAGTATTTCACGTGGAAAAATTACCTTGTCGATAGAACAACAACTATAAGTTATGTTTTTCAAAATAGACGGTTCTATTCTAAAACGAGCTCTTCTTTTCTAGGCAGTCCTCCAGTCACCGAAAGTATGACAAGTTTCCATAATTCTGAATACTAGTGGTTATACCGATTTCTTTAATCAGAAAATATTGCAGTTACTGACATTCCTCAACGAGTCGGTATAACTACTTTAACTCTCTTGAGCTTTTGCCTTGAGCATTACAGTCGCAGTAAATACTTGATCTTCATCGCTGTATGTCCAGTAAAAATCTCCTTTATATTTTCTAAGAGTTTGGATTACGCTCTTTAACCCATATCCGTGGAATTTGCTGTCTTTTTTGGTTGATAATAGTTTTTCGCCTTGTGCATTAGGAGGAACATCACAGCTGTTTTTTAGCAGAACAATGCTATAGGAATTCCGAGACGCAGTTGTAAGGTTTACTAATCTCTTGTTGGATTGTTCGGCTGCCCCAAAGGCATTATCCATCAAATTACCTAGAATTGCCACAAGATCTAAATCATCTACACCTAACAGATTACACTCTGTGACATCATATTCAAAAGAAATATCTCGCAGTCTAGCATCTAACTGGTAACGGCTAATCATCACATCAAGTAGTTTATTGCCACTATGACAGGACTGAGTATATGCCTTTAGCTGTCCACAAAGTGATGTCACATATTCATCAATTCTTGGATCATCGTTTAATTCTTGAATTGCAGTCAGATGTTTTTTGGTATCATGCGCATACATCAAGAGATTCTTATTTTGTTGCTCTAAAATGTTATAGTAATCTTTTTCCATTCTAAGATGTTTATTCTCTCCTTGAATCAATGCGATCGCACTATCTTTCTCAGCTTCTCGCTGGAAAGTATGAAAAAGGAAAATCGAAGATACAAGAAGAATTCCGCTTGTGATTGCCAACAGTGCTTGTCCCCATTCGTCTATTCTCCCTGAGAGAGATATATACCAAAATATAAATAGGCAACACATTGCAGAAGTTGGATATACAAAGAGCGCAGCGGGGATCTTTCGTATCGTCATATCACTTGTCATGTTTGAAAGTATCATGGAAACAAGGAAAAATGGAGCCTTACAAGAAAGAAATTCCAGAATCAGTAATGAAAGGTTTGTGTTATATTCGGTAACCCGAACAGAGATTATAGAAGATATTCCAAGAATTACAATCATTTCTAATGCAAGTTCTAGTGTCGTCAAAATGGCGGAGGCGCAAAACGCAGGGATAAGTCTTTTTTGAAAACACCAGTGCGAAAAAAATGCTGTCACCGGAATTGTGACCACGACATTAATCCACAAAGAATTTCGAAACAAAAGATTAATCAGAGATATGATTTCAAATAGAGCCAGGCCAATCAATATGCAAATCCATGGTGGGAATTTTTGCTTCCCCATACGAGCGAATAATGCATAATAAATAAGTGATTCAATCCCGTAAACAATAGCGGATACATATGGATTTAACAATTCTTATCTCCTCCCAAGATATTCAAACCATACCCTACGAAACTCAGCCTGCTTTTTAGGCGCAACCGGAATTCTCGTGCCATCCGACATTATAAGTTCAGAATAGGCATATGTCTCAACATAGTGTAGATTGACCAGAAACGACTTGTGAACTTGACGGAAGAAAAGATGCGGAAAACGACCTACCCAATCTTCAAATTTTCCAGTGACTAAAAAATGATTCTTTTTAGTCTGGATAGCAATTTTTCGATTTTCTAGTGTTAGGAACAAAATATCGTCAACTAGCACTCTTTGCTGAATTCCACCACAGTAAAGATATAAATCAACATACGCACCATTGATATATTCCATTGCCCTATCTAAGCCATTACTCAACCTTTCTGGATCAAAGGGTTTTTTTAAATATCTAATTGCCTGTAGATCCATAGCGGAATCCTGATATCCGTCATAATTTGTGATAAAAAAAAGCGCTGTTTTTCCATTACGCCGACGTAGTTCCGTTGCTAGAGAAAAGCCATCTACTTCTGGTATTTGGACATCTAAAAAAGCAATATCAAACACATCACTAGTATCAAATATTTTTTTGGACTGCGTAGCTGTAGTTATATCGCAAGGAATATCCCGTTCGGACATATATGCTTTAAGGTACTCTTGAAGAGGAAGAATATATCGTTCTTCGTCATCGCAAATAAGTATGCGCATAATCCAGCCTCCTCCATTAAGCAAGTAGTTTTGTTTATTGTAACATATCCTTCTTCTTGCGTCAAAAATCGCAATCGATAATTTTACAAGTATTTTCCGTAATTTAGCATATTCTTAGGCTACATATTACAAACCAGTTCTGCACACCAGCCCTGCACTTCAAGAATACTCCTGCGCAAGAATTCATTCAGTATTAAGCCATTAAGAAAATCTTTCAAAATTGAACCAGCCTTGTGCAGAGCATTATTTTATGTAGAATTTACGCTTGTTCTTTTAGAACTATACATGAATGGATTTTGAAAAACTAAGAGATATATTTTTTTGCTCAAACATTCAAATATATTTCAGGATAGAAAAGTTCCTCACTACATGGTACAAGCACAGAATACTCAACATCATGTAGTGAGGAATCATTCACATATTATTCTATACCACTGAGTTAAAGGCCCTCCTGCAATAGATTTTCAATTTGCTTACGCAAAATTCTCAACCCAACTGGTGTTAAATGTCCTAGTTTTTTCGTAACTTCGTCAACCTCAGGAGTTCTTTTCCCCAATAGAATTTCATCTGGTGTATTACCAAAGCAAGAATATATTGACAATAAGCCTCTCACTGTGGGGAGTGAAACGCCTCGCTCAATATCGGAAATATGGTTCTTGGACAGATTTATCCTTTCCCCAAATTCCTCTTGCGTTAAACCTGCCTTATTTCGTATTGTGCGGATTCGTCTTCCAATACGTTTCTTATCAGGTTCCACACTCCATCCCCCCCTTTTTTGAAAAAGAATAACATAAATTATCCGAAAAGTAGACAAACTAGAATCGATAAAGTCGATTAAATCATTATTTTGTCACGAAAAATTTGGAATATCATCAAAAACACGGAAATTCGATAGTTAAGCAGATTATCTCGACACTTTTACAATGTCTATTGAAAATACAATTAAACCGTGCTATTGTTGAAAAAAGGGAGGTGATAATTATGAACAATGCAAAGAAAGCTGCTGTAGCATTAGCTAAAGTTGCTGCGGAGCATGCCCTGCGCAGAGATGCAAACCAAACAACATGTTATGCAATCTATCAGCCTAAACCCCCAGTGGGATTAGATCGCTTCAAAAAAGAGACCAAATAATTTTACATTTCGAGACAGACTATAAAACCACTCTACTCTCTAAATTTTATCTTGACATATGTGCCGTTAGATATTGGGAAAAAGAGTAGGATACAGTCTTGTCCCTCCTAGAAATTGCCTACTTTTATATGCACTCAATACCTTCTAGCGATTATCTCATTCATGTGTGTTAAGACAATCATGCAAATGCAATTTGTCAAAAATTCTTTTCATTGCAGTAATATTTTTGAACTCAGCCATTACCATTTTTGCAACAGATAATCGTTGTATTTACGAATGGTCTTACAGAATGGGAACAAGAAAGATGTTCCAATGCGCTGCAGATTAGTCCATAAGCGACGCATTTCCCCTTGCATCCAGCGCGGTTACCGCAGAATTTAATTGCACTAATTCCATGATGGCTTTCACGAAAGGTTATGCTTATACCACAGCTAATTCGGTTTCCACTGAAGTGCAAAAAAAGTATGATGTCAACAGCAATGGTCAAGGCAATTCAACTTGCGGGTGGAAATAGCGGAGTATTATGACAAGTTGCAACTCTGGTACTTGCAATGCAATTGTAGCTAGATGCACTTTTACTGGTACTAGATATTATAATGGTCAAATGACTAAAACTTCTCATGTAGGATCAGTAACTACCTCAAAAGCTAATTAATCAAACAGATATGGCATAGTGAGCAGTTGATCTGCCAACACTCACTATGCCATATTTTGTTGGAAGCATTTGTTTGCACAAATATGGTTTTAATACTAACACTCACCGGATACTTGAGAATACTATCTAAAATATTGAAGTTCCACATTCTCTATTAAAAATATATATCGTCCATACTATACTCAACAAAAGTTCAGAAAATAGCATTAAATTCACAAAGGCAACTATCTTTTTATATATGGGAATTTTCTAATTTGAACGTGAACTAAAATTTCTTTCATATATTCTAGCAATCCAAGCACTATGTGGGTATAAATTCATTCAAAAAGGAGCACAAATGATTTCAAAACTTTCGAATCAAATTGTAAATCTACTTTGTGATACAAACGCCATTACGAAAGACGAACAGGAACTGTTTCGCTATGGCTTTTTCTTACTGCTCTCCCGTATGTTTTTTTTCATTGTAACACTTCTATTCGGATTATTTTGGGGAGTTCCATGGGAAAGCATGGTATTTTATTTAACGTTTTCTGTTCTTCGGGAATATGCGGGAGGGGTTCACGCCTCTAAGGAGGTATCCTGTATGTTTTTCACCACTACTTCAATGTTTGCTTGTGTAACTGGAATTTGGCTTCTAAAAACATGGAATTCTTTTGAAATTCCTATGACACTGCTTCTTATTTGCGGCGTAATTGTAATTTATCTAAGCCCTCTAGAGTCTAGTGAAAAACCTTTAACTACTTCAGAACGCAAGCATTATGGAAAGCTTGCATCTAGAATCGTAATTGGATTGGCATTAGTTGCTATACTGGGTGTAGCAGTCAAGTTTTATACGCCGCTGTACATAAACTTTTTTTGTGTGTTCTTGGAATGCATTTTGCTTCTTCTTGGCAAAATTAAAACCATTTATCATTCATAAAGCAATCAATATATTGTGTTGTATCCGCTAAGCGCAGAGTCTACTTTTTCCAACGAGGAGGTAGACTCTGCGCTGTTTATGTGCAGCACCGGAAATTTTATTTTGGTACACAGCACTGGGCAAGCGTTGTAGGAACACTCCCGAACAGAAATTATGCTTTCATGTTGGTATGTACCAAACTGAGCCTGTGAACTGATCTCAGTGAGGGCTGTAAGAATTTATACCTGCACATAAAATACTGGAGTAGCCTGATAGTATCCACTTCATTAACGATCAAGGACACTACAAGCATCTTTGCCGTGTTAGGACACTACCTGTCTCCATGGAAACAAAATCTATAATTGAATGCCTCCCCCAGTAATAGATTTCTACTAAAGTTCAAAATCAACTTTGTACATAATTCTTGGCAGCAGCATATACCTACAGTACTAAATTATTCTACTTGTCCATTGTCTGTAGTTTCTACACATAATATACCCCCGTATTACAGATCCAACGTAATTACCGTAGCCTTAATACCAGTCTTATTGACTATCCACGACTACGCTAGGGTATTGTTTCATATTAAAAAGTGATATACAATCCGGGAGTAGGTTTTACGCTTACGCTACATACACTTTTGACTAAATGATAACAACTAATTCTGCAGAGAAGTATTACGACCGGAAGATCTTATTTAAGGTTTTCTGGTCATTGTTTTCTGCAGGAAAGGCCCTACGGAGTATCCGGAGGGCCTTTGTTTTTATACCAATGGATGCCGTTTATCGGTAAGTACCCCTGAACTTCTTTATGAAATTCTACCAACAAATTTCTAAAGGAGACTTATCAATGCAATACAGTTATGTTGAATGTGGAAACCGAATCAAAGAAATGCGAAAAGCTCATGGCCTCACCCAGGCTCAGCTTTCCGCACAACTTAATATTTGTAGTCAGAGCCTTTGTGCAATCGAAAAAGGGCGCAGAGCTGCATCTATTGACCTTCTGATAGATATATCTCACATACTTGATGTTACTTTGGACTATCTAATTCTTGGAAGGGTAGATCCTGCTTTTAAAAAGCTCTACAACGAAGCCCAAAAAACAATCGAGCATTTGCAGGAAATTCAGAAGATCATCGGTTCTAGATATCTCGACACTAATAGCTTTTCCCCTTAATTTCACTTCTGCCCTTAAAACTAAGTCAAACTGCTTAAGAAAAGTAGCGTAAACTAAAGCAACACCGTTAATACGGGAATCTTGATTTTTGATACAATATACTTAGTCATCGGGAAGAGAAGTCCCGAAAACTATGTATTTTGAAAACTGAATATCAGTATATCAGGTACATAACCTATGTTACGAGCGACATAAACATCGGCGCAATGAAGGGATCTTCAGCAAATATACTAAAGGTCCGGAGCGATCAACGATAGGTTTAGATCCAGACTGGCAATCTGGTAGCGAAGACAGCATAGCAGATAATGATACTTTCTCACGATTTCCCACGGACTTGGGGAAAGCCCTGTGGCGCACGATCAGATCGACGCTGTGGAGCTATGACAGTCCTGCCAAGGACGACCTGATATACTCCCATAACCAGGGATGCGCGGCAAATATGGATATTCGTATTAACTAAACAAAGGGCAGCCATACATTATGCTTTTCTAAATGAAGTCTATTGTAATTTGTATGGCTGTCCTTCTTTTACTACCTATACATTTCAGTCTCATCCAATCAAAGGAGAAACTCATAATGGACTTAGATATAAAGAAACATCTTGAAACTCTAAAAAATACTGACATCCGGACAGTAGATAAAGCCAGCCTTGTCGATCTCGACACTGTCATCATCGATGATACACTTCCCGTCCCCGAAAGAATTGCCAGTTTTCTGACCCAAATTAAGAATCCTTACTGTTTTCGTATTGGGGATGTAGCAATCAAAGTAAACTACAAAGAAAATGGTCCCACCTTTCAGCAGAACTTTGAAGAACTGTTGCGTTCTACTCTGTGAAACGTCATCAATCCAACTAACTCGTGGTAGACGAACAGAGAGAACTATGCTATAATGCTCAAGAACTTAATCTCATACAATCCTCCGGAGATAGTTGTTGGGTAACTGACAATCCATCGAAGGAGTGAACATATTGGAAACAACTGCATTCAAAAGATATAATGCTGCAATTTATGTCCGCTTATCTAAGGAAGATGATCAAACCGCTTCCGGAACTAAAGCAGAAAGTAACAGCATTTCTAATCAGAAGCAGCTCATTCTGGACTTCATTAAGGACAAAACAGACATTACTGTTGTGTCTATACGAGAAGACGATGGATATACAGGGACAGACTATGACCGCCCCGCCTTTCAGCATATGATGGATGACATTAAAGCTGGAATCGTGAACTGTGTCATTGTAAAAGATCTGTCTCGATTCGGCAGGGAGTATATCACTGCTGGAAAGTATATCGATCGTCTTTTTCCGTATTATGGGGTTCGTTTGATTGCAATTAACGACGGAATCGATACGATTACCAGAACTACTTCAGATGATTTCAACATAATGTTGAAAAACCTGATGAATGACAACTATTGTCGGGATATATCTATAAAAATCCGCAGCCAGCTACAGGTTAAACGAAAGAACGGTGATTTTATCGGAGCTTTTGCTCCATACGGTTATAAAAAGTCCACCGCCTCACGTCATCAACTTGTAATTGATCCTTATACTGCAGATGTAATTCATGATATATTTCAATGGAAGCTAGAAGGCTTTAATAACCAAGCCATTGTTAATAAATTAAATAATCAAGGAATTCTATCCCCTTTTGAATATAAAAGGAGCATTGGTTCATCATACTCCACAACATTTAAAACAAATAATAAGGCATTATGGAATGTCATTGCAATAAAAAGGATTTTGGAAAATCCAGTATATATCGGGACTCTCGTACAAGGGATTCGCACACGCCCCAATTACAAAATAAAGTCCGTGCAAGTAAAGGACAAAGACGAATGGTGCATTGTTGAGCATGCTCACGAACCTATTATTTCTCCTAAAGACTTTTATCTAGTTCAGCGTATTATGGAATTAGACACCCGTACCTCCCCCAACGAAACAGAGCTGTTTCCTCTTGCAGGGCTGCTATATTGTGCCGAGTGTGGCGATTCTATGATTCGAAAGACAGTATCCAGTAATAACAAAAAATTCTATTATTATATTTGTAGCAAGCACAAGAAGAGCAAAAGCTGTAGCTCACACATTATTTCCAGAGACTATCTTGAATCTTGTGTTCTAAAATTACTTCAAAAACATATACAAACGATAGTCGAACTGAATAACTGCCTTGCTTCCATTCAGGATGCTCCAATAAAACAGTTACGTCTTGTAAAAGTGCAAAACAGATTAGTGGCCCTCCAGAATGAAATTGATCGTTATCGTCGTCTGAAACTCTCTGCATACGAAGATATGAAAGATGGTCTATTGTCGAAAAATGATTTTCAGGACATTAACTCTCAATATGAAGAAAGATTGCAGGAATCCCTAGAAGCACAAAGTAATATTCAGAAAGAACTCAATCTGCTACTTTCTGGTAATTCTAATGCTAGGGCTTGGATAAGTGATCTAATGGAATACCGTACCATTACCAGTTTAAGTCGCAGAATCGCTATTGACTGTATTGAAAGAATAAATGTCTATGAAGATAAACGGATTGAAGTAATATTTTCGCATATGCAAGATTACTATAGCTTAATCTCAGAGCTGGAAGAATACTACAAAAGCTTAGAAAGGGGGGAAAGAAGTGGCCAGGAAGAGTAGAAAACAAAGTATTATCTCCGCAGAAAGCAAACCTTTAATGTCGAACAAATATATCGCGGCATTATACGCACGGATCTCTGTAGAAACTGACGAGTCTCGTGAAAAGGACTCTATTGGTAATCAGATTCAGCTTCTTCGGAACTATGTCTGTGATCATAGTGATCTTGAGGTTTATGATACTTACGTAGATGATAGTATTTCCGGTGCAACATTTCACCGTCCAGAGTTCACTCGCATGATAGCAGACGCAAAGAATGGAAAAATTAACTGCATTATCGTAAAAGATCTTTCTCGCCTCGGTCGTAACTACCTTGAAACCGGCGAATACATAGAGAAGATCTTTCCTTTTCTACAATGCAGATTCATCTCCATTACTGACGGCTTTGACTCCAAATATAAAAATGTCGATCTCTCCATTCAGCTCAAGAACGCAGCAAATGATGTTTATGCAAAAGATATTTCCCGTAAAGTGTGCCACACTAAGCATCAGCAACAAATAAACGGGAAATACATGGGAAGTCATCCTCCGTATGGATATCAATTTGATTCCTCTGAACTTACGACTTTGGTTCCTGACCCTGAAACTGCAATATTTGTAAGCGAGATATTTGAGTCATGTAGCAACGGAAAATCAAATTGCGAGATTGCACGTTCATTAAATCGCAGGAGTATTCCTTCCCCAGGTCAGGTTCTATACTCCAGAGGTCAGTATCAAAGAGAATCCTGCAAAAATGCACGATGGACCGCTTGCTCTGTCCATCGAATTTTAAAAAATCCTATCTATATTGGATGGACAGTTAGCGGCAAATCTCGTTCCAATTATCAAGTAACCGGAAGCAAACGTGGTGAAGCAGTTGCAGAAAAGGAATGGATTGTAGTTCACAATACACATGAGCCTCTTATCTCTAAAGAAATCTTTGAGTCTGTTCAAACAAAGCTAGACTACAACAAAGAGCACCAAATTAGAGCTCAAGAATCTTATGTAGCCTATCCTGATATCAACTATTATAAGGGACTACTGTTTTGCGGAGAATGCGGTCATCCAATGCAGCTCTCCCGCAAAACGATTTCCCATAAAAAGCTCAAAAAGTGGTACTATATATGCCGTCAATATACCCATCATGGAAAATCTGCTTGCCCCAAAAAAGCTATTCAGAAAGATTATCTTGATGAAATGGTGTTAAAGCTTATTCAATTGCAAATGACACTTTTTATTGACGCTCAGGGTATTGTCAAATCCCTAAATAAGTCCGAATTCTGTAAATCTCGGCACAAGGAATTGAGTACGAAAATATCTATCATCAAAAAACAGATTTCAAAGGACAAATCTCTCAAAGCCTCTCTCTACGAAGATCTAGCCGATGGGCTTATCTCTACAGATGACTATATCCTTCTCCGCAATAAATATGAAGCAAATTTATCTAAACTGAAAGGACTGCTGCCTGAATTAGAAAATGAGCTTCAAGAATACAGTGAAGACTACAGTGTGGGAGGCTATTGGTGTACTTTAGTTAACCAATATCAACACTCGGTTTCATTAAATCACAACATCGTCGCTGCTTTTATTGAAAAAATCATAGTATATAACGATAAGCCACTGGAAGTTCACTTCAAATGTGCTGAGGAATTAGAGGAAGTAATTCATTTGGCATCTGCTCGTAAGCTGGAGGTCTCAAATCATGCCTCATCATAAAAATATTGCGTTTTATATTCGACTATCAAATGAAGATACAGATTTAAAGTCTACAACTAAATCCGAAAGCAACAGCATTACAAATCAAAGAGAGCTTCTTGAAAGTTATTATCATGCTAATCCCGACCTTGCTCAATATAAGATCATCACTTTTTGTGATGATGGTTATACTGGTACAAATTTTAATCGTCCACAATTTACACTCATGATGCAAATGATTAAACAGGGCGATATTCAATGTGTGATAGTTAAGGATTTATCTCGCTTTGGACGAAACTTCTTAGAAGTCAGTGCATATTTAGAACTGATTCTCCCCATATATGGAATCAGATTCATTTCAGTAAATGATGGATTCGATAGTATTCGTTATATTGGAACTACCGGTGGTTTGGAACTTGCCTTACGAAATCTGATTAACAGTCTTTATAGTCAAGACCTCTCCGTAAAAGTCAAGACAGCTTTTAAAACAAGAGCAAAACAAGGGCTATATACTGGATCTTCTCCTTTCTATGGCTATTTACTTGACCCACATGACCGCAATAAATTGATTATAAATAGCGAATTAGTTCCAATTATCCAGCAGATTTATAATTGCTGCATTGAGGGAATGTCGGCAACGAAAATTGCAACAATGCTTAATAATGAAGGAATTCCCTCTCCGGCAGAATATAAGAAAGCTCACGGATTACTTTACAATGGGAGAAGCAGAATACATGGTGTCCACGCTATCTGGTTTCCCTCTACTGTATTAAGCATCTTAAAGGATGAACGATACACAGGAAAGTTAATTACAAACCGAAGAGAGTTTAACGGAATTCGTGCTACTAGTTCTAAGGCTCTTCCCAAAGAAAATTGGATTATTGTACAGGGCACACATAAACCCATTATTTCTCAACAAACCTTTGATAAAGCACGGAATGCCCTTAGCTCAAGAGCTTCTCATTTAAGCAAAAGCTCCTGCAACGGAGCATCAAAAAACATATTCTATTGCGGTTATTGTGGACGAAAACTCTATTTTGATAATAGGAAAAGTAAATACTTAACTTGTCCCCAAAGTCATGTAGATCCAAACTGTCAATGTGTTTCAATTCACGAGTCGGTAGAATCTATACGTGATAAATCCTTTACCGTTGTGAAAGCATTGGCAACAACGATACTAGAGCAATCATCCAGTTACGGTTCCTCGTTACAAATTACCTTGAACAACTCAGAAAGTCAAATTCGGACTATCGAAAGCCAGATTGCAAAATTAAAAAGCAAACGTTTAGAACTCTATGAATCCTATAAACTGGGAGCAATATCAAAAGAAGCTTTTCTTAGAGAACAAGGAGACAGACAATCAATGCTTGATACCCTTGTAAATAAAAAATGTTCCCTAGAAGAAAAAATCTCAGAGTGTAAACAAGAACAACGTAATATGCTTGAAACACTAGAGAACGCCAACAAGGTTGAAGCATTGTCTGGTTATGATTCCAGTGTGATATCCATATTTATTAGGAAAATACGGTTATATGGAAATGGTAGAATCGAATTAGATCTAAACTCGAATGACAATCTTTTACAAATAGCTATCGAACATACTACACTGATTGCCGCAAGTCTCATTACAGAACAAGCCAATCACCAATAATCTCTCGTAATATTAGCACTCTCGCAAAGAGAGTGCTAATATTTACAATGGGTTCATATTATTAGCATATTTGCGTCATAATCAGCTTCTAATATAATAATCAAAGAAAAGGAGCTGAGAGCCTATGGGCATCACAGATTCCGACCAACGCCGACCTAGTCGGACAAAACAAGACTATTAGGGCGACATAAGAAAATACAAGAATATCAAAGTGTGTTGGAGGTATTTATTATGTTTGAAATCATGAATAGAAATAATACTTATAACCCCTTCCGTGAGATGGAGCAGCTCGAAAAACAATTCTTTGGTGAGCCTTTCGGAGGTTTCTTGGATGGCAAGGATATGAGTTCTTTCCGTACTGATGTAGTCGAAGAGCCGGATCGGTACGAGTTGGAAGCTGACCTGCCTGGCTTCAATAAGGAGGACATCAAGCTGGAGCTTCAGGGCAACAACCTGGTGATCTCTGCAGAGCGGCACAGCAATGCTGAGGAAAAGAACAAGGACGGCAAAGTGGTGCGCATGGAGCGTTCCTACGGCAGCTACCAGCGTTCCTTCAATGTATCCCAGATTGACACTGACCACATCAAGGCCAGCTACGACAACGGCGTGCTGAAGCTGACACTGCCCAAGATGCAGAGCGAAATTCCCGAATCTCGTGTTCTGCAGATTGAGTAACCAGGCAAAAGTCAACAAACCGGCGGCTAACTGTTGGCTTCCACTTAGAAGGACTTAAATGCCATGCAAAAAATATTTTGTTTGTCCTAACTTGACACAAGCAGACGTACTGGATGAGGGCGACCACTACGAGCTGGAAGCCGATCTCCCCGGTTTTAACAAGGAAGATATCAAGCTGGAGCTCCAGGGCGACAACCTGGTGATCTCCGCAGAGCGGCACAGCAACGCTGAGGAAAAGAACAAGGACGGCAAGGTAGTTCGTATGGAGCGTTCCTACGGCAGCTATCAGCGTTCCTTCAATGTATCCCAGATTGACACTGACCACATCAAGGCCGCTTATGACAACGGCGTGCTGAAGTTGAATCTGCCCAAGCTCCAGTCCCAGATTCCCGAATCCAGAGTTCTGGAGATCGAGTAACCGGGCAAGGCCCGGGGCTAATGCGTGACGGACACGAAGCAAATCGTTACGCCTTTCGAGCCCACTCGGCCGGCAGTCTGCCAGCAGCAAAGCATGACCCATGCGAAGCAAACCGTAAGGCCCTCTGGGCCCACTCGGTTCGCTGCTGCATCAGAAATATAAATGATACAAATAATGTCTCTTCTCTCCTAAAGGAACCGGGGGTACAGTGCAAGCCGTACCCCCGGTATTCTTTGGGCTAAAGCTCCCAATGAAACTATCGGGTATCTATAGGAATACCCGGTGTACTGGTTCCTGTTCTGTTAGAGAAGTCCGAATCGTTATAACATTTCTTTCATTAAATTTTGTTATAAATACAGTTCCATAATGATTTCATCATCATCTCTGTCTGTCTCGACAAAACCAAATTTTTCATATAACTGTTTTGCGGTATTGTTTCCATCAATATAACAAAGGCACACCTTAGAATATTTGCCTTCGGAACGCATTAAATTCAGCACTAACTCAGTAGCTTTTTTACCATATCCTTTGTGTTGAAATTTTTCATCAATCAACAATTCACCGAAAATATACTCATCGGCATCAGCATATTCATAATACATTACCATTCCTACCGGAGTATCGTCTGCATAAACAAGCAATGCCGTTCCACCTTCATCTCTGTGAGCGTACGCCATTGCCATCATACCAAAAGTAGTTGCTACATATTTTCTTTGACATTCAGCCACATGGAGAGATTCCTTGAAATTTTCTCCATCTATTTCTACTAGATGTACCATTCATAGTCTCCTTGTAATCTATCAGGAAAATATTGATTTGAACTACTCGATTTTATCTACGATTATTAGATGCCGCAGGGCTTTCATAAAATCCTCCAAAGCCGCTGCAAACAAAGATTTTTTTGCAAACAGCTCACCTGTTCCCTTTATACGGTTTCACCCCTGTTTATGCTTCCCTTGAAGGCTCATAAGAGCAAATACAAGGGAATGAAAATTCTATAAAAAGTTATAACAGAGTGTGGCAATCGGCAGATAAACAGCATATGTTTGAATATATTATACTGGAGGATTTTATAATGGACAAGTAGAAATACGATGAGTCGGGCGGCTTGTGGTACGAACTGAAGGAAGACTATTACTTCCCCTGCCCGACCCTGCCGGGGAGATCGTGAACACAGAAATCATTTACGCATAAGTTACGGCGGCAGGGATTTGATCCCTGCCGCTTCTTTTATTTCTATCAAAATTTATAAACTTAAGGGTACTAAACGCACACCATTAGTGTTAATAAAAACACACACTATTCATATGTATGGTGAGTTCAAAAAGGTCTGACTTCATGATATACTGATTCTGTCACAAGAAAGGAGATGTTACGATGGATCTTTGCTTACCACAGAATATCCGCCGTTTTCGCAAAGAGCGTCACCTGACACAGGAGCAGTTGGCCGAGGCAATGGGTGTCACACTGGGAGCTGTATACAAATGGGAATCCGGTCAATCGACACCGGAACTGCGGCTGATTGCAGCGCTGGCAGATTATTTTCATGTTTCTACGGATGCGCTCATTGGCTTCCAGATGCAGCAATGCGGCATGGAAAGTCTGCTGGAGGATCCTAATCGCTGCCGGGAAAAACGGGATTATGAAGCGGCAGAGCAGGTAATCCGAAAGGCGTTACAGAAGTATCCGAACCATTTCGAAATCAACTATCGCTGTGCCCTGCTTCTCACGCAAATAGCGGAAGATCGGAACTGCGCCGCTGACTATGAGGCAGCATTGCTCCAATTGGACCGGGCATGTATGCTCATCGATCAGAATACAGACAATTCTGTCAGTGAGTTCTCCATTCGCAAGCAAATGGCAGGGCTCCATTTTTGCCTTGGCCACACAGATATTTGTCTGGAAATACTGAAAAAATACAATTCCTGCGGAATGAATGATGCACAGATTGGATGCATTCTGGCTGATTGCTACCACAGAACAGAAGAGGCATCGATCTATCTGAAACGGGCATTCTCCAAGATTCTAGTGGATTTGGACCATGTGGTAACAGGTTTTACGACGGTTCTGTTTCAGAAGCAGGAATACAGCACACTGCTCTCCAGCGTTGAATGGCTGCGCACTGTCCTTCGAGGCGGAGAATCAACGGATACTGTAACCTGGTTCCAGAAGTATGAATGTGTTCTTCTTGCAATGGAGGCAGAAATCTTCTGCATAACAGATAACAAGTCACAGGCAAGAGAAAAACTGAAGGAAGCGGCAGTTCTGGCTCAGCGCTTCGATGAAGCAAGCGACATTCATATGCCCGGTTTGATGCAGGCTTTCGGTGCAGAAGAAAATCACTACATATCCTACGGCAAAACGGCTTTGGAGGCAACAGAGCGCAGAGTGATGACCGATGCAGAAGTGGTGCCGGAGCTTCCTTTGATCTGGGGAGAAGTGCAGAAGGAGGTATTCCCAAAATGAGTCCCTATAAGAAGATTCTGAAAGGAAAATGGAAAGTCATCACGCTGACCATCCTGTTAGCCATTCTATCGGCACTGCTTATGGTATTTACAGGCTATTCTCTCTCTTTCTTCTTTACGGCCTATGAGCAGGAGAACCACAAAATAAGAGCTTTGCTTCTGACTTTATTGGTTGAGCTTGTGATATGGCTCGGCGCTATGGGGATGTATTATCTTAGCCTGATTGTAAAGTGCCATGCAAAAAAAGTGATTCGCCATGACATCCGGACCTTTATATCTGAAAAAATCAATGGGCTTAATTACCGGGAACAACAGACGAAGGATTCCGGTAATCTGGTTTCCTGGCTTACAAATGATGCGGATCAGATCTATACCCAGGCATTTGCTCCGGTGTTTTCAGGGGCAGAAGCTCTGGCGTCTTGGGTGTTTTCTTTGGCAGCACTGTTTTTCCTGAGTCCTTATATCGGTATTGCTGCGATTTTACTGCTGGGAATGATTTCTGTTTTACCACACTTGGCCGGAAAACGGCTCCAAAAAGCCAGTACACAGCGATCAGAAGCAATGGAACGAGCAGTGGAACAGTATAAAGATGCTGTCATGGGCCACTCTGTTTTCTTGCTTTCCAATCTTCGCAGCCAATTTACAAAACGGATTGCTGTTGCTTCCAAAGAGGCTGAACGGCAGGACTGTTTGTTCAATCGAACCAACACGGGAATTCAAACTATGATTGCTGCGTTCAGCATGGCAGGGCAGGTAATCTTGCTGTTTGTGTCCTTCCTTTCTGCCGCAATAGGCGCAGCGCTGCCTGGAGCTGTGTTATCTGTAGCAAATCTCTCCGGCTCGTTTTTTAATGGCGTTGGCGACTTTACGCAGGCCATTACACAGGTAAAGGCATCAAAATCGCTCTGGGATAAATTCATACAGAAAGAAATTGTTCCGGCAGACCGGAAAATGGTCAAAGACCTGAAGAATATTCGTATGGAGGGTGTTTCCTTCAGATATGGACAGCGGAAGGTCCTCCAAAATGTAGATTGTGAATTTCACGAGAATGGGAAATATGCGCTGGTTGGTGAAAGCGGCAGCGGAAAGTCCACACTTGTCAAGGTCTTGCTGGGGCTTTTGCCGGATTACAGCGGTCATGTTTTTTATGATGCGTTCGAACTGAAAGAAATATCTCTGGAGAGCTTATATGATGAGATTTCCTATGTGGATCAGCAGGTTTATCTGTTTCAGGATACACTGCGATATAACATCACATTGGGAGAATCTTATTCCGATGAAGAACTTGAGCGAATCCTGCAACAGTGCTGCCTGACAGAATTGGTTGGCTCCCTGCCGCAGGGACTTGGTACATTCATCTCAGAAAACGGAAAGAATCTATCCGGCGGTCAGCGTCAGAGAATTGCACTGGCACGCAGTTTGATCCGAAAAGTACGATGGATCATTCTGGATGAGGGTACTTCCGCTCTTGATGAAGAAAACGCAGTTCAAATTGAATCTAACCTGTTTCAGCAAAAGCACCTTGGCGTTATTTTTATTACACATCACCTGCGGGAAGACATGAAATCTCACCTTTCAGGCATATATCATCCTTAAAATATATGTGGGAACTTTTCGTCTATTATGAGCTCATCCTATGTAATCCGTCGTGTATGGTTTTGCACCGTACACGGCGGTTTTTTCTAAGTTACCGCTCTTGGTCAAAGGACTTTTTCCGAGAGTGTTTTTGTTTGCCCTGCTGCTGAAGCTGTCGCAGTTTTTCTCTGACGCTTTTCCTTTCTGGAGGGCTACAGGGCAAGCCGTACCCCC